>X301_European_Hare__coassemble_991_pt1 | contig 26652 bp, 27 predicted proteins | sample X301_European_Hare__metabat2_low_PE_011 | metagenome-assembled genome bin X301_European_Hare
ATTTATGAGTATGAAGGAGGAGTATCCTACCACGGAAAGAGCATTTCTATCGGAGACCGCCTGTCAATCGTGGGTTCTTTTAACATGGATATGCGAAGCGTATATCTGGATACGGAGCTTATGCTGGTGATCGACAGTGAAGCGCTGAACAGGCAGCTGAAAGAAAATCTGCAGATCTATGAGGCGGTCTCCGTAAAAGCTCTGGACAATGGGAATTATGAGATCCCCGAAAATGTAACGTGCCAAGAGATCAGTCCTAAAAACCAATGGAAGCTCGACCTGCTCAAATATTTTAACTGGTTCCGCTTTTTAATGTGAGTGGCGCGCCTGTTTGAGGCAAAACAACAGGTCAGGGAGGCGAACGCGTGACGGAGGCATTACGCGCCGGGGCGAACGCCGGAAGAAAACGGGATGTTCACAATGGGCGACGTTGCAAGGCGGTCTGTCACGTACGAGGATTTGCTTTACAAGCTGTTCGGGAAGAACGCCATTCTCAAGGGGATGAACCTCGAAGAAGGCGCAACAGCGCGCAAACGCAACGCGCAGATCGCGTGGCATAATGCATACATACGGAGGAAATGGAGGAAACGAATGTGAAAGCACCTGTTATCAGAAGCAAGGAAGATGTCGTGGGCTATGTCAACGAGATGGGTTTCCTCCCATTCTTCAAAAACCATATCTCTGGGTTTTCCCTTGAGGAAATTGTCGCGCCGGAGTATTGGTATGACAGTTTCTCTGACGGTAATCTGAAATGGCCTGCATGGTCATGGCGCGAGGAAATTGCGCTGGACAAGTCTGCGGTTTACGGAAAATTTTTTCGTGGAAAAGCCGGTTTTATCGCGAGGGAATTTTTCCCGGATTTTTGCAACTATCGCAGACAGGGCTACGATTATGACGCCCTCTACGATGACGGCTTAATGAAAAGCAGTGACAAGGAGATCGTGGATTATCTGAATAAAACAGGCCGCATGCTTTCCTCCCGGATGAAAAAGGAGCTTGGCTTTGGGAAAGGCGGGAGGAAAGGCTTTGATGGCATCATCACCCGTCTGCAAATGCAAACCTATATCGGCGTGACTGAGTTCCGGTATAAGTTATCCAGCACGACCGGGGAAACCTATGGCTGGGGCGTAGCCGTTCTTGACACAGCCAAAAACTGCTGGGGCGAAGATCTGTGTACCGCTGCTTATGTGCATGAGCCGGATGCGTCGCTGGAACGGCTGATCGGTAAGCTGTCATCTTCCCTGCCGACCTGCGACAGGGCAAGCCTTCTGAAATTGATAAAGGCATAATGACAGCTTGAACGAAGGGAGGGCTTGAATGTACGAGGATATAATCAATCTCCCGCATCATGTGTCCGGCAAAAGGCCGCAGATGTCAATGCAGGACCGGGCGGCGCAGTTTTCCACTTTTGCTGCCCTTACCGCATATGCTGATGCTGTCACGGAAACGGGGAGCAGATCCCATTTGACTATGTATTTGACATCACAGGCGATATATTCTGGGGAATGGAAGAATAACGCGTGGATGAGATTATAAAGTCATATAGAAAATTTTGGAGGATGAATCATGCCACTTGAAATTGTACGGAACGATATTACGAAAATGAAGGTAGACGCGATTGTAAACGCCGCCAATCAGACGCTTCTGGGCGGGGGCGGTGTTGACGGTGCAATCCACTACGCTGCGGGACCGGGGCTTCTCGCGGAGTGCCGTACGCTGGGCGGCTGTGAAACCGGCAGCGCAAAAATCACCGGCGCGTACAATCTGCCCTGCAAATATGTGATCCATGCAGTAGGTCCACGCTGGCTCGGGGGCAATCATGGAGAGCGCGACAAACTGATTTCCTGCTACCGCACCTCTCTTGAATTTGCCAAAGAGAACAGGTGTGAAACTGTGGCGTTTCCGCTGATTTCCTCCGGCATATACGGATATCCGAAGGACAAGGCGCTGAAGGTTGCCATTGACACGATCAGCGATTTTCTCTTTGACAACGATATGACAGTCTACATCGTCATCTTTGATAAAGCCGCCTATCAGATCAGCGAAAAGCTGTTCAGGGATATTGCGGAGTTCATTGACGACAACTATGCGGATGAACATACTGACACCCGCGGGGAGCGGATGCGCAGTCTGCTTTCCCCAGAGGCAGTGGGTTTTGGCGGCGCGCCTGAAGAAGAACAAGTGTTCGCTCGGCTTGTGGCAATGTCCAGTATGGAAGCCCCTGCTGCCGCCACGCTTGATGAAGCGGTCAGCATGATTGAAGAAAGTTTTTCTGAAATGCTGCTGCGAAAGATTGATGAGCGAGGCATCACAGATGCTGAGTGTTACAAGAAAGCGAACATAGACCGTAAGCTGTTCTCAAAAATACGGAACGATAAACTCTACAAACCATCAAAGCCTACGGTTTTAGCTTTTGCGATTGCCCTTGAACTGCCACTCAGCGAAACGAAGGAGATGCTGATGAAAGCCGGCTTTGCCCTCTCCCACAGCAACAAGTTTGATATTATCGTTGAGTTTTTCATCAGCCGGGGAAACTACAATGTCTTTGAGATCAACGAGGCGCTGTTTGCGTTTGACCAGAGCCTCTTGGGTGCGTAAAGCGGTCAACCAAAGAATTATACAATCAGGATTTATTGCGAGTTGGGTTTACCGTAACGAATCATGCCACGGGACACGCACCAAATTCCGAAATGCGAAAGGTAAAAAACTATGGAATGGATTTGGTGTGTCATAGCTGCGCTTGGCGCGGGCATAGGTACGGGGCTTGCTGGTCTTTCAGCCGCAACAGTCATGGTATGGAAAAGGCGTAGCAATATCTTTGTTTTTTGGGCTGACTATTGGTTTTGGAACCGGCTTCGTGGGAACAGGCGGAGGGATGATGATGCTGGTAGTATTTACGGCTTTCCTTGGAATGGAATTGAAAACCGCAGTCGGCACCAGCACCTTTATCATGACATTTACGGCACTGATTGCGTCTGTAAGCCATATTCTGATTCATCCTGCTATCCTGATGGGAAAATGGAAAGTAATGCTTCTGTGCATTGATGTTGCAACGGCAGCAAGTAAATACTCTGCCTGGTTTGCCAACCGCGTGAGTAACCGAACCGTAGGCTTGGCGACAGGAGCTGTTTTGACCGTCTTGGGCGGCGCGATCCGCCACACCGGTAACGTCCGCAAGTACGCGCTTTCCGCCCAATCACAGGAGACCGGAAGAAACTCATTGATAAAGATTGCCATGAAAGAAAGTACGGACAAAAATCATGACAAGAACAATTACAGGAGAAATAACCGAGGCGTATTATGGAATCCCGGATGACATCAGGCGGTTGGCAGAGGGCTATCTCGCCCCGGATCTTCTGAAAATCCTGCACGAGTTTGAAGGCTAACAACCCTCTCAGGCATTTCTCCGCGCTCCATCCGCTTTACATTCTCCCAAAACATTTCATGGCAGCGTCTGAACGCCCCTCCTGTGATGCCGCCTATGTGGCAGCTGAATATTATTTTATTTTTTACCTCATCAGGCGCTGTCAAAAGCAGATTGTCAAGCCCTACAGGCTCGCCTGATACCGTGTCAAGCCCCGCCCCCGCGATATGCCCGCTTTCTATCGCCCCAATAAGCGCCTCGGAATCCACCAAATCTCCGCGCGACGTATTTATCAGATACGCGCCTTTTTTCATGGACATCAGAAATTTTTCGTTCACTGTATGGTATGTTTCCTCGTTAGAGTTGAGATGAATGCTTATGATATCGCTTTGCGACAACAGCTCATTTTGTGACACATATGTCACTTTTAATTCACTCTCCAGCTCCTGCCTGCGTGTCCTGTTGTGGTAAATCACCCTTGCGCCAAACGCCTGCAGCATACGTGCCGTCGCCTGCGCTATATCCCCAAAGCCCAAAAGTCCTACAGTGCACTCTCTAAGCTCACGCAGGCTGCCGTTTATCATATAGTTTTCCTTCGTGCTTATCTGCCCGCCTTTTCTGAACTGCGCGTCACCGTTTACCACATCACGCAGAAGCCCCAGCATTAAAAGAAGCGTCTGCTCTGCCACCGCGCCCGCGTTCGCCGCTTTACAGTTGCATACGTAAATGTGCCTTTCCCGCGCTGCCTCTATGTCAAAGAAGTTAAAGCCTACGCCCTCGGAATGAATCATTTTGAGTTTCGGCATATTGGCTATCAAATTTTCAGATACCTTCGCCATGGCGTCGGCAAGAATAAAATCCGCATCTTTCCCCGCATCTATCGCGACGTCATCAGGGCTTCCCATTGGCACGTAGCTTATATCATAGTCCTCCATTTGCGCCCATTTGGGCGCGTATTGTGCAAGCCTTCCCTCTTTGCCGATTACAAGTATTTTTACATTTTTTCCCATATTAGCGTTGCTCCTTTTTAAGCATTAAAAAATCAAAATAATGAAGCCTCACACAATGCTGTACTCCATCATCTCATACAAAAGCCGCATGCCCTCCGCTGTCTCAGGCGGCAAAAGCGCGCGTGCGACGCATTTAAGCTCCGCGCTCTCATCATCTTCTTTTTGAAGATACGCATAATCGCCGTCAAGGCGGCTCACCGTATAATAAATCTTGTCAAGCAGCATAATTTTCCCTGCCTTTCCATATAAATCATATACATCGCTTCATCTCAACAGACAGCAATTCCTATTCATACAAAACCGCCCGCGGACTGTCTGAATCTGCGGGCGGTTGCTACTGTCAATCTTTACTTTAATATTTCCCTTACAACCTCGGCAATCTTATCGCACTTGCAATTTGCAAAGAAATACTCCTGAAATTTCTCTCCGCTCAGCGCGCCCTTGCAAAGCTCCCTGTCAAGCTTAGGTAGAATGTCGCAGATATCCGCGTGTGTAACGGTCTTTACTTCATCGAGGATTTTCTTGTTTCTCTGCTCGGGCACTACGCGCTCCTTGGGATATCCGCCGCCGCCTGGCGCACAGAAAAGCTTTTCAAAAATATACTGGAGATTAAGCTCGCCGCCCCAGCCGAAATTCTCCGCAAATGGGAGCGCAACACAATTACCGTCATTTACCTGTGAGAAAAGGTATGCGTCAAGCGGCGATTCGATATGTCCGCAGAGCACCTTTGGGAAAGAGTTGCACGCAAGCATCGCGCCCTCGCCCGTGCCGCAGCCTGTGATTACAAAATCCGCCGCGCCTGAGTTTAAGAGCACCGCCGCCAATATGCCGTTCTGCACATATGTAAGCTGATGCTCGTCCTCCGCTGAATACATACCATAATTGAACACCTCATGTCCCATAGGCTCTACGACCTTTTTGAGCGTCTCGCAGACCATAGCGTTCTTAGCCGCCTGGCTGTTTTCGTTGATTAAAGCGATTTTCATTTTTGTACCAGTCCTTTCTTATTGATATTCTTATAATATAAAAATGCTCTTTTTTATTATAGCACTAAATAACACACTTTTCCACCATAGCACGCTCAAATGCCCCTTCTTCAAATTTCCTTTTCTCTGTGTCAGCATAATCAGCTAATATTCCGACAGGAAGCTCATCAAATGAGTCTTCTTCATTGTCAGCAAACATAACAATTACATTCTGCTTTGTCTTAGGCGCAGGCTCTAACAATCTTACCGTATTACCATCATAATATCCTGCTATTTCTTTCATAATCCCTCTCATTCTGCCGCCCCTGCGGCTGTTTAGACAATATCAACCACTGCTCTCATATTTATATTTTAAAAGACAATTTCCCATGCGTCAACCATTAGTTTATTCACTTTTTAATTCTAAAATTCCCCTTCATGCTCCTTAAAGAAATCATAATACACCCTTACATTTTCAAGCTGTGTCCAGCGCTTTACGTCTACGGGATTTTCGTCCATATCGTAGATTTTTGCGCCTTTTATGGAAAGGATAAACGGGGAATGTGTCGCTATGATTAACTGGCAGCCAAAGAACCTTGCGGAGTTTTCAAGAAATTCGACAAGCTCCTGCTGGCGTTTCGGCGAAAGACTGTTTTCTGGCTCGTCAAGAAGATAGAGCGCATTTTCCTGTATTTTTTCCACAAAATACATAAAAGCGCTTTCGCCGTTTGACTGTTCACGGACATTGCCCATCAGGTTTCCCCTGATATATTTTGACTTTGTCCTGCTTCTTGACATATTCACCCTTTTGAGCTTCTCGTAGTCGTCAAGCGACTTCATCTGGAAATGCGCGTATTTATTTTCAAGATATTCGTCAAACAGTTCCTCCCGCTTTCTGTCTATCCCGTCATTTATGCTGCGCAGATTGAGCATAAAATCAAATACGTCATCGCTCGTGATAATGCGGCTCCCCGGCGGCAGCTTTCCTTGGAGCTGATAGCTGCAGTGCTTTGTATAATCTTCAAAAAAATTGGAACGATTGTAAAGCGTATCGCGTTTCAGCGAAAGTTTTTCCGCGATTATGTTCAGCGCCGTAGTCTTCCCCGAACCGTTTCCGCCATAGAGTATCGTGACAGGCTCAAAATCAAGCATTTGCAGGTTGTTTTTTGTGAATACCTGAAATGGATAATATGTGTCATAGCAGGTCATTTTCTGCCTGAAAATAAAATCTTCTTCCATCGCAATGGAGGTAAATTCAAAGTGGGTAAGGTAAAGCATTGCGGCAAGCTCCTTTGTGTATTTTATTTTGTGTTTATGGTGGTGAATATATTATAGTTTATTTGCTGCGATTTGTAAATTTTGTTTAAAAAATATTGCTCCTTTATACTTGCGGAATAATTTTTACCGTTAGCCGTCAATCAAATAATATCAGGAAATACTTAAAAGCGTTATTCTTAACTTTTTCTTACCCAATTTCCGAAAAAATTCCATTCACTCTGTATGTCAGGTAAAAGACTATGATTTGCTGATAACGGACAATAATGTATCTGAGGATTTCCTGATACAAATTAGGGAACTTGGAGTTGCGATAGAAACAGTTAATTTGAAAGGAGCATGAGAAATGTATTGTATACTTACTGTTTGACAATGTTGGTTTTCAGCCAAGGGCAGAAAAAAACAGGAAAAAACTCGTGCAGATAGACTTTGAAATAGACAGCTCCGAATATACAGACACACAAATATAAAAGGAACCCAAACTTATTACCCTACAGCCTTTCAATACATTAGCCCGAGCAGGGGCATATATCCCATGAAGACCTTTGGGAAGCGTCGGCACTAAGCGCAATCAAAACGGAAAGATTTTCTAAGGCGTTAAAAGTACAACGCCTAAGAAAATCTAAGTTCGTTTGTCTGAATGGGATATATGCCCCTGCTCGGGCGACCTATTACCAATCACACATCTACTTCACAATCAACAATTTATCTCCAACTTTTATCTCATCACTACTCAAATTATTTATCTCCTTAATCTGCTCAACGCTTACATAATACTTCTTCCCAATCTGCCAAAGCGAATCACCCTGCTTCACATAATAAATGGCAAACCCTGGCAGCTTTTCAAGCACTGCCGCATCTATCGGAGTAATCTTCAAATCCGTCAGAATATCCTCCTGCCTAGTATCATAAACAATCATATGAAGATTTAAAGTTATCCGCGCCTCGACCTGCGCGCTGTCCTTAATCGTAATTGACGGGCTTCCCGTCTGCGCATATAGCGAATACTGCTCCACCTCCGCATTTTCAAGTCCCTCCACCTGCCTTACAACCTCAAACGATATTGTCTCCTTTATCGGATAAAAGCCCTGCGCGTCATCGCTTGACGTGTAAAGCGCCTGCAGCGTAATATTTCCGCTGATAGTAAGTCCGTCTTCCTTAAATACCGTGTCCTCAATCTCAACCTTCGCGTCGCTGTGGCATATCTGCAAAAGCTTCGGCTCTGTTTCCTCGAGCTTTATATTCCTGACAAGCTTTTCTTCTATATTAAGCTCCGCAAGCATATTTCTAAAGTCCTTTTCGGCAGTCTGCGCATTTACCTCACAGCTTACGCCATAGACATCAGCCACAATCGGCGAACTCTCCCTTGAAAAAATCTTTATTTCAAGCTCCAGCGCCGCCTCTACTCCGATAATTCTCGGCTCGCCGTCCGCGTCATCTCTCACCGTAATCTCCTCATGCCCTATTTCATAGCTGATGTCCGCAAGCATACCCTCGCGGCTGTTGGGGCACTCTATATTTCCGCTGAATGGTATTGTTGTTTCGTACCAGTTTGCTTTTCCGCTATTGTCCTCATTGTACACTATAAATACATTAAGCTCGCCTGTGACAACAAGCTTTTCATCTCCTGCGTGAAAGCTTATGCTGCCAATATCAAGGCTTTTCCAGACCATTTCGCCTATATCGGGCATTCCTGCCGCAAGCTTTGCCTCCTCATGAATACGGAGCAGATCCCTTTTCTTAACCTCTGTTTCGAGATAATCAACAGATTTTTTTCTGTATTCCAGCTTATCGCTGCCTGCCCCCGCGCCGTCAGCGCCTTCAAGCTCCGTACACAGCTCTTCCGTGACAGTTTCCTCAACGCATGGCTCCAGACTTACCACCGCCTGAATACTGAGCTTTCTTGAATTAATAATATGTACGCGCATATCCTCAAGCTGCGGGCGGCACACTACCCTGTCCTGCCCTTCAAGCTTTTCAAGATAGATTTCCTCCATAAAGGGAAGTCCGCCTTCCATTCCCGCGGCGCTTCCGCTTTCCGCGCCTTCCGCCTGGTACAAAATCTGATAGCACAGCTGCCCCTTTACCCAGATTTTGTTCATTCCCATCTTGATTTCTTCGATTTTTACGTCTCCGCTGCTGTAAATTATCCTTGCCACATCAGGCTTTGCGTCTGATACGTTTATGTCCTCCTCCATCGGCAGCTGCAGCATTGCCTTTGACTTTATTTTTTCGGTATGAATATTCTTTTTTAAAAGCTCCATATAAAAAACCCTCCTGAAAATACAAAACAGTTACAAGCTGATGTACTTAATTGTATTCCCAAAAGGGTTTGTTTATTCCTTGTTTAATCGGTCACTGCGCCGATTATTTCGGAAATATTCCTGATATCATAGCGGCGCATATAGTCCTCAATACCGCTTACTATCTCCCCCGTCGCGTAGGGATTGACAAAATTCATCATGCCCACGGCAACAGCTGTCGCGCCCGCGAGCATAAACTCTATCGCGTCATCGGCTGTGGCTATGCCGCCCATTCCGATAATCGGCAGCTTTACGGCATTTGCCGCCTGATAAACCATTCTTACCGCTACAGGCTTTATCGCAGGTCCAGACAGTCCTCCTGTCCTGTTTGCAAGCGCAAATTTACGTCTGTGTATATCAATCTTCATTCCCGTAATAGTGTTTATCAGCGAAATGGCGTCCGCTCCCGCCGCCTCCGCCGCCTTTGCCATCTCAGCTATGTCAGTCACATTCGGCGAAAGCTTCATGATAATCGGTTGCTTTGCCTTTGCCTTTATTTCCTTTGTTATCTCAAACAGGCAGTCTGGATTTTGTCCAAAAGCTATGCCGCCGTGGCTCACATTCGGACAGGAAACATTGATTTCCAGCATATCGACAGGCTGGTCCGAAAGCCCTTCCACAACCTCCACATAGTCGGCTATGGAGCGCCCGCACACGTTCACAATTATTTTGGTGTCAAATTTTTTGAGAAAAGGGATATCCCTCTCTATAAACACGTCAAGCCCGGGATTTTGAAGCCCTATGGCATTGAGCATGCCGCCGTATGTCTCGCACACGCGGGGGGTGGGATTCCCCTCCCACGGCACATTTGCCACGCCCTTTGTCACTACCGCGCCGAGACGGTTTAAATCCGTAAATTCCGAATATTCCATACCCGAGCCAAATGTGCCTGATGCCGTCATTACAGGATTTTTGAACTCAACGCCCGCTATTTTTATTTTTGTATTCAGCTTCATCTGCGGTTCCTCCTATATTTCGACATCTTCTGCCAGATAAACAGGTCCGTCCGTGCATATTCTGGAATTTTTTACATGCGAATGATGGTCTATCATGCTTGTCCTTGTGACGCACCCAAGACACGCGCCTACCCCGCACGCCATTTTTTCTTCGAGCGATATGTATGCGGGAATCCCTGCTGTCTTAGCGTATTTCTTAATCGCCCGCAGCATAGGCAGCGGTCCGCAGGCATAAATTATATCCGCCGAAAGTCCGTTTTTTTCGATTACGTCAAGCACATTTCCCCTCACACCCACGCTGCCGTCTTCCGTGGAAATATATGCCGTGCCGTATTGGGAAAGATCCTCCGATAAAAACAGCTGGCTGTTTCTGTAGCCCAAGATTATGCATACCTCGGAATTTTCCGTTATATCCTTTGCAAGCTGGAGCATTGGCGGTATGCCTATGCCTCCGCCCATCAAAAATACGCGCTTTCCTGCCGCTTTTTCCGTCGGAAAGCCGTTGCCGAGCGTACCGAGTATGTCTATTTTATTGCCCGCACGGTAATCTGAAAACTCCGTCGTGCCCTTGCCTGCCACGCGGTAGACTATGCGGAGTCTCTCATTCTCCCTGTCCGTCTCGCAAATGCTTATCGGGCGCGGCAAAAGCGAAGACCTGTCGCGCGTAAACACACTTATAAACTGCCCTGCCTTCGCTTCCCTCGCAAGCGATGTCTCTATCCACATATCATACACATCATCTGCTATCGGCTGCTGCCTGTAAACCACCGCTGTTTCTTTTCTTTTTTCCAAATCAATACACCTCTTACTGTTCCATCTAAAATCCTGCCTATTCCACTGCGCTTTCAAGCTCATCAATCAGCAAATCCCTGTATCTGCCGCCAAGCGCTCCAAGCCCTTTGGCTATAAGCCCCGCATACATTACCGCGCCCTCATATCGCAAATGCGTATTGTCCTGCTTTCCCTCAGGATAATTTTTATAAAGGTTTTCGTCAAAATACATATACCATTTGCGGCTTGCGGGTTCTCCCGCCTTTTCAAGCTCGACACGGCTCATGCTGTATAAATCGACAAGCGGCACGTTATTTTTTTCAGCAGCCTGTTTCATTGCCGCAACATATTCAGAATGCGCGCCCGCGCCAAGATGCTTGTCGTCTACAAAGCATCTGCGCTCCAGCGGCGTAATCAGGACAGGATATGCACCGTGATTTCTTGCCACTCCGATGTATGTTTCAAGGTTTTCAATATATGTCGAAAACGGCTCCGTGTAGCGCGTCGGATCCTCCTTCTTTTCGTCATTGTGCCCGAATTGGATAAACAGATAATCACCTTCGCCAATCGCCTCGTCTATCGCCTTTAACCGCCCCTCATCAATAAAGCTCTTGGTGCTCCTGCCATTCTTGGCGTGGTTTATCACACGCACGCCGGTCTTAGTGTACATTGAAAAAACCTGTCCGATTCCTGTCTGCGGATATGTAGTTATGTCGTTTGTCTGCACCGTGGAATCAGCCGCCCAGTATATTTTGATTTCATTGTCCGCCATAATCAATTAATCCCCTCTCTTTGCGCTTTTTATTGGCGCAGCGTAAATCTGCCGCCGCCTGCTTGGATTTATTAAAACAATCCTCCTGCCTATATACTTTGATGCACCGATTTTTATTGCAATCTGATTTTATTATATGATGTTTCCATTTTTTTTACAAGGGATTGCGTTCGTTTTATTTGTGAAAATACAGCCTTTAGCATGCGCCGCCGACAAATCCGCATTGCCACTTTATTTACTGTTATTTCAAGAATTTTGTATTATTTTTTACATTTCGCGCGAATTTTTACATTTCGATTTGACAAATGCCGCCAATTTTGTTATGGTGCTTTTTGCTACGCTGCATTTTATTTTATGGAAAAATAAATTTCTGACAAAATCCCGCTTTTTACCTGCCGCTCATATGACAATCTGAACCGTGGCAGCAAATATAATGACGCAAGACCCGTCATACATATCGGCTTTCTCGATTTTTCACTGGAGGGTGCATTGCCCGAGTTTTATGCTACATACAAGCTTGCAAATATAAAACACATCAAATATACAGTGACAACCTTACCCTTTGTGTGGTAGACTTAAATAAAACAGAGCTTGCCACCGACGAGGATAAGGAGTACGGCATTGACAGGTGGGCTAAACTTTTCAAGGCTAACACATGGGAGGCGGTCAAAATGCTGGCAAAGGATAATGATTACATGAAAGAAGCTTCTAAAACAATATTTGAGCTTTGCGCTGATTTTGAGGTCAAAAAGCGCTGCTGGGAACGCGAGGAATTTGAGGATTATGCCGAAAGACTTGCGGCTGCGGAGGCTAAGCTTGCCGAGAAGGAGATTGCCCTTGCTCAAAAAGATAACGCTCTTGCTCAAAAAGATGAAGAACTTTATAAGGTACTCGAATGGGCTAGGGCGCATGGTTACTCCGATGGTAATATTCATTCTGATATTGTGACAAATACAAAACCAAATAAAAATTAGGCGTACCTAAATTTAAGCAATATTTTGAATATTAAATATTATCAACAATAAGCGCAAATAAAAATTACACTTTACAAAATCTCTATATCCTAAACAACAAAAACGTGTCCGAAACAGCCCCTTCTGCCGTTTCAGACACGTTTTATATTTACTTTATTCCCTTAACAGGTCTCAGCACTATATATAAATTACTCTTTAACAGCACCGATATTAACACCTGTTACAAAGTATTTCTGTAAGAAAGGATACAATACCATGAACGGAAGTATCGCTGCTATAATACCTGCATTAAACAGCGTAGTCTGTGAAACATTGTATGATGTAGTCGGCGTATCGCCGTCCATAACCATCGTTCTCAGCTTATACTGGAAGTTTACCTGATTCGGGTCTGTTATGTAAATCTGAACCGTTGAGTAATCGTTCCATACTGTTACGGCAAACATCAAACCGATTGAAGCGAGCGCCGCCTTTGAAAGCGGGAGCACGATCTTAAAGAATATACCCATCGGGCTGCAGCCGTCGAGCTTTGCCGCCTCATACAGTGAATCGGGAATACCTTCAAAGAAGTTTCTCATAAGTACGAGGTTGTAAACATTCATACCGTGCTTAACAACCAATATCCACATGCTGTTTACAAGACCTAACTGCTTCATAACCAAGTACTCAGGAATCATACCGCCTGAGAAAATCATTGTAAAGAGCAGCAGGTATGCAAGGAAGTTACGTCCAGGCATCTCAAACTGCACAAGCACATAACCACCAAGTGTTGAAAGCACCAGACCAAGCAACGTACCTAAAATTGTCGTAATGAATGAATTGATGAACGGTCTGTACAATGCTGTCGTCTCAATAATAGTCCTATATCCGTCTAAAGTAAACTGGCTGGGCCAGAGCTGGAACTGATATACACCAACACGGTTTAATGAGTCGATAAGTACCTTCCAGATAGGTACCAATATGCAAAGCCCAAGTATAATAAATACTATATAATTAATAATATCAAAAACATGAAGTTTCTGTTTTGGTTTGCTTGAAACCTCTTTTGCCATATTAACACCTCCTAGATAATACCGCGGCCGCGGGTCTTCTTACTTGCCCAGTTACATACAAGCACGAGGACGCATCCGACTAAGCTCTTGAACAAGCCAACTGCTGTTGAATAGCCGTAGTTTGGTCTTGCAACCGCAAAGCTTTGACGATAGATGTATGTTGAAACAACATCTGATACATCATATACGTTACTGTTGTAAAGTACGAATACTGACTCGAACATATTCATAACTTTAGCAAGATTGAGGATTAATACAGTGATAATTGTGTTCATCAATGCGGGAACCGTTACAAAGCGTATCTTCTGGAGACGGGTAGCTCCGTCGATATCAGCCGCTTCATAAAGTTCGGGGTTAATGCCTGACAGCGTAGCCAGGAAAATAATTGTTCCCCAACCTGTTTCCTTCCAGATATTGATGATATAGAATATCGGCCGCCACCAATCCTTGCTTGCAAGGAAATAGATGCCCTGCCCTGCTGGATCGATAACGCCCCAAGACTTCAGCATACCGTTTACCAAACCTGTGCTTGACGGAGAGAGGAACAAACTGAAGATCGATGCTACAACCGCCCAAGACATAAAGTGAGGCAGATATATTATAGTCTGCAAAGTTTTCTTTGCGAGAAGATTTCCCATTTCATTTAAGAAGATTGATACGACTACTGACGAAACAGTCGTAATAATCAACTTGATAACACTCAGTTCAAGAGTGTTTTTAAATGCGGTCCAGAATGCTGCTGTCTTAAACATGTTCTGGAAATGTTTAAATCCTACAAATGTAGGTGCCTGACGTCCGGGGTAATAATCATAGAACGAATAACGAATACCCAACAGAGGCCAGTAATGAATGATAATCAAAAATACAAGAACAGGGATAAACATTATGTAATATCCTCTGTTGTTCCAAATGCGGAGCTTCAACGGTTTCTCACGAACCACGATACCGCCCGAGGTTACGACTTCTTTTTTCTTACTCATACCGTTCTCTTCCTTTCCTGTTTGCTATTCCCACTAACTCCCATTTGTCTGCTTTAACAGACATTCAAATTAATGTGGTGAAATTTTGCCGCTTTAAACGGCTAAACACAAGCACCTCACCATCCCTTCATAAAAGCGCCCCAATCACGCAAATTATGAAAAGCACAGCACCTATGTTTTGTATGAAATCAGAAATTCCCATTTTAAAATTTCTTCTCTCACTAACTCCCATTCGCCCGCTTTAACAGGCTTTAAAATTTGTGTATGAAAAATTTATTTTTCACACTATCCCCAATGAATATTTATCATTATGGTGAAAGCTTTTTTAAGAAACAACTGTCCTGCTCCATCCGGAACAGGACAGCCATTTTCTTTAAAAAAACATATTCAGATTGTTATCGTACAGATTACTCTGCTGCGTTAAGCTCTGATAAGCACTGGTCAACGATAGAACCAACCTCTGATACATATGTTGCGATTGCTTCATCTACATCAGCGCCATCAACAACTACTGAGCTAACTGCCTTAGCCTTAGCTGTAGCGATTGTACCAGACTCGTTTGTAAACGTCTCTGATGAAGGAGAAGAAGGTGCGTCTACGCAGTTAGACGTGAAGAACTCGTTACCTGCTACTGCAAGCTCTGACTCGTCAACATAACCGTTTGTAAGAGGGCTTACAACAAGCGCGGGATCAAGATGATTCTTCTTCCATACTGAGTTTGCATCGTTAGGAGACTGCTTTAAGTGGAACTGACCTTCCTCATAGCTGTAATCCTTTGCGTTCTCTGTGCCAGGGTTTGTTGTAAATGACTCTGCATGCGTAGACCAGTGAACGTCCTCTGCACCATATGTCCAAAGTGTCTGAACTACATCACCGTCAAGCATTGTATCGAAGAGTGCATCGAATACTGCCTGCTCACGAGAGTTGTCGCCATCGCCGTCATCAATGATAACCCAAACGGGAGCCTCTCTGTTGAGGTAGCCGCCCCATGTATCCTTAATCTCCTGGATGGGAGGAAGCTGTACTAACTCAGAATCAACTTCGTTCTTGATTAAGTTGTCCGTAAGTGTCTGATACCATGAACCTGCCCAGTATGTGAATACGCCTGATGAACCTGTCTGGTCATTTGAGAACCATTTCTCACGAGCCGTCTTTGTAGAAGCCGTGAGTGTTTCAGGGTCGATTGCGCCGTCAACATAGCCCTGATGCATTCTTACAAGAGCATCCTTTGTCTCCTGTGTCTGGAAACCGTCATACCATACACCGTCGTCACCCTGAATAAGTGAAGGATATGCGCCCTGCCAGAACTCAGGCAGATAGTTGATGAAAGGAGCCTCTGCATTGTCAGGCAGATAGCCGGCTGCTATAACGCCGTATGTGTCGCCGTTTGTGCCGTTTCCATCAGGATCCTCGTCATGGAACTTCTTTAACATATTGTAGTAATCATCAAATGTCTTAATGTCATCTACAGAAAGTCCTACAGCGTCAAGCCATGCTTTCTTGATATATGTAACGCAGCCGTTGCCGTATGTAGGAGCGAATCCGTAAAGATGTCCGTCTTTATCCTTAAGGTTCTCATTGATATCCTTCAATGTAAGACGGCTCTGGAACTCAGCGTTGTCATATGCGTCTGCCATATCCCAAAGAAGACCTGTGGGAGCGTACTGCTTGAACATATCAGCTGACATAATCATAGCGTCAGGATAGTCGCCGCTGGCAAAAAGACGTCCAACTGCGTCTGTGTAGCCTGAGTGGTCGATCTGGTTGATGTTAAGCTTGATGTCATGACCTAACTTCTCGCCTACTGCTTTCTCCCACTGCTCAACGAAAGCGTCCTGCCCGTTGTCAAGTGTAGCTGTCAAAGTACCGTTTACTACGATATTAACCTCTGTAAGCTCATAGTCAGATGTTGCTGCCGCATCGCCTGATGCGTCTGCTGATGCATTAGCGTCTGTTGATGTGTTTGCATCTGTGCTTGTTGAAGCATTTGAGTCTGTAGCTGTATTGGAAGACTCATTGCTGCTGTTGTTGCCGCCGCCGCATGCTGTAAGTGAAACAACCATTGCGGAAGCTAAAAGTAAAGATAATGCTTTCTTTTTCATTTCTTTCCTCCCTTTCAAAAAAAATTGTTAGTTATTACAGCGAAAATTTCCCTGCTTTTTTATTTTAGCACTGAAAGCGTTTACATTCAAGTCTTTTTTTTATGATTATATAATTTTTTTAGTGTTTTTTTGTGCAAACTGCCGCCGGGAGCAGGCTGTGCGGCAGTTTGCATTTTGTGAATTTGCGAATGTTTGGGGCGTTTAGCGGTCTTAAAGATGTGCAGAACAGCCAAAAGAATTATATACAACTGTTCCGTTTATTATTGTATATTTGACCGAACCTTTTAATTTTTTCCCTGTAAACGGCGAATTGGATGACCTTGATGCATAGCCTTTTATTTCCTGTAAAGCGCTTACATCAAATACCACTACATCAGCGGGAGCGCCTATGGAAAGCGTGCCCGCGTTTAAATGATAAAGCCTTGCGGGATTCAGGCTCATTTTTTCGATTATCTCGCTTATTGTGAGCGCGCCTGTGTCAAGCAGGTTTGTTATTGCCAGCGGGAGCGCCGTTTCAAGCCCGATTATGCCGCTTGGCGCTTCGGTAATGGGCTTTGCCTTCTCCTCGGCGCTGTGCGGCGCGTGGTCTGTGGCGATAATGTCAATGGTGTTGTCCTTTAAGCCTTCTATTATGGCGAGCCTGTCCGCCTCCTCGCGCAGCGGCGGATTCATTTTGGCAAGCGCGCCGTATTTTATTGCCGCGTCCTCCGTAAGGCTGAAATGGTGCGGAGTTGCCTCGGCGTGGATATTGTCGCCGCGCCTTTTCGCCCTGCGGACAAGCTCTACGCCTTCTTTTGTGCTTATGTGCTGTATGTTCAGCGGCGCGCCCGTTTCAAGGGCTATCTCAAGGTCCCGCTCTATAAGCGATATTTCCGCTTCGCGCGGCGAGCCGCCTATTCCAAAATGCTCCGACGCCTTTCCGCTGTTTATGCCGTTGTTTGTTATCAGGGCGGGATTTTCTTCGTGAAGGCTTATTGGGACATTAAGCGCTGCCGCCTTCTGCATTGCCCTTGTCAGGAGCTCTTTATCCATCAGGGGCACTCCGTCGTCCGTAAAGCCCGCCGCCCCCTTTGAATACAGGGCTTCCATGTCTGTAAGGGCTTGTCCCTTCATTCCTTTTGACACTGTGGCGCAGGTATAGATTTTTAAGTCTGTGGTTTTTCCCTTTTCTATTACATAGTTCAGCGTTTCCTCATTGTCTACGGGCGGCTTTGTATTTGCCATAAGGACTACGCTGCCGAAGCCTCCCTTTAACGCCGCTTTAGCTCCTGTATTGATATCTTCCTTGTATGTAAAGCCAGGATCGCGGAAATGAACGTGGACATCTACCAGCGCGGGGGCTACTATGCAGCCTTTTGCGTCTATCACCTCGCACTGAGTATTATTTGAAAAACTCCCCGCCGCCGCGTCATCTGAAATGGCTTTGATTTTGCCGTCTTCTATGATAAGGCTGGCTTTTTTTTCAATTTTGTTTGACGGATCGACTATTGTGCCGTTTTTGATTATAAGCATGCGTTTTCCTCTTTTCAGTGTTTTTTCAGACAAATAGCCCAGCCCTGCGCAATAGGACAAAAGGAGGTAATGAACAGCGCCGCGGCTGAGCTTTCGATATTGGCATATTGAATGTCGGAGTTGATAAAGCTAATGGAACTCTATCAATTTATCCTCTATGTTTTCTGTCTTTATTACAATATATGGGTAAGTTACCGTATTGGTGACACTTTCTGCGCTTTTTGGCCCGATTAATGTGGTGTCTATGTAAAGCGACGTCTCGCCCTCGTAAAATTCATCTACGGTTATGCTGTAGCCGCCGCTTTTCTGCTCGCCGTAGCCTATCGCTATATAAATGTCGCTGCCTAGCGTGTAGCTTATCTGGAACGGCTCCTTCTGCTTTTCCGCGATTATCTCCTTCAGCTCGTCAGGCTGCTCATCTGCGCCCAAAACCGTAAAATCAAGGTCGCGGATTTTATCAACACTTTCTTCTTTTTTGCCGCACGCTATGAGCATGGCGCTTACGACTGCCAATAGGATAAAAATGCGGGCTTTATGGCTTAATATTCTTTTTAACATAGGATATGCTCCTTTTGTGTTTGTCTAAAGAATATCTATGCGCGCTTAGCGTGAAATATGCTTGGTTTTTGGCGGGGGTGAAAATATTTGACATAAAACAGATGACAAAAAAGCGAACATATGTTACAATTAATTTGGGTGTTGTCGGGAGCGGCAGCGGAAATTTATAAGCAAAAGCATCAAAAAAGCAACCGCGACTCCCAAGGTTAAGTTGCTTTTTTGATTTACTATAAACCGAGGTGAACCGTTTTTCCCGACAACACCTTTTATAACTATATATTAGCAGATATTTATCATATTGTCAAATACCAATGGAGGTTCTATGCTTAGATTATTTTTTGTGGGCGGGTTTGTGGTTTTATTTTTGATTTTGAGTATTCCCATTATGATTGTTGAATGGATTATAGGGAAATTTAATCCCGATGTCAAGAGCCGTTCGAGCCTTGCGATTGTGAACTGGGCGTTCAGGTGCGTGCGGTTTTTGGCTGGCGCTAAGGTCGAGTATATCGGCGAGGAGAATGTCCCTTCTGACAGCGCTGTTTTATATGTGGCAAATCACAGGAGCTTTTTTGATATAGTGCTCACGTATCCGCGGGTGCCGCGCCCCACAGGATATGTGGCAAAAAAGGAAATCGAAAAGGTTCCCCTGCTCAATGTGTGGATGCGCGACCTCCACTGCCTTTTTCTTGACAGAAATGACATGAAAGCGGGGGCGAAAATGATTTTGACGGCTGTTGATATGATTAAAAATGGCATATCAGTGTGTATTTTCCCCGAGGGCACGCGCAGCAAGACGGAGGGAGAATTTCTGCCTTTCCACGAGGGCAGCTTTAAGATTGCGTCAAAATCAGGGTGTCCCATCGTGCCTATGACGATTGTAGGGAGCGCGGGCATATTTGAGGACCATTTCCCAAAGATAAAAAAGGCAAAGGTTATCGTCGAGTACGGCAAGCCCATATATGTAAAAGAGCTGCCCAAGGAAAACCAGAAGCAGCTCGGTCCGTATGTGAGAAATATCATTGTGGAGACTTATAAAAAATATAATTGACAATTATGTCTATACAAAACCGTCAAAAATCGGGCTTAACACGCAAAATAAGCGATTGCCGCAGCACAGCCTGCTGCGTTGTGGATTTAACCGCATTTTTGCATATTAAGCCCGATTTTTATGCCTTAAGATAAATTTTTACCCTACTTCGACAGCTTTTTAACCACTTCATCAAAACCCATTCCGTGCGATGCCTTCACAAGAACTGTATCGCCTTTTTTTAGAAGCCCGTCAAGCGCGGACAGCATCTGTGCCTTATCCTCAAAATAGTGCAGCTCTGTGGCTGGGTTTTCCACATTTTGCGCGGCATCATACATATTTTTACACAGTTTTCCTACACATATAAGCACGTCTGTCCTGCCGCCTGCGGCGTACTCGCCTGTCTGGGCGTGGAGGGTGTTCTCATTTTCACCAAGCTCAAACATGTCGCCAAGTACCGCGACTTTGCGCGCGTCTGACGACTGCGACAATAAATCAAGCGCAGCCCTCATTGAGACAGGATTAGCGTTGTAACAGTCGTCTATTATCGTATAGCTGTCCGTGCGTATCACATGACTTCTGCCGCCTACGGGCTTTACACCGCTAATGCCTTCACTGATTTGCTCGGGGCTAAGTCCTAATAATACGCCTACAGCCGCCGCGGCAAGCGCATTATAAACCATATGCTCGCCCAAAAGCGGTATCTGCGCGTCAAATGCGGTTTCTGCGCCGCCATACTTTATGTGTATGCGCGCACTGCTGCCGTCAAGCCCTTTATTCTCATAATTATCGGCATATATGTCATTCTGCCTGCCCATACCAAAGAACAGCGGTCTTTTGCCGTTTACCTCTTTTATCGTGGCGAGCTTGTCGTCATCGCCATTCAGGCATACGCTGCCGTCCTTATCCATAAACTCAAAAATTTCTGTCTTTGCTTTTAGTATGCCGTCGCGGGTGCCCAGGTTTTCAAGGTGGCACTGGCCTATATTAGTTATGACACATATGTCAGGTTTTGCGATTTTGCTCAGACGCGTCATTTCGCCGAAATCGCTTATGCCCATTTCAAGCACTGCCGCCTCGCAGTCCTCCCTTATACGCAGCACCGTAAGCGGCAGACCTATCTCATTGTTAAAATTTTCTTCTGTTTTAAGCGTGTTGAAGCCCTTTGCCAGCACTCCCGCTACAAATTCCTTTGTGCTTGTTTTCCCGACGCTGCCTGTAATGCCTACAACCTTGATGTCAAGCTGCCCACGGTAAAACTCGGCTATATCCTTCAGCGCCTGAAAGCTGTCCTTCACAAGAATATACGCCCCCTTGGGATTGGCGGGCGCTTTTTCACACACGACGCCAATCGCGCCCTTTTCAAAAGCGCTGTCTATAAAGCTGTGCCCGTCTACACGCTCGCCGCGCGTGGCTATGAACACAAAGCCTTTCTCTATTTTTCGCGAATCAATGACTACGCCTGAAGCCTCCGTTTTTTCCACGTCTGTTTCCATAGAAACACTGTCCGCGTAAAGCGCGCCGCCTGCTGCCGCGGCAATATTTTTTAATGTCATATTCTTCATGGCACGCCTAAGCTCCTTTTTTCAGATTATTTATATTTATTCATTGAAATCTCTATTATTTTCTGGCACAAGTCCTCAAAGCTCATGCCTATTACAGCCGCCTCCTGCGGCAGAAGAGAGGTGGGCGTCATTCCCGGCAGGGTGTTTGCCTCAAGACAGTAAAAGCCGCCGTCATTGTCCATTCTGAAATCCATTCGCGCATAGGTTTGTAACCTGAGCACCTTAAACACGTCCTCCGCACATGCCTGCATTTTCCGTGCAGTATCGTCATCAAGCTCTGCGGGGCATGTTTCTACTGTAGAGCCTGCCTGATACTTATTCTTATAGTCGTAAAAGCCGACCTTGGGTGCAATCTCTATAATTGGAAGCGCCCTGCCGTCTATCACGCCTATCGAAAATTCCCTGCCGTCTATGTACCGCTCGATTATGACACGCTTTTCAAGGGCAAACGCTTTTTTTAGCGCATCCTCAAGCTCATTTCTGCTGTCCGCCTTGTACACGCCCACGCTTGAGCCGCCTGCGTTTACCTTGGCTATGCAGGGATAATTTTCCCACTGGCTGACTGCTTTTTTCGCCTCCTCTGCGCCGTTTACCGTGATGCCGTTCGGCGTGGGGATATTGTACTTGTTAAACAGCTCCTTTGAAACCGCCTTATCCATCGCAAGCGCGCTTGACAGATAATCCGTGCCTGTGTATTTTATGTCGAGCAGGTCAAACATTGCCTGTATTTTCCCGTCTTCGCCGTTCTGACCGTGGAGCGCCAGAAATACTATGTCCGCCTGCTTGCATATTTCAATGACGTTTGGACCGACTACGCAATTAGGATTATCCTTTCTCTGAGCCTTTACCGCGCTTATGTCGGGATTTATCTCGGATATTCCGCCAAAGCCCTCGCTCCAGTCCTTTTCATTGTCGAAAAGATTGTCAAGCCTGCCCTCATATCCCAAATATACGTCGAGCAGCATAAGCTGGTGCTGTCCTGTCCTTTTCAGCGCCTTATAAATCATCGCTCCCGTGACAAGCGAAACATCCCTTTCCGTGCTGATGCCGCCCGCTAAAACTACTATTTTCATTTTTACCTCATTTCCGCGCCGTCGGCGCTGCCTTTCATATCATTTAAGTTTTTCAGCATATCGCTGCAGCCAAACAAAAGTATCGCGTTCCACTCAAAGCCCCTGTCCGCCGTTTCATCAGATGCCTGCCAGACGCCCTCATTGGAAATATAGCACTCGCCCTTTTCATTGAGCCCGCCCATATATTGTATGGTATTCTCAATTATTGCCGTGTATTCCTTATTTGGCGTTATATAATTTGTGAAGCCGATCAGCAGAATATTGTCAAGGTTTTCGCTGACCGAGCGCTTTCCCGTGCCTAAGAGCGCGTCATTTTTTGCGTCATTGCTTATCTGCTCCGTATCGTCGACAAGCTTTATCATTATCTGCGTGCAGAGGTCGCGGTCTATATTCTGCGCGCCCATATATGTAACCACTCCGTAAAACACAAAGCGGCTGTCGCTGTAGCTTTCAAGCCCACTGTCAAGAAATTCAAGCACTATATTTTTGTACGCCTCTTTTCCTTCTGATTTAAAAAGCTGCGCGGCGGCATAAAACCGCGCCATTTTTCTGACATCTGTGTCACATTTTTGCCCGTTAAGCCAGTCCCACGCCCTTTTGGCGGCATCACTGTACTCCTGCGCTATGCTTGACTGGTAAATTCCAAATGTGTCCAGACTCATCGTGATTGCGCCGCAAAACGCCGCGGTAGCTTCATAATCGTCATAAAGGCTCCCGTTCTCCTCCTGTTTTGACAGGAGCCACTGGGCCATCTGCAAAAGCACCGTCACCATATCGCCTTCATATCCGCTGTCAGCCAGATGCGTGTATGCCTCCTCATAAAGCGTTCCGTTGCATTGGAGGGAATACATCAGGATATTCATGCCAAAGCTTACGTCGCACACGCCCTGCGCATTCTCCGCCAGATTCACGTCAGCGGCGTTGCGCAGCAAGCCGAGGAACAGCTTCTCATATGAGTCCTGAGCTATCGTAAACGGATAAGAACGCCCTATGGCGCCACATTCTATGTAATATGCGCCCGTCTGGTCCACCTGTGAGAAATCGCCTATGCCAAGCAGAACTCCGCCCGTGTTGTTTTGCGGCAGGGCGGAGATTTCTCCCGTGTAGACTGTCTCTTTGTCCGAAGCCCTTACCACCCTAAAGGTGTCTACTCCCTCCTCAAGCGCAAAGACCGCCTTTTTACCGCGCTCCAGGCTGTAGCCCGCCTGATTTACGTATATCCTCGCATGGCTTTCGGGAAGGGCTATGCCCTGTTCCAAAAGCATCGCCGAATAGTTCTCCCCATAGCCCTCCGCCGACGGCGGCTGCGCCCCGCCGCCTGCCTGCCCCTGCTCATTCGACGCGGCAGGCATACAGCCGTTTAAAGAGAGGATAACGCATAAAATCAGGCTTACAGGCTTTATTTTAGAATTTATTTTTAAGCTGAACATATACCACCTATTTTACCTTCCGCTCTTTATTGTACACGCATTTGGCTTATTAGTAAAGAGTGTGCGCCGCTTTATCGTTCTTATATACTATTTTTCCATCTATAATCGTCATAAGGGTATTCGTGAAAATCTCCATCGGATTGCCGTCATATACAGCCAAATCGGCATCTTTGCCCTGCTCTATGCTGCCTATACGGTCATCTGCGCCGCATATTTTTGCCGCGTTTATCGTCATTGCCCGATACCCCTCCTCCATTGGCAGCCCCTGCTTTACGCACATTCCCACGCAGAGCGGCAGGGACTGTATCAGGGATACGGGGTGGTCTGTCGTGACTGCCACCGTCAGGCCCGCCCTTGCCAGAACGCCCGCGGTCTTGAATGCGACATTCTGGACTTCGATTTTGTTCCTGCTTGCAAAATCAGGTCCGACAATGGCAGGATATCCCTCCGCGGCAAGCTCGTCCGCTATCAGATGCCCCTCGCTGCAGTGGTCAAGCGTCATTTTCAGTCCAAACTCATTCGCTATGCGTATCGCCGTAAAAATATCGTCTACGCGGTGTACATGGGCTTTTATCGGGATTTTCTTCTCAAAGACCGGCCGCCATGCCTCATAATGAAAGCTGTATTCCGTGTTGTTTTTCTCATAATCGTCTAAATACTGGCGCGCTTTTGTCAGCTCATCGCGAAGCAGCCCCGCAATCGCCATTCTCGTGACTGGCGAAGTGTTGAGCCCCGCGTAATTGACCTTTGGATTTTCGCCGAAGGCAACCTTCATCGCAGAGGGGAATTTCAAAATCATGTCGTCAATCCGCCTTGCGCCGCCTGTCTTTACCACGGCAAACTGTCCGCCCACGACGTTTGAGCTGCCTGGACCAATGTTTGCGGCGGTTATTCCCGTCTTTACGGCATCATGAAAAGCCGCATCCATCGCGTTTATCGCGTCTATTGACCTTAAAACCGGCGTTATCGGGTGGACTGTCTCATTACAGTCGTCGCCCTCCTGTCCCTTTTTTTCCTCGGTTATGCCCATATGGCAATGCGCCTCTATAAGACCTGGCATTACTAAATTGTGGTTTAAATCTATTACTTCGCAGTCCGCGGAGGCGGGAAGCTCTATATTTGGCGCGGCTTCGGCTATTTTGCCTTCCTTTATCAGCACGCTGCCATCAAAAGTACCCGCCTTGCCCATTGTGCGGACTGTTGCATTTTTCAATAGAAGCATCTGCTTTTACTTTTCCTTTTCAGATATATTTACTGCCCTGAGCCGCCTGCCATGTCCAGAGGGTTTACAGGCGCGCCGTCTTTTGTGAGCTTAAGGTAAATATTTGTGCCCTCGTCAGTGTAATATATCGTGGGCTTTGCCACCTTGCCAACCATATCTCCCGCCGCTACTGTGTCGCCCACCTGCAGGTTAATGTCCTCGAGCTGTCCGTAGGTAAGCTCGTAGCCGTCGCCCAGATTAAAGCTTATGGTATTGCCTGTCTGTGCGTCGTAATATACATTTGACACTATGCCGTCTGCCGCCGCCGTGATTATCTCGCCTTCAGACGCTTCTATGACAAGCGCGGGATTATAGCGGTACTGCTGCATTGTGCCGTGGTAAACAGCCTTGTCCATGCTGTATTCCAAAAGCACGTTTCCTACTGCGGGAAGCTGCAGCGTCTCTCCGTCTGTAAAGGAAAGCTCCGCAGGCGCAGCCGCCTCGTTGTCGGCGACAATTTCGTTTTCCGAGGTTACCTCATTTTCGGAAACCGCGCTCTCCGACGAATTGCTTTCTCCCATAAAGACAGCCGCCTTATCAGTCCCTTCTATAGGCGTGTTTGTTACCTGGGCTGAATTTACCTCCGTATATGCGGGATCTACGTCCATATCGTTGTTATCGCTTAAATCATCAATTTCCCTTGTAAACCGCGTATCTATTCCTGTCTTTGCAAGCGATGTGTCTGCGGTCTGTCTGCCTGCGCCCGCGTTCCCCGACGCGGCATCGCTGTCCTGTGTGGATTTTGCCGCGGCGTTGTCCTGAGCCTGTTCGCTCTGCTGTTCAAGCTTTGCAAAATCTATGCGGTTCTCCTGTGAATTTGTTTTGTTGCGCTCCGCCATATATACGCCCGCAAGCGTAAGCGCTGACAGCACAAATACTGATGCGGCTATTATGCCTGCCTTCTCCTTCTGTACGGCAGGGCGTTTCTTGTTGTGTTTATCCATCTTCAACCTCCATCTGTCTGCTACAATTTATTTATGGCTTTACCACAATAGTAGCATTTCCGAAATTTACTGATTTATTCAGTTCATGGTCAATTTACGTCAAAGATGGTTATTTGCATATTTTTGTAAAAATAGTTTAATATGCTGTAAAAATCCTTTCCTTCCTTGGCAAGTAGAGCTGCGTAATTTAGCGACAGCCCGTCGCCTTTGCCAGCAATTCCAAGCGTTATGTCCCAGTCCTTCGTAGTATAAAAAGGAGCTGCAATTACCGCCCCCTTTTCAGAGTCCGCATTCGTAATTACAGCTCCAAGCGTCGCTTCTGCCGCGCTTTCAGCCTCGTCAAATTTTTGCGCGTCGCCATAGTTTTTTATATGCAGCCCGCTTTCGCATATATCAAGCCGTTCAGGGCGTCCCTGCTGCTCCCATATGTAGATGAGATTGCTGCGGCACACTATTGAAAGCGCTTTGAGGTATTCCTGCCGCTTTGCCGCGGGATTTACGGTGTCCTCAAATTCCGAAAGCAGCTCCCACGAGGTCAGCGCGTTTACCATATATGGGATTATAGCCTCGGGAGTATATTCGTAAGCGCCCTTGTCGTCTTCTATTATTACCGAAAAAGGGAGAGATATGACATCTGTGTCATTTTCCTCATCCGGCTTATCGGTAAGCTCGGGCTTTATTATAATGCTTGCTATGATTGGCACAACTATTATAAATATAAGAATTTTTAGGAGCTTTTTCAATTATCCTCCGCCTTGCCG
>X301_European_Hare__coassemble_994_pt1 | contig 26532 bp, 28 predicted proteins | sample X301_European_Hare__metabat2_low_PE_011 | metagenome-assembled genome bin X301_European_Hare
GCTCATCAGAGAGCCTTGCGAGCCACACATACCGCTGCACCGTCTTTCCGCTCTCTCCTGCGGCTTCCCCGACTTCATCAAGTGTGCTGCCGCCTTTGCTGCCCTGATGTTTCATTGCTTCGTACTTCATGGCATAAGCCCTTGCCTTTTCGCTTGGTAAAATGTCCTCCCTCTGAATGTTGGAATCCACCATGATGATCGTGGCTTCATCGTCCGTATAATTACGGACAATCACAGGCATCGTGTCCAATCCCGCCAGTTCTGAGCCTCTTTTCCGCCTGTGTCCGGCTATGATCTCATATCCGCCCCCTGCCCTCGGTCTTGCGATCCCCGGCACAAGGACGCCATGCTGCCGTATGCTCTCTGCTGTTTCCTCCATCTTCTCATCATCGAGGACACGGAAAGGGTGTCCTTTGAACGTATGCAGATCGGACAGTTTCACTTGGATGATCTGCTCCCCCGCTGTACTCTCTGCGATTCCAAACAGGTCATCAAAACTGTTCAGCCTTACTTTCGACGCACTTCCGGTCTTATTCATTGCCAAGCACCTCCTCCGTCAAGGATTCGTATGCCCCCGCAACCCTGCCTTTGGGATCGTGCCGATAGATGCTCACGCCCTCTGCGGAGGTTTCTGCAGCCCTTACCGACATCGGTATGCTGTTCTCAAATATCCGAACCCTGCTCCCGTAAGTTTCAATGAGCAGCGCCGTAATATCCCTTGCATAATTGGTGCGGCTATCCACCATTGTCAACAAAATGCCCTCTATTGTCAGTGCCGGATTGATCTGCCGCTTTACCTTGCCGATGGTCTTGATAAGCTGTTCCAGTCCTTTTACTGGCAGATATGCCGCCTGTACGGGAATGAGTATGCTGTCAGCACAGGCAAAGGCATTTATGGTGATCATGCCAAGCGATGGCATACAGTCGATCAATATGTAATCATATCTGTCCTTTATCTGCTCTGCATAGCTTTTCAGCACCAGCTCCCGGCTCATAATATTCACAAGCGACACTTCCAGTCCCGACAGCTCAATATTGCCTGGCATCAGGTCAATCCCCTCGTCGTGCGTTAAGATACCGTATCCCGTTTCCATTTCTTCATCATTGATAACTTTTTCCAGTACATTTGCAAGCGTGACCTCCAGCTTGTCAGGCTCCGTAAAGCCGAGGCTTGCGGTCAGGCTGCCCTGTGCGTCTGCGTCGATCAGCAGCACTTTCTTTCCCTTCTTTGCCAGACCGATCCCTAAACTGCTCGTTGTGGTAGTCTTGCCCACTCCACCCTTTTGATTTGCGATTGCTATGATTTTACACATGGTTTTATTCCTCCGTTTATTTAGATTTTTCTTTGATGTTGGCTTTCTGCACTTCCACATAAGCCCGGTAATACCTGTTTGTACCTTTGTTCCGGTACAGCTCCGAAAATTCCGTCACTGCCACCTTTGGCTGCCTTTTCAGAATCCTCTCGAACCACTTAATATCATTCTTCGTTCCCATCAGTCGAATTTTCAGCACGTTTCCTCTCCATTTCCGCAAGGATTTCTTCAATGGACTTCTGTTTCCGGCAGTATTCCGGATAGCGGAGCATGATGCCCTGCCAGAAGTACATTGCGTAGCCACAGCAGAAAATATCGCTCACGGAATACTCCCTGCACTCGTTTAGCTGCTCATCCCTGCCCTCATAATCGTCAACGCTTGGCGTCCCGTCCGTGTAAAGATTAAATGCCAGTCTGACAACCCTTACACTTCCGCTTGTCTGCCAGCCTTGATGCAGACATTCCGGCTTAATGTACCCTGACTTCATATCGTAGATCTGGCTGAAATGATTCCTTGTATCCTCCGATATACCGAGAATATAGATCAAAGCCTTGTGATAGCAGTCCTGATACCTCGCCTGTTCCAGTTTCTCATAATAAAACTTCTCATGTTCCTTGTTTGCAAAAACCATGTGTGTGTTGTCGGCGCTCTGCGCCTCTGCTCTTAACGCTGTGTTTGTCACTGTCATGACCTCCTTTATGAATTTTTGTCACGAAAAAAGGACTATATCCTTTTCTCGAAAGAATATAATCCTCAGTGAAAACCAAATACAAAAGGGGAAACTATATTTCAAGTTTCCCCCGATTCTTTATAGATAGATTTTAAATATAATATCTTTGAACTTGTTTGCTTTGGTGTACTCTGGTCTATGTGCCATAAAATCCTGCACATTCGCCCTTGTAGCAACAAGCGTCATAAAATACATATACTTATAATCTACTTTCCTTCTGTCGCAATCGCTGCCTGTGCTGCCGCCAGTCTCGCAATAGGCACGCGGAACGGTGAGCATGATACATAGTCAAGCCCAATCTTATGGCAGAACTCTACTGACGAAGGATCGCCGCCGTGCTCGCCGCAGATGCCGACATGAAGCTTAGGATTTACAGGCTTGCCGAGTTTGATTGAAAGCTCCATAAGCTTGCCTACGCCTGTCTGGTCAAGCTTAGCAAACGGATCGTTCTCGAAAATCTTCCTGTCATAGTAAGCATTTAAGAACTTGCCCGCATCATCACGCGAAAAGCCGAATGTCATCTGTGTAAGGTCGTTTGTGCCAAAGCAGAAGAAATCAGCCTCTGTAGCTATCTCGTCAGCCGTAAGCGCAGCCCTTGGTATCTCTATCATTGTGCCTACCTCGTAATCAAGCTTAACGCCTGCCGCCGCAATCTCCGCGTCTGCCGTCTCGACAACAATCTTCTTTACATACTTAAGCTCTTTAACCTCGCATACAAGCGGAATCATAATCTCCGGCTGAACCTTCCAGTCGGAATGAGCCTTCTGAACATTGATAGCCGCACGGATAACAGCCTTTGTCTGCATTTTGGCAATCTCAGGATAAGTTACCGCCAGACGACAGCCTCTATGCCCCATCATAGGATTAAATTCATGAAGCGAAGAAATAATATTCTTTATTTCCTCCACAGATTTTCCCTGGGCATCAGCAAGCTTCTTGATGTCCTCCTCCTCTGTAGGTACAAACTCATGAAGGGGCGGATCAAGGAAACGTATCGTAACAGGGTTGCCCTCAAGAGCTTCATAAAGCGCCTCAAAATCGCCCTGCTGATAAGGAAGAATCTTCTCAAGAGCCGCTTCCCTCTCCTCTACAGTGTCAGAGCAGATCATCTCTCTGAACGCCGCAATCCTGTTCTCATCAAAGAACATATGCTCCGTACGGCAAAGACCGATGCCCTCCGCGCCAAGCTCACGCGCTTTCTTAGCGTCTGCGGGAGTATCAGCGTTTGTCCTGACCTTCAATGTCCTGTACTTGTCAGCCCAGTCCATGATCCTGCCAAACTCACCCGCAATAGTAGCGTCAACCGTAGGTATCTCGCCATCATATATATTGCCCGTAGAGCCGTCAAGCGAAATATAATCGCCCTCATGATATTCCTTGCCTGCCAAAGTAAACTTCTTGTTTTCCTCGTCCATAGCAATATCGCCGCAGCCAGATACGCAGCATGCGCCCATACCGCGCGCAACTACAGCAGCGTGGGAAGTCATACCGCCGCGCACCGTAAGAATACCCTGTGCGGCTTTCATTCCCGTAATATCCTCCGGAGATGTCTCAAGACGGACAAGCACGACCTTTTCGCCTCTTGCATGCCAGCTTTCAGCGTCCTCCGCCGAAAATACAATCTTACCGCATGCAGCGCCCGGAGACGCGCCAAGTCCCTTTCCTACAGGCGTTGCCTTCTTTAAAGCGGCAGCGTCAAACTGAGGGTGAAGTAATGTATCAAGATTACGAGGATCGATCATAGCGACAGCTTCCTCTTCTGTCCTCATTCCCTCATCAACCAAATCGCAGGCAATCTTTAACGCTGCCTGTGCTGTCCTCTTGCCATTTCTTGTCTGGAGCATAAAGAGCTTCCTGTCCTGAATGGTAAACTCCATATCCTGCATATCCCTGTAATGGCTTTCAAGCGTAGCGCATACATTTTTAAACTGCTCAAATACCTCGGGCATAACCTCCGCCATCTTAGCAATAGGCATAGGAGTGCGGACACCTGCCACTACGTCCTCGCCCTGGGCGTTCATAAGAAACTCGCCCATAAGCTTCTTCTCGCCTGTAGCCGGATCTCTTGTAAACGCAACGCCTGTGCCTGACTCATCAGACCAGTTGCCGAATGCCATCTCCTGAACATTTACAGCCGTACCCCATGAATAAGGAATATCATTGTCGCGGCGGTAAACATTTGCACGCGGATTGTCCCATGAACGGAATACCGCCTTTACAGCGCCCATAAGCTGCTCCTTGGGATCATCAGGGAAATCCTGCCCAATCTTTGACTTGTACTCAGCCTTAAACTGGTTTGCAAGCTCCTTTAAATCGTCAGCCGTAAGATCAACGTCCTGTGTAACGCCTCTCTCAGCCTTCATCTTGTCAATGAGCTCCTCAAAATATTTCTTGCCCACTTCCATAACTACATCGGAATACATCTGAATAAATCTTCTGTAGCAATCACGCGCCCATCTCTCATTTCCTGTCTTTCTGGCAACTACCTCTACAACCTGCTCATTGAGTCCCAGGTTAAGAATTGTATCCATCATACCAGGCATTGACGCTCTCGCACCTGAACGAACCGATACCAGCAGAGGATTTTCCAAATCACCGAACTTCTTACCGGTAATCTCCTCCATCTTTACAATATACTCATTGATCTGTGACTGAATTTCATCGTTGATCTGTCTGCCGTCCTCGTAATACTGTGTGCAGGCTTCCGTAGTGATAGTGAAGCCTTGGGGTACGGGCAGTCCCAAATTTGTCATCTCAGCGAGGTTTGCGCCCTTGCCGCCGAGAAGCTCACGCATGTTTGCATTGCCTTCTGTAAATAGATACACCCATTTTTTCATCTACCTGAACTCTCCTTTTCTATTAGTTGAATCGGCTTCCAAATACTCTTTTTGTCATCCGCTGTAACAATGATAAACATAATATATTCAATTGTCAAGAATTTATCAAAGAAAATTTCAAAAAATTGCCAAAAATTTAACATTCAGCATTTATATATCCTATCATCAGCATTATCATAGAAATAAACTGAATATGAAAGCACTTCCTCCTCCTCAACCTGAGTGTCATTTACCTCTTTTATCATCTGCTTTATGTTCTCCGCGTCATCATTTTCATCTGTTGGAAGTAACAGCACCTCATGAATTGACGAGGGAATTATATATAAGCTGCTGTCCACAGCCGCGGAAAAATTTTTGAGCAAATCAGGATAAAGCATGCATGCCGCCCCCTGCAGCCTGCTCTTATTACTGAGCACATATAAAGGCACATCATTATGCGCGCTGTCCTGCGCTGGCATAATCTCAGATATTACGTCGCCCATGCTCTTTATCTCATACCTGTTTAAAATCGGCGTATTGCGCTTCGCGTCATTATAAATCTCATTCAGCGTTATGCCCCATATTTTCATGTGGGCGTTATGAATGAGGATTGTCGCGCTGCCAAAACAGTCACTTTCCAAAAGAAACTGAAAAACTATCGACAAATCATGAAATTCAATATGTGGTATGTCACTTAATAGCTCCCAGTTTTTTTCGGTATTGATAAGCTTGTACACTATCCTTTTCCTTACAGCCTCATAATTCAGGAAATATTCCATGTCTATATTGCAGGCAGGCTTATTGCTTTTGTAAACTGAAATTATTTCACTTACAATCTCCTCCAAATCCGCCCTGCCGCTTTCATACGCCTCATAGTACGCGTCCAAATAAATCGTAGGGGAAATATTACCTTCTCCCTGCGTCACTGTAAGTCCGCAGAGCTTTACCCCATTATTCTTTATTATGTCATTTAAACGAACAAAACATTCATTGCCTGTCCTTCTTTCCACTTCATCTCTCACTATCGCCTTAAAACTTGTAAATTCCATAAATATTCCTTTCTGTTAATTATTCATACTCTTATGCTCCCTTCGCGAAACTGTCCTATTTTAAGCAATAAAAAAGACAACGCGAAAAAAAGCTGTTATTTTTTCCCGTTGTCTTATTATGTTTATAGCTTATATTTCAGAATTATGCCCTTATACCCTTGAAAGGTACTCGCCTGTTCTTGTGTCAATCTTGATTACGTCGTCAGTATTCACGAACAAAGGCACTGCCACAACCGCGCCTGTCTCAACCGTAGCGGGCTTTGTAGCGCCTGTAGCCGTATCGCCCTTAAAGCCAGGCTCTGTATCGGTAATCTTTAACTCCACAAACAAGGGCGGCTCGATAGCGAATACATTGCCATTGTGCGAGCAGACCTTAACCATCTCATTTTCCTTGACAAACTTAAGCGCGTCGCCCACGCTGTCAGCATTAAGTCCAATCTGCTCATAATTTTCCGTATCCATAAAATAATACAAATCCCCGTCCTGATAGAGATACTGCATATCCTTTCTGTCGATACGCGCCTGAGGGCATTTCTCCGTAGGTCTGAAAGTCTTCTCAACTACTCCGCCGTTGATTATGTTTTTGAGCTTTGTCCTTACGAACGCCGCGCCCTTTCCAGGCTTAACATGCTGAAACTCAATAATCTGATAGATGTTTCCCTCAAACTCTATCGTGATGCCGTTTCTGAAATCTCCTGCTGATATCATAGATAATCCTCCTAATATTCTCTTTTCACATTTGCAATCCTTTGTCCATTTTATAACAAATTGGAACACATTTCAACTATTATTTTTTACATCTCAAAAATTTTATTAATTTTATATCATTTTTACTTCAAAATTTACTTCTTATCTTCCGCTTCACTATCCGCACTGTCCGCCTTATCCGCGCTGTCCTGTGTCTTGACGGCAAGCGTTTCCTGCACGGCACCGTTTATCGGCTGATGCATCTGCGGCATTTGAGGCGCTGGGGGCATTGGCATCTGGGGCGGCATGCCCATGCGCTGCCTTCTTTTCCGTTCCTGCTTTGCCTGCTTTTTCATCTGCCTTATTTCAGGCGGCTGTGTCCTTCTGATTATAAATATTATCAGCAGGACAATCGGCGTAAATATCAATATAATCGGTATCAGCCTTATGACAAAAAACAGCAGCCACTCCAATATGTTCCAGAATGATTCCCAGCTTTCCCTGACAGTGTTTGAAAGCCTGTCCGTGAACTTAAAGGTGTTCTTTACCTCCGTATATCTGCGCACCTCCTCCACGCTCAATGTCACTGTGGAATACGATACGTTGGTGTCCATTACGGCGAGCTGGCTTTTGTAGACATTTATCTCTTTCTGCACTTCGGTAAGCCTTGTCTCTATGGCTATCATGTCCTCAATGCTGTATGCATTTTCCATCATATCAAGCAGGCGCTCCTCCTGTATCCTGCTTGACTCGAGCAATGCGGCGGTTTCATAGTAGGACTTTGTTATGTTCTCCACCTGCGAATTTTTTGATGTTATCTTTTCCTCGCCCTCTATCGCATTTATAAATTCCTCATATTTTTGTGACGGCACACGCACTGTCATATCCATATGCATTGTGCCTGCCGATTCCGTATCGTTCATGTACCAGCCAGTGTTGGAATCCCATTCATACTCGCTTTCTACAAAGCCCCCGCACTCCTTGATGCGGCTGCGCAGATTCGATATTGTAGCAGCGTAGTCAAGCGTTTCTATGGAAAGACTGCCTGTGTAAACCAGCTTCTGGCTTATGTCTGGCTGCGCGTTTTCAGACAGACTGGCGTCTTCCCCTGCTGCCGGCGCTTCATTTTCACTCTCATAGTTATCATAATCATATGAATATGACGAGCCTATGCCCTGCGTGGCGGCAGCATCTTCCATCGCTGCCACCGATGAATTAGTGTCCGCGCTTGTATATGAATCTGAACTTGCCCCGCATCCTGCCATTAAAGATACTGGCAATATTATTGTCGCTATCATTATTGCCATGCGTCTTTTCATAAATTTCCTCCTCCCTGTTCGTTGCATTTAAGTAATTGCAAAATATCACTTATTTCCCTAAAATAAAATCTATCGCCATAATATATCCGTCAAGTCCCTTGCCGTAAATCTGATGGTCACACGCCGCTTTTGTCACGGAGTTTTTTCTAAATTCTTCCCTTTTTGTAATGTCTGAAATATGTATCTCAACCTTTGGCACTTCAATGCTTGCAAGCGCGTCGCGTATCGCATATGAGTAATGCGTGTATGCGCCGGGGTTTATGACTATGCCCTGCGTGCCGTCAAAATATGCCGCCTGTATTCTGTCGATTATCGCTCCCTCGTAGTTTGACTGGAAGCACTCTATCTCGCAATTCTCAGCCTTTGCCTTTTCCTGTATCATATTTACAAGGTAATTATAATCCTGTGTGCCGTATATGCCTTTTTCCCTTATGCCGAGAAAATTAAGGTTTGGTCCGTTTATAACTAAAAGTTTCATATTATAAATAATCCTTTCTGGTTTTTATTATTGCTTAGGTAATTGGGAAACGTGCTTTAAACCGTCTGAATTTAGTTCTGTAAATGCCTATTTTATTATTGCTTGTGATTGGCAAATATGCTCTGACGCGTTTAAATTTGCCCAAAAATTCATATCCAAATTATGATTTTTTTATACTGTCCGCTATGGTGTCCGCAAGCTTTGTCTGGCTGATTTCATCTGTGTCAAAGCTAAGCTCTGCTGCCGCCTCATAAGCTTCCGCTCTCTGCGCAAGCATCTCCTTTATGCGTTCAAGCGGATTTTCGCATTGCAAGAGCGGTCTTGAAGTGTCATATTTTATCCTTTCATAAATTGTCTCAGGGGCAGCATTTAAATAAACTACTGTTCCAAGCTTTTGCAAAAGCACCCTGTTTTCCTCGCGCACGGGCATGCCGCCGCCTGTAGAAATGACAAGTCTGTCACTTTTTTTGTCAAGAAGCTGTTTCAATAGCGCTGTCTCCATGTCCCTAAATCCCTGCTCGCCGTCTGTGGCAAATATCTCACTTATGGTACTGTTCTGCTGCTGCTCTATAAGCTCATCTGTGTCGGTAAATGTATAGCCCAAAAGCTTTGCAAGGCATTTACCTATTGTAGTCTTGCCGCAGCCCATATATCCGATTAAAATTATATTATCGCGTTTTATGTTTTGTCTGTTTTTCAATAGCTCATACGCCTTATCTGCGATTTCATTCGGCACCTTGCAGCCATTCCACAGCTCAAAGGCATCAACCGCCTGATATAAAAGCATTTTCAAACCGTTATGCGCCAGCGCGCCGCTCTGTCGCACAAGCTTCATAAACTTTGTCTCCCATGGCGTGTAAATAAGGTCATACCCTACCTTTACACAGCCGTAAAATGACATATCCTCAATGACAGCCGCGTCAACATTTGGGAAAAGCCCTACGCTGGTGCATTGTATTACAATATATTTTTTTTCGCCGTTTTGGGAAAGGCTGCCATATTCGCCAAGCGGCATCGGAACTATGCAGTCGGTATTGAGCGCTTTATTCACTTCATCTGCTATCGCTACAGCCTTTTCCACGCTCCTGTTTAAAAGATACGCCTTTTTCACATTGTATGAAGCGCACATAAAAGCCACTGCGCGCCCTACCCCGCCTGCGCCAAGTATTATGACCTCCTCGCCGTCAATGAAAACGGCGTCGCTCCTCATAGCGCGCTCCAGCCCTGAAATGTCGGTATTATAGCCTTTGTAGCCGCCGTCAACGCGTACAAGCGTATTGACCGATCCGATATTTTTTGCGCGCGCATCTATATCCGCAAGGTAATTTATCACATCATTTTTGTACGGCACTGTAACGTTCATTCCAAGTATGTTTAAGCCGTATGCGCCCTTTACAGCCGCCCCAAGCTGCCCGCTGTCCACAAAAAACGGCACATACACCATATCAATGCCAAGGCTTTCCGCAATAAAATTATGTATCTGGGGCGACATCGTATGCCCCACGGGATTGCCGATAAGCCCGCATGTGCGTGTCTTTCCATTTATTGTCATCTTCAAATTTTCCTTTCATTTATGCTGCATTCAGATAATTACAGAATTTTACACAGCAGCGTAGAATTGAGAGTGTATTTCGCAATTATCCAATCATTTTATAATATCATTTTTAAATGCTGCAAAAACAGCAGCGCGGCTAACCCTGACCGCCGATTTGTTTCCTGCACCTTCTATTATAAAAGAACAGCACAATTTTCTCAAGATACCGTTTCAAAACAATCTGAATTTCTTCCTTGGGGTGTATCGGTTTCACAAGTATTGAATATATGCCTGCCCTGTTTGCGCCCCACACGTCGGTAAAAATCTGGTCGCCGACAAAAAGCGTACTGTGAACGTCTGTCTTCATTCTTTGCATTGCCGCCCTGTAATTTCTGGGATTTGGCTTTCCTGCCTTGAAAATATAAGGCGCGCCGACGGCATCGCAAAACATTTTAACCCTCGGCTCTTTATTGTTTGAAATTATAATTACCTCATAGCCGATTGACCTAAGCTCGTCAAAAAGCTTTATTGCCCTGTCGTCAGCAGGCGCGCCATGCGGCACAAGCGTATTGTCTATGTCAAAAATAATGCCTCTGCTGCCGTTTTCATAAAATCCCTTAAAATCAATATCGTAAGCAGATGCCACATATTGTTTTGGATAAAAAGCCTCAAGCATAAAATTTCTCCTAAAAATCAATTATATTTGCCGCCTCAAGCAAAAGCTTAGTATAGCTGCTTTGGGGGTTTTTGTATATATCGTCAGCATATCCTTTTTCAAGGATTACCCCGCCGCGCATAATCATCACCCTGTCGCACATCTGATAAACCACACGCAGGTCATGCGATATAAAAAGTATTGAAAGTCCCATTTCCTTGTGGAGTTTCAAGAGCAGCCTTATAATCTGCGACTGGATTGTCACGTCAAGCGCTGAAACAGGCTCGTCTGCAATCAGAAAATCCGTATCGCACAAAAGCGCCGCAGCTATCGCTATACGCTGTCGCTGGCCTCCTGAAAGCTCCGACGGATAATGCTCCTTGATTTTTGCGTCAAGACCGACTTTTTCAAGCATTTCCTCAACCTTCTCCTGCCTTTGCGTATGGCTTAACCTGCCCTTGCCTTTTTTCATGCGCATAGGCTCCTCCAATATCCAGCCGATTTTTTTTGACGGATTTAGCGAGCTGTACGGGTCTTGGAATACCATCTGCGGATTGGGGCAGTCAAGGCTTACGCTGCCGTCATAGTGCCGCTGCATTCCAAGTATCGCCTTTGCAAGCGTCGTCTTTCCGCAGCCGCTTTCGCCTACGAGTCCTAAAATCTCGCCTTTTTTCATGCTAAAAGAAATGTCCTTCAGCACATGCTGCTTTTTATTATAATATACATTTAAACTGTTTATTTCCAGTATGTTTTCTGTGTCCATAACAATATCCCCATACAGAGCCTTTTAGCTTTAAATCATAATAAAGGCTTTGAATTTTAAACCAGCTATAGCCTTGTGCAATTAGTTTTTCGCAATCAGAGCTTAGGCTTTTCAAGCTTTGGAATGGCGTTTATGAGCTCACGGGTATATTCCTGTCTTGGATTATTGAAAATCTCGTCAGCCGCGCCCTCTTCTACTTCCTCGCCGTCGTGCATCACAAGTATTCTGCCGCATATGCTTTTTACAAGGCTCAAATCGTGTGAGATAAATAAAATAGATGTTTTCTGTTCTCTGTTGAGCCGCTGCAAAAGCTTCACTATCTGCAGCTGTATTGTGACATCAAGCGCTGTCGTCGGCTCGTCGGCGATAAGGAGCTTAGGCGCGCATATCATAGCTGCCGCTATCATCACTCTCTGCCGCATGCCGCCTGAAAGTTCATGCGGGTATTTTTTATAAATAAGCTCAGGATTGTCAAGCTCTACGTTTTTTAAGCTTTCAATCACAAGCGCATAACGCTCCGCCTTGCCGATTTCAGGCTTGTGTATTTTAAGGCTTTCCTCCACCTGCCAGCCTATGCGCTTTGTAGGATTGAGTGATGTCATCGGCTCCTGAAAAATGACACCAATGTCATTTCCCTGTATTTTTCTAAGCTCAGAACGTTTCGCGCTTAAAAGCTCTTTTTTACCAAAAATGATTTTCCCGCTTGTAGTCACGTCATGGCGTCGCAAAAGTCCCGCTATAGCCATCGCCGTCATAGATTTTCCAGAGCCTGATTCGCCCACTATTCCCAGTATTTCACCATATTTTAATGACATATTTATGTTTTTGACAATATGTTCAGGGGCATCATGATCGTGAAACTCTATATTCAGATTTCTGACTTCTAACAAAATATCGCTCATATCTTACCACTGTTTTCCGAATTTAAAATTTTTGGATTTCTATTTGTCTAGGTTTATTCACCGTTCCATTGAGTATGGTGACAGGCTTTCACGCTTATATCAATCAACTTTTGTCCAAATAGTCATAAAGCGGACTGCTCACAATCAAACAGGCGTATTTTCCATATCAATTAATTTTTCAGCCCGTCTGCCAAGAGTGAAAAGCCCAGCACAAGCAGGATTATCATAAGCCCCGTAAACACGGCATAATTTGGCGCTGAAAACAGATACCCCTGCGCTTCTGAAAGCATACTGCCCAAACTTGCATCAGGCGGCTGCACTCCAATGCCAAGATAGCTCATTCCCGCCTCCGCAAGCACGGCATTATTAAAGCCTATCATTATCGACGAAAGCAACACCGTCATTGTATTGGGAAGTATATGCACAAAGATTATCCGCATATGCGGCACTCCCGCAAGCCTCGCGCTTTTCACATAGTCCATCTCACGGTACTTGATAAACTCGCCGCGCACTATACGCGCAAAACTTGGCACAAACGCAATGCCAAGCGCAAGCACTACATTGTACTTCCCCGTACCGAAAAGACTGATAAACACAAGCGCAAGGAGTATGCTCGGAAACGCAAACACAACATCATTTATGCGCATGACAACCTCATCAAGCCAGCCGCCGAAATATCCCGTGACAGCTCCGATAATCACGCCGCTCACCACACCGATAACCACAGTCGCAAACGCTATGATGAAGGTATTGCCCATCCCCTTAAGCACACGCGAAAAAATATCCCTGCCAAAATTATCACAACCCATAAGATGCGACAGACTCGGCGCCGCCAGCTTGACACTGCTGTCCATTTTTGTCGGATCATACGGGGTATAAAAAAATCCTAATATTATCAAAAAAAGCATAACGGAAGTAATCACAAGACCGATTATTAAGTTTGCAGAATATTTTTTCCTGGAATACTTTTTCCCAATTTGCATACGATTAACTGCCCCTTACAATATATTACTTGCTTAAAATATCCTTCTGCGCCGATATCCGCGGATCTACAATCTGATAAATGATATCCACACAAAAATTCGTGACAATCACCACCAACGCTATAAGCACGATTATAGCCTCTACCACCGGATAATCCCTGTATGATATGGACGTCAAAAGTATACGCCCTATGCCAGGAATATTAAACACCTGCTCTATTACAATACTCCCCACAATCATATCCGCAAGCGTCATTCCCCACAGCGTTATCACAGGGAGCATGGCGTTTCTGAGCACATGGCGGTAAAGCACCTTGCTTGTGTTATTTCCCTTGCTGTAGGCTGTCCTCACATAATCCTTGCCTGCCTCCTCAATGCACGAGCCGCGTAAAAGCTTGACCGACATTGCAATCTTTGGCAGCGCGATCGCTATGCAGGGAAATATCATATATAATATAAAGCCTCCTAAATCCGTTTCATACGAAACAAATCCGCCAGGCGTAAATATCTTAAAAATCAATCCGAATATATAGGTAATCAAAATCCCCATAAAGAAATGCGGCACGGACATCATTACCTGATTTAACACTATTATAAGCCTGTCCACGCCCTTGCCTTTATGCTTGGCTGAATATATGCCGACAGGCACGGACACTCCCGCCATTATAATAAATGCCGTCACTGCCATCACTACATTGATAGGCAGCTTTGACAAAATCATCTCCGAAACGGGCACATTGTATTTATAAGAAATGCCAAAATCACCCTTGACAAAGCTGGTAAGCCAGTCCGCGTATCTTTCCATAAAAGGTCTGTTGAGTCCAAGCTCCTCCCGCACAGCTTCAATGCGTTCAGGTGTGGCATCTGTTCCAAGCGACGCAAGCGCCGCATCCCCTGGTATTATGTCAAATGCAAGATAGACGAGGAATGAAATGCATAAAAGCGTTATCAGCGTCGTCGCAAGCTTTTTTAAAACATATCTCATACCTCGTCTACCTCTTTTCACTAATATGCGCCCGCTTACAATAGCATTTTACTAAAAATTAAACGGCACAGCATATTAAAAATTTTTGAAAAGTCTAACATATATTTATTCTACTGCATATAGCTTTGAAAAATCCTGAATGTATAAAGGATAAAATTCATAGCCAGCATATTTTTTACTTATCGCGACAAGCTCGCACAAATCCTGAATGTATACATTTGCCGCCGTGTCCGTAAGTATTTTCTCGCACTCCTTGTAATACTCCGTCGCCGAATCGTCGTCAAGGACTGCCTCCGCCGACAGCGCATTTTTATAAGCCGCATCATAATCAGGGTTATTGTAATTTGTAAAATTGTTGCTTGCTGTTGACTGGAAACGGCTCAGCATAGCGCCCGCCGTAAGCGTAGATGCGTCAACACCGACTACTGTAGCCTCAAAATCACGCGCGCCGTACACGTCGCTCAGCCACGTCTCCCACTCGATAAGCTCGATATTCATAGTCACGCCGATAGCCTTGTACTGCTCCGCCAGAACCTGTGCCGTATCAATATGCTGCTGATAATTTGACGGCACCTTTGCCGTAAACTCAAAGCCGTCAGCATAGCCAGCCTCCGCAAGCAGCTCCTTTGCTTTCTCTACGTCAGTCGCATATACGTCGTTTAACTCCTCCATATAGTATTTACCAAATGTCGGGAACATACTGCTGCCTACAGGCGTACCCTTGCCGTCGGAAACAAAGTCCAAAATCTCCTGCTTGTTTACCGCATAGCTCAAAGCCTTACGTACAAGCTCGTTGTCAAACGGCCCCACGGCATTGTTTAAATACATGCCCTGAACAAGATTCATAGTGCCTTCAAGTATGTTAAAATTATCGCCAAGCTCTGCCGCCTGCGCCGTAGTCACTCTGGCAACCATGTCCACCGCACCGCCTTCAAGGTTCATCACGATAGCGTCAGCATCTGCAAGCACCTTTAAATTAACGGTCTTTATATGCGCTGGCTCTCCCCAGTAATCGTCAAAGCGCTCCAATACTACATTTTCCTGCAGCGAACGCGATACAAACTTATAGGGACCAGTACCTACAGGGTTTGTTTCAAGATTTGCCACGTCAGCGGGCACAATAGCCGCCTCGATAGTGGCGCATATCGCGATAAACACGCTGCTTGCTTCCTTTAATGTGACAACAATAGTCTTGTCGTCGGGCGTCTCGACGCTCGCAATATTAGAAAACGCCGATATAACAGGCTCTCCCCCGTTCAAACCGGCGCATTTTTCAATCGAATATTTCACGTCTGCAACCGTTACGGGATTTCCGTTGTGGAACTTGATACCGTCTCTCAATGTGAAGGTATAAACCAAACCGTCTTCCGACATTGTATAGCCGCTTGCCACAGCAGGATCGAGATTGCCGTCGCTGTCAGGCTTGTATAAGCCCTCGTAGATATTGAACAGTATCTCCTGCGTGCCTGAACCGTTTGCAAGGTTAGGGTCAAGGCTGTTCAAATCCTGCGGGATGCCTATAGTAATCTGCGAATCGGCATCATCTGTTGTCGGCTGCGCCTCTGTCTGAGCTTGTGTCTGTGAGCTCTCAGAGCTTTCATCCGTCGAAACAGTCGCATTTTGTGCAGAGTCTCCATCAGCCTTATCACCTGCGCATCCGCCCAGTGCAATAGTCAGTGTAAGCAACATACTTACGAAAAGAACCTTTGGTTTTGTGTGTTCTCTCTTAGTCATGTCTTTACTCCTTTTCTTATTCTTTCTATATTCAGTTGTCGATGCGTCGGGTATAGTCTGCCGTTTTTTAATGCAGTACTATCCCTCAGCTTTGATAATTGTATACAATATCTGTAAAAAAAGCAATATGTATTTCAAAATATTATTGTACTTTTATTTGTCCAATACCTTTTTAAGCTCGTCCATAAATGTATTGATGTCCTTAAATTCACGGTACACAGAGGCAAAGCGCACATACGCTACCGCGTCCAAGTCCTTTAACTTATTCATCACAAGCTCGCCGATCACCTGGCTTGGCACTTCCTTTTCCTCCCTGCCAAAGACCTCGGTTTCCACCTCGTCAACAAGTTTATTTATTTCGTCTATGCTCACAGGTCTTTTATGGCAGGCGCGCAAAATCCCGCCCTCAATTTTAGTCCTGTCATATGCCTCTCTGTTGTTGTCCTTCTTAATGACAATAAGGGGAATGGTTTCCACTTTTTCATATGTAGTAAAGCGCTTGCCGCACTCGTCGCAGACACGCCGCCTGCGGATTGAGCTGCCGTCCTCGGCAGGTCTTGAATCTATAACTCTTGTATTTTCACGATTGCAAAATGGACATTTCATAATTTGTATGCCTCCTTACGCTTACACGCTTGCGCATGCAAAATTTCCGCACGTATATGATAATTGATTTGTATGTAAATTCAACAAATTTTCTTACAATTCAGTATACGTGAAGATTGGGGCAATGTCAACTACAATACGCTCATTTGCAAACTCATATCTATGTAAAATCAAAAGCTGCACCTGTGATCTTACGCAGCAATGCCTCATATATCCACCAATATAATATCAGGTCCAATCTGCTTAATACACTTATACGGAATGACAATCACTGCATCGTCCGTAAACATACTCCAAAAGCCCTTGCAGCCGGGCACCATAATCTTGCATATGCAGCCGCCGCACTCGTCGATTTCCATGTTGCAGATATGACCTAATCTCTTGCAGTCTTTTATACTTATGACCTCTTTCTTTTTCAGCTCACTATACAGCAATCTAACGCCCCCTTAAAAGCAATCGCTTTTATATCATATGCGACCGCTCCCCAATATGCGACAGCACCGTCTGAAATTATACAATAAAAAAGGATTTTCAAATCTGCCCCCACAGCAAATCTGAAAATCCTTATATCATCATTACGCGTTCAATGCCACATCAGCCACATCTACAACCTCCTCAGCAGACTTGGCAAGAAGTATCATATAATTGCCCGAATCGACCTTAAAACCTCCGCTCTCCTCGTCATAATACGCAAAAGCATCTTCCCTGAGCTCGACTTTCACCTGCTTAGTCTCGCCTGCCTCGAGCCAGACCTTTTCAAATGCTTTAAGCTCCTTGGCAGCCTTCTTTACCTTTGGAAGCTTATCGGCTACATATATCTGCGCCACCTGAGCGCCTGCTCTGCCGCCAACATTTGAAATATTGAACGTCACCTCAACAAGCTTATTCTCCTGAGTACACTCAACCACCTTTGCCGACAGCCCTGTCATTACAAACTCAGTATATGAAAGCCCATAGCCAAACGGAAATGCCGTCTTGACATCATACGTGTCATAATACCTGTAGCCTACAAAAATACCTTCTCCATAATTTACGCTGTCGCCCCCGGGGAACTCTCCAAGCGCCACCGCAGGACAGTCCTTGTCGCTTACAGGAAATGTCTCAGGAAGCCTTCCTGAAGGATTGACCTCGCCGAAAATAACCTCCGCAAGCGCCGCTCCGCCCTCCATGCCAGCATACCAGCTACATATAAGAGTCTTTGCCTTGTCCACCCATGCGCTCATATCCACTGGAGAGCCCGTCTGCATTATGACAACAGTGTCAGGTCTTATGTCCAAAAGCTTTGATATAAGCTCGTCCTGTCCATACGGGAGTTTCAGGCTTTCACGGTCCTGCCCCTCAGTATCATAATCGTGAGTAAGCCCTCCGACAAAAATCACGGCATCCGCATTTTTTGCCGCTTCAAGCGCCTCCGCCGCATATTCATCATTCTTTTCCTTCTGGTGCTTAATCTTTTCATCATCTGCAAGTTTTCTTTCAGGCTCGGGACTTGCGTTTAAGCTGTCCGCCTGTCCATTCTCATCATTGCCCACATTTGCCCAGATATTTCCTACATCTTCATTGTAGTACCCTGGCTTATAAACAATCTGCGTATTACCGCCAAGCAGCATATTTATGCCCATAAGCGGCGTTATCTCATAAAGCGCCTTTATCTCCGCGCTGCCGCCGCCGGGCGCATGGCATCTGTTGGCATTCTCGCCTATTACCAGAAGCTTTTTTATCTTCTTTTTATCAAGCGGCAGTATATTGTCGTCATTTTTAAGCAGGACTACCGATTCCCTCGCAGTCTGGCGCAGCGCCTCCTTGTCGCGGTAATCGTTATATGTGCCGCTCTTTCGCTCGCCGTCAAGCATATGGAGCTCATTCATCACATGAAGAATGTGCCTTACTTTTTCGTCAAGCTTTTCCACGGCAATCTCCCTGTCAATTTCGCCGCTCTCTATCATTTTGAGCAGCGGATTTGCAAGATAATATTCATCAAAATTGTCTGTGACTGACATTTCCATGTCAAGCCCATTCATAAGCGCCTCTTTTGTGTCGTGTACCCCGCCCCAGTCGGAAACGGCAATGCCCTCAAACCCCCACTCATCGCGCAAAATCTTGTTGAGAAGATAGTCATTGTGGCAGCAGTGCGATCCTCTGAGCTTATTGTACGCGCCCATTATCCCTTTTGCCTTGCCCTTATTTACAGCCGCCTCAAACGCGGGCAGGTAAATCTCCCTGAGCGCTCTCTCGCTTACCTCGACGTCTACCTCCAGACGCTTTGTTTCCTGATTGTTCAGCGCAAAATGTTTTACGCACGCTGAAACGTCATTTTCCTCAATGCCTTTTACCAATGGGACTACAAGCTCCGATGTCAGACACGGATCTTCGCCCATATACTCAAAGCTGCGCCCGCATCTGGGGTCGCGCATTATGTTTATTCCTGGCGCAAGTATCATATCCTTGCCGCGCCCTCTTGCCTCCTTTCCAAGGATCTGCCCTGTCTTGTAAGCAAGCTCCCTGTTCCATGTCGCCGCAAGCGCGGTATTGCTCGGAAGATACGAGACGCTGTCATATGAAAGCCCTATTTCCCTCCATATATTTTTCTTAAAGTCCTTTCGCACACCCATAGGACCGTCTGATGTTATAAACGGCGGTATGCCCAGCCGCTCTACCCCCTTCGTGGAAAAAAGCCCGTTTCCATGAACCATATCCGCCTTTTCCTGCAAAGTAAGCCGGCTGATTAATTCCTCAATTCTTTCACTTGTCATATATGCTCTCCTTCTCTATATATTGCCTATTTTCGTCTGCCTGACTTTACAGTGCGCAAATCGCAGCGCCCTATTGCTTATCAGGACTTGATTTCTTTGCCATGCGGAAACGTACCGCAAAATTAACCGCCACAGCCGCAACAAACATGACAATGCCAAGCACCTGGGATACGGCAATGCCTGTATGCGGTATCAGAAGCTGGTCGGTACGAAGCCCTTCTATGAAAAATCTGCCGATTCCATATCCCCCAAGATATATCAGACACATCTGTCCGTTATATTTCTTATATTTATGATAGAAAAACATAAACGCCAGCAGGCACAAATTCCACATGCCTTCATACAGAAAGGTAGGGTGGACCTGAATAAAATTCACGTCGCCCATAGCCGCCATGCCTTCAATATGCGACTGGGCTATATCCCATGACCTCACAGCCTCCACAGGCAGCCTCATAGCAAAAAGATTGTCAGTGTAGCTGCCAAACGCCTCACGGTTGAAAAAATTGCCCCATCTGCCGATAATCTGCCCAAGCACCAGACCATATACACCGCAGTCGCCAATCTGATACGGTGATATTTTTTTCACCTTTGAATACACAAATAACGTCGTAAACGCGCCTATCACAGCCCCATAAATTGCCATGCCGCCCTGACGCGTGTTGAAAATGCTGAGCAGATCGTCCTTATATAAATCCCAGGAGAAAACAACATAATATATTCGCGCGCCTATTATCGAAAAAATCACGGCGTATATCGCAAAGTCCCATATTATATCAGGATTAAGTCCTTCCCATTTAGCAATCCGCGCAGCAAGCAGAATGCCAAGCCCCACGCCGATTCCTATAATCAGTCCATAAAGCGCAATCCGAAAACCGAATATATAAAAGCTTTTCGGCACGTTTTGAAGATAAATTCCCAAATGTGGAAACGCAATGTCTGTTGGATTCATTTTTTACCTCTTTTTCCTTACCGCTCATAAACAAAATTTTAGACATTAAATCTGAATAATATCACATCTCCGTCTTTGACAACGTAGTCCTTGCCTTCCAAGCCTACAAGCCCTTTGTCCCTTGCCGCGGCAAGCGAACCATTTTCAAGCAGATCCTTATAATTTACAACTTCAGCACGAATAAAACCGCGTTCAAAATCGGTATGTATTTTGCCCGCAGCCTGCGGTGCTTTCGTGCCAAGCTTAATCGTCCATGCGCGGCACTCGTCCTCGCCAGCCGTGAGGAAACTTATCAGCCCCAGAAGACGGTAGCTTGCCGCTATAAGCTTGTCCAAGCCAGACTCCTTTAATCCCAAATCTTCAAGGAACATCTGCTTTTCATCATCATCAAGCTCCGCTATCTCCTGCTCTATCTGAGCGCAGATTACAAAGACCTCAAAGCCTTCCTTTGCAGCATACTCGCGAACCGCCTTCACTCCATCATTGCCCGCGCCGTCATCAGCAAGATCATCCTCGGCAACATTTGCCGCAAAAATGACAGGCTTGTCAGTAAGCAGGTTATATCCGTTCCTCCATGCTGTTTCTTCCTCGTCGTCCGTGACAAAGCTCTTGGCAAGCTTACCCTCTTCAAGGTGCGCTTTGAGCCTTTCCGCAAGCGCAAGCTCCTTAGCCTGAGCCTTGTCGTTCTTTGCCCCTCGCGATACCTTTGCTATGCGTCGTTCAAGTATCTCTATATCTGAAAAAATAAGCTCCAGATTGATTGTCTCAATGTCCCTTAGCGGATTAATGCTGCCGTCAACGTGTACTATGTTTGAATCCTCAAAGCACCTTACCACATGTACTATAGCGTCAACCTCCCTGATGTTTGCAAGGAACTGGTTGCCAAGCCCCTCGCCCTTTGATGCGCCCTTTACAAGTCCTGCAATGTCCACAAACTCAATTACCGCAGGCGTTACCTTTTTTGTATTGTACAGGTCGCCGAGCAGCTTGATGCGCTCGTCAGGGACAGCCACTACGCCTATGTTTGGATCAATTGTGCAGAATGGGTAATTTGCCGACTCCGCGCCCGCCTTTGTCAGTGAATTAAAAAGAGTGCTCTTGCCTACGTTGGGGAGCCCTACGATTCCCAATTTCATATCGCCATATACCTATCCAGAAAGCCTTTATTTACAAAGGATTCTGCCTTTCTATATTTTTACTGTATAAATTTTGTATCTTTTTCAAACAAATAATTAAACTGAATATTTGTATTATACCACAATTGACATAATATGGGAACTATTATTTTGTATACGTCTTATATTCGTTTTATATTTACGTTTCACATTTGCTTTATCTCCAATTATTGCCGCATAATAAAAAGAAGCCAGCCGCACATCACTGACTTCCTTTCATATATCCTTCTGCAAATTTTATTTCCTCATTAATTAAATCTGCAAATGCATCCGACATACAACATAGCATTGCTGCCCGATATCTTCCCGCCGTTTATATTTTCTCACGGAAAGTAGCGCATATCGTGTCACGGCTTGTGTCTGCGTTGCTGCCCTTGATGTCCACATGCTCTGCGCTGCAGCGGTAGTCCGCATTGTATATACACTTCACTACCTCACAGTCAATGCTTATCGTAGGGCTTGGGTGGGAAATCGCGCTCGTGTACACGTCGCCGCTTCGCTTGTGAAAGCTCTCGCAGCACGTATTCTCACAGTCGCTGGCATGCTTGCCGCCTACCTGAATATCTCCCTTGCAGCAGCATTTGTCCTTATTATAAGAACAGCTTACCGCTCCACAGTTTAAATTTGTCATGGCATACCTCATTTCTGCGCGGCGTTTTTATATAAGAGCAGTGAGCGCCGCGCTGCCACAGCTCCTATGTTTAAGTCCAAAACATGAACTTATACGTAGTATGCGCCATGGCAAGCCTGAGTATGCGTCTTTTTTATTTTGATTTATAAAATTTACAACCACTCAGCATTTTTATTGCCGTATGCATCAAACCTGCAGACATCACAATGCGATTTGATTTATAAATGCCTTATTCGCCCTGCACATTCTCTTTCCTGATAGTCTTGTTCCGTATCTCCTCGCACACCGCCGCGATAAAGCTGTCAAGGCTCTTTGCGCCCTCGTCGCCCTCAAAGCGGCTGCGGACTGATACAGTGTGGTTTTCCTCCTCCTGCTGACCTACGACAAGCATATACGGCAGCTTGTCAAGCCTTGCCTCGCGTATCTTGAAGCCTATCTTTTCAGAGCGGTTATCGCATGTCGCGCTTATTCCCGCCTTTGCAAGCTCCTTCCTTACCTCCTCGGCATACGCCTCATACTTGTCTGAAATAGGAAGCACTCTCACCTGCTCAGGGCACAGCCATGTCGGGAACTTACCCGCATATTTCTCGATAAGCCATGCGAGCGTCCTCTCATAGCACCCCATTGATGTCCTGTGGATAATGTACGGGCGCACCTTGTCGCCGTTCTGGTCGATAAAGTACATATCAAACTGCTCGGCAAGCAGGGCGTCCCACTGTATCGTAATCATAGTGTCCTCTTTACCGTACACGTTCTTCGCGTTTATGTCAACTTTCGGTCCGTAAAACGCAGCCTCGCCCACGTCCTCGACAAACGGAATTTCAAGCTCCGTCAGAATATCCCTGATATGCTGCTCCGTCTGTTCCCAGACCTCTGGCTCGCCGATATATTTCTCACGGTTATTCGGATCCCATTTTGAAAGATGATAAGTCACATCCTCCTCCACGCCAAGCGTAGTAAGACAATACTTTGCAAGCGCAAGGCATCCCTTAAACTCCTCCACCATCTGATCAGGGCGCACAATCAAGTGTCCCTCGGAAATAGTAAACTGGCGCACCCTCGTAAGCCCATGCATCTCGCCCGAATCCTCATTTCTGAAAAGCGTAGACGTCTCACCGTAGCGCAGCGGCAAATCCCTGTAGGAATGCTGCGTCGCCTTATATACATAGTATTGGAAAGGACATGTCATAGGACGCAGCGCGAAGACCTCCTTGTCCGTCTCCTCATCGCCCATCACAAACATTCCCTCTTTATAATGGTCCCAATGCCCGGAAATCTTGTACAAATCGCTCTTTGCCATAAGCGGCGTCTTTGTCCTGATGTAGCCCCACTCGTTATCCTCCAGATCCTCTATCCAGCGCTGCATTTTCTGTATGATTTTAGCGCCCTTTGGCATCAAAAGCGGAAGCCCCTGACCGATAACGTCCACAGTCGTGAAAAGCTCCATCTCGCGCCCAAGCTTATTGTGGTCGCGGCGTTTTGCGTCCTCCAGCTTTTCAAGATGCTCGGCAAGCTCCTCCTTTTTGTTGAAAGCCGTGCCGTAAATGCGCTGCAGGCGCGCCTTGTTTGAGTCGCCCCTCCAGTATGCCATCGAAGACGAAGTAAGCTTAAACGCCTTTACTCCCTTCGTGCTCATCAGATGAGGTCCCGCGCACAGGTCTACAAAACCACCCTGATCGTAAAAGCTTATCTCGGCATCCTCCGGCAAATCCTGGATAAGCTCCACCTTATAAGGCTCGCCTTTTTCCTCCATAAATTTGACTGCCTCCTGTCTTGGCAGGGTAAAGCGCGTGATTTCATGCCCTTCCTTGATGATTTTCTTCATCTCAGCTTCAATCCTGTCCAAGTCCTCCCTCGAAAACGGCTCTGAGTCGAAATCATAATAAAAGCCGTCCTCTATTGCAGGTCCTATCGTAACCTTCGCATTGGGGAAAAGGCGTTTTACCGCCTCCGCAAGTATGTGTGACGCCGTGTGGCGTATTACTTTTAATGCTTTCGGGTCTGTCGCCGTGATAATGTTCAGCTCGCAGTCCTTGTCAAGCACTGTCCTCAAATCCATAAGCTCTCCGTCAACCTCGCCCGCACAAGCCACGCGCGCAAGCCCCTCGCTTATGTCAGAGGCTATGTCTATTATTGATTTAGCCTCGCTGTACTCTTTTACCGAGCCGTCCTTTAATGTAATCTTCATCTTCTCTCCTCCAATTCCGCCGACTTAACGGCTTATATTACTGTCATCAGCATTTTATTGTATTACACTGTTTTGCAACTGATATATTCTGCTGATTTTACATTTTTCAAGCATAATTAGTTGTTATTTCCAGCTTTATCCGACTTATTTCCAGTTATATCCAGACGGTTGCCTGAGCCTATGCTGTTGCCGCTGAATATGCTTACCTTACCGCTCTTAACTGGCGACAGGACAAATCCAACCAATACGCCAAGCACAAAGCAAAGCGCCGGCAGCAGATACGCAGTATAATTTGCCGTTTTTTCATTTAATTCCCTTGCTAATTCTTCCATTCCTTTTTCTCCTTTCAAACATAAAAAATCCCATACACTACTTTTCGTAATGCATGGGACGAATTACCGCGGTTCCACCCTGCTTGCCTGCGCTGAAATTATCGTGCAGACCACTCATGATTGTAACGTAATCAACGGGCTTGATTAAAGCCGCTCAGAGGTGGTTTTCAAATATTTTGCGCAAGGACGCTTCCAGCCGCGGCACGCCTTATGCCATATCGCACAGACACGCCATGCATCCCTCTCTGGTACGCTGCAATATTTTACTCGTCTCGTCACTGTGTTGTCTTTATTCTTTGATTTATAGGGCTATTTTATCCCTAAAAAAACATATTGTAAAGAGTTTTTTGATACAAATTTTTTACTTATTTTTTCCACAGCATTTTTTGTATTTCTTGCCGCTGCCGCACGGACACGGATCATTTGGATAAACCTTTGCCGCTTTTACAACGGTCGTAGATGATTTCTGCTCCTTGTAAAGCTCCTTGCGCTTTGCCTCGTCAAAAATCGGATGCCACTCCTCAAGATTATAAAGCCAGTCCGCCTCCGCCGCAACCATATTTTTGTAAAGCAGCTCCTTGTCAAACGCAAGGCTTACCTGCGTGTTCTCGTCCATCTCCTCGATAGGGTTTGGCGTCTTTAAGCTCTCGTTTATGCCGTCAAGAAAGCCTGTCATTGTCATAATGTCAATATTATATTTTTCAGCAAGCTCCTTTACCGTACCCTTTACTTCCTCGTCAGGGTTTGTCAAAAGCTGCCGATAGATTTCCTTTTCCTTCTGAAAATAGTCAATCCAAAGCTTCTGGAGCTTATTTTTGTCAGCCTGGTCGTTATACGCCATCGCTCTCCACTGGTCTAATAATGTATTTTTCTCTGACATACTTTTACATCCTTTCGTTTTATCAATCGCCGCACCAGCAGGCACTGATACAGCGGACTGTAAATAGTATATTACAAAGTTTGCAGAAAGTCAAAGGGAACGCTTGCATTTATTGCAAATTATTATTATAATTTTATTTAATTTGGAATATTATTTTGTTTTATTTCAGTTTTAAACGGATAATTGAATTGCAAAAATGTTATTTAAACAATGCGAATGGGATTTTTCAGACGCCTATTGAGGTTTTTGGGTTTTTAATGCAACGGAGGTTTTTATGAAAGCAGCTTTAAAAAGAATTGTGGCTATAATCGCGCTTGCGGCTATTGCCGCTTTAATTATCGCATATGTCGTTTCCGCATTTCTGGCTGACAACGGCGAAGCGGGAAACAGATTTTTTGGACTGTTTTTCGGGATTATCGCTATTCCGATACTGGCTTGGCTTTTGATGTTCTGCATTGAGAGGCTGCCTGACAGGAAAAATTCTGACGACAGTGACGAATTTAAATAACACACTCTCCCTTTCAAATATTAAGCTCCTTTTTTATCTGATGCAAATATCCTTCTAATTCATCCTTTGTCTGTGGCTCTTTTTTGATAAACTCGTTACTAGTTCTCATCAAGCAATCATAAAATTTTCTGTTGTCAGCAAATACCATAGTATCTTGTTCTACCGCAGGTTTCCAAAAATATAATGTTACATATCCTTCCCTATAATCTTCATCGTTAGGGTCAAAGGAACATGAAACATACTCGTTTCCCTGCCCCTTATATTCTGCCATTCTTTTAACAGCGCTTATTTGCAGCTTATCTAAAAACCAAATATTTTCTATGTAGTAGTTTAAATATTTGTCTACATCATTTGATACTTGCATTTGTATGGTTTCCAATCCTCAATCTAAAATTTGCCTATTAGAAATAATAGTCGGAGCATAAATTGTTTTTGGATCTGATAATATAAAGCTTACACTTGCCAAGAACTCAAAAAATTATATTTCTTTTGGCATTGCATAATTAAACATCTTGTTAGATGCGCTTGTCCAAACATTAAATTCCGTCCAGGGTCCCACAT
>X301_European_Hare__coassemble_996_pt1 | contig 26462 bp, 24 predicted proteins | sample X301_European_Hare__metabat2_low_PE_011 | metagenome-assembled genome bin X301_European_Hare
ACGCAATACAGCCCAAATGCCGTATGGCGTTTTTGAGTTAAAAAATTTTTTTCACAAAAATGCAACCACAGCAAAAATTTTCCGTCTATAATAATAACAGCAAAATATTAACCCCAAAATAAAAATCAAAAACATAAAATATTAACCAATCAAAAATCAAAATCAAAAACATAAGCATTTTTGCAAAAATATACCCACTGACATAAAATCCAGCCATAACTATACAAAATGCTTAGAAAAACCACCAGAACGAGGTAAACGCTATGGAAGACAACGCCATAATCGAGCTGTACTGGCAGCGCTCGCAAAACGCGATAAGCGAAACAGCCGCAAAATACGGCGGCAGGCTCAACAGCCTTTCGATGAACATACTTCACAGCAGGGAAGACGCCGAAGAATGTGTAAACGACACCTACCACGCTGCATGGAACACACTGCCCCCACAGAGACCAGGCTTTTTCTTTGCGTACCTTGCCAAGCTCACGCGCAATTTCTCCTTCAGCAGATACGACTATTACCACGCCAAAAAACGCGGCGCGACAGTAGTAGAATTAAGTTCCGAGCTTGAAAACTGCATACCCGCGCCAAACGACCTTGAACAGAAAATGGAAAGCAAGGAAATCGGACGCATAGTAAGTGAATTTTTACATAGCCAAAGCCCCGAAATGCGGCGCGTATTCGTGCGCCGATACTGGTATCTCGACTCAATCCAGACCATTTCCGAAACCTATGGCATCAGTGAAAGCAAAGTAAAATCAATGCTTTTCCGTATGCGCGGCAAGCTGCGTGAGCACTTTGAAAAGGAGGGAATAGAGCTATGAGAGGAAAAGACCTGCTTGAAGCTATAGAATATATTGATGATGAGCTTATTGAGGAAACATTGTCCAATACAGTCAACAAAACCCCACGCCTGTATCGGCAGTACAGAAAATATATGTACACAGCGGCAGCTTTTGCTGTAGTATTAGGAATGTCCGCATTTGCATACTCCGTTTTCGCGCCCTCAAAAAACGCTGAAATGGCAGGCGAGAGCGGAACGCAGGCAGCAGATACGTCTGCCACTGAGTCTGCTGAAATTACAGAAATCACGGAAGGCACGGGAATTGCGGAAGACACAGGCGTTTCACAGTCTGCAGGAGCTTCACAATCCGCAGGAACGGCGGCAGACAGCGTCTATACGTCTGCCCCAATGCCTGACAACGAAATATCGGACGCCTCTGCCGCAGACTCAGGAGCGCAGCCAGAAAAAACTTCATCAACAGACCAGCTTATGTCAGACAAATCAGAATCAGACAATGCCGCGTCAGAAGAAATATCGGATTTATCCGAAACAATTTCAGAGGATACAGAAATGGAAAAAAGCCGACACAGCACAATGATGCCAACAGTAATAGAAGGCGTGACAATGGAAGCCGCATACCTTGAAGGCAGTACAATCACAGTCACAATCACCAACAACACAGACAAAGAAATCGAAGCAGGCGACGACTATCGCTTGGAATACTTCGACGAGACAACCCAAGGCTGGGAAGAACTTGACATCATCATAGACAACGCTGCCTTCAACTCAATAGCCTATATCATTCCAAAAGATAAACCATTGGAGCTGGAAATAGACTATTCCTGGTTTTACGGAGAACTTGCGCCAGGCAGATACAGGGTTATAAAAACCATTGTTGATTTCCGAGCCACAGGCGATTATGACCAATACACCTACCGCGCGGAGTTCACAATCAACTAATAAACAGCAGAATAGCATAAGAAACAAGAGGAAAAATATTATAACTGGCTGTTAGGCATATCAACAATAAATATATTGTAGGAGGAAAATTACATGAAAAGAAGAATATTCACAGCGCTTATATTAAGCTCAGCAGTATGTACCACAGGCATATATGGCTGTAACTCACAGCAGGCAGGTCAGATGCCTGCCAGTCAGCCCGTACAGACAGACATAAGCCTTGAAAAAAGCACAATTAAAACAACAGACAAAAACCACGAAAACGACACAACCAAAGCAACGGACAACACCTCTGTTAAAAATCTTACTGATGACTTAGGCATAGAAGTCTGTATAGATTACGAGATAGACAGTTACGCCCCCGTTCAAGATTTTAGCTACAGGCTTTTTAAGGAAAATATCGACTCTGAAAACCCCGTACTTTCTCCTATATCGGCATATTTAGCCCTGTCTATGGCAGCAGAAGGCGCGTCAGGAGATACCGAAAAGGAATTTATTGACGCGCTCGGAGGCGGCGAGGACAAAATGCTCGTATATTCAGACAGCATAATGAACAATATGCACGCAGAAAGCGAAGGAATAAAGCTTTCCATAAATAATTCCGCTTGGCTTGACGACAGCCTTGACGTAAACACGCAGTGGCTCGGCACAGTCAAATCGCTGATGGACGCAGACATATTCCAATCGCAGCTCTCGGACACAGCCACAATGAACGCAATAAACGACTGGACCAGCACAAACACCAACGGGCTTATAGACAAGCTGCTTACAGAACCGCTAAGTGACGCGGCAAGGCTTGCCCTCATCAACACAGTATATTTCAAAGCCGACTGGCAGGAGCCGTTTGACGCAAACGACACAAGGACAGAAGAATTTACGCTCGAAGAAGGCAAAGGCAAAGTAGAAGTGGATATGATGAACAAATATTATGAACCATGCCAATACATAGCCAACGATTTTGCAGAGGGTGTAATACTTCCATACAAAAGCCCGTCGCCAGACATAAGCACAGCGCCATGCAACCTCGCCTTCGTAGCGCTAAAACAGCGTAACTATGCATTAGCGGATACTGACGACGGAGTATATAACCTTTATAGTATTCCCGCTGATGGTACGTACAACTCGGCGGATATGATAAGCAATGGCATAAGAGAGGACGTGTACAATAAATTGACCGCAGAAGTCATTGCAGATTTATTAGTCAACGTCTCGACTGAAACGGTCAAACTAAAACTGCCCAAATTTGAAATAACCTTTGACAAAATTCTCAACGACAGCCTTGAAAACATAGGCATAAAAGACGCATTTGACGCAGAATTTGCCGATTTTGGCGGCATAGGCACAGACAAAGACGGACAAAACATCTTTATATCTTTAGTGCGTCAAAAAGCAAAGATAATAGTAGATGAACAAGGCACAGAGGCAGCCGCGGCGACTGAGGCAATAATGGAGTGCGGCGCAGTGGAAGAACCGCAGCAGCCCATAGAGCTATATTTTGACAGTCCATTTGTCTATATGATAGTGGATATGAATACAGAAATTCCGCTTTTTATCGGCATAATGGATAATCCGTCAGGCGGTATGTGAATAAAGCGATTTTTCTTGTTCCAAGCCTTGTACGCGCAAAAGGCAAGTTGTGCCTGCATTGTGACATTTGAAAAGCAGCTTAATTGCCATTAATAAAGACAAAAAGGCTTATCGCAATTTTGCTGCGACAGCCCTTTTCACTATTCGACACTGTTTTCTTCTATATTAGTTTCATCTTCATAATCATTAAGCCACTTATCTAAAATCATGCTGTCGTTGTCCTCCTCATAGACTGTGACATTTTCATCTTCCAGAATCTCATCTCCCGTAAGTATGTACCCGATATATTCAACACGCTGCATAGCGCGCCCATAGTATTGATATGCCACGTCAGCATCGCTCTGGTTAAAGGTTTCAGCCTCAAATGCCGAGTGATAGTACGAAACAGCCTCCGACATGTTTTGACTTGCTTGGTCAGCAAGTGATTCAATCCCCGCGTACTGTTCAGGCACGTCAATTTCAGCAAACCGCGAAAATTCCGAATCCAAATCATCTAATATCTGCAAAAGCTCATCAACCGAGCCTCTGTCCGAAATATCAAGACCGTTTATATTTTCGTCTGCCTCATGTATCGCGGCGGAGAACTCGGAGACAGCCTGCGAAAACTCAGCAAGCGCTTTTTCCTCATCAGAGTTTCCCCCGCAGCCCGAAGTACACGCAGCAACGCCAAAGGCAAGCAAAAATATTTTAAATTTATATTTATTCATCTCAATCCCCATTCTGTACATATCTGCCTGAATAATGCAAAAACTCCCGCCATGCGGTTCATAAAAGATCTTTTCTTCGGACACATTGAAGCATTGTTATCCGCATTATTCCAGCATAAGTGTTTTTTAACATAAGTAAATAAGTAAAATTCACAACTATAACTTTACCATAATATGAGTGCAAAATCAATTCAAAAAAACAATTAGCATACCCCCAAAATCTGCATGCAAAAAATATATGCCCAAAAATATATTAAAATAAAGGTTTACTAAAAGCAGAATATTTTGTATAATTAAATATGTTTTGTAAGTATCGCAGGCAAAAATGCAGAGGACAGTACAAATATCTGCATTGGCTTATAAACATTATTATATTGATATGATTACATATTTGAAAGGATGAGAGTGAACATTATGGTTGGCGCTGACGCAATGGTTAAATGTCTTGAAAATGAGGGGGTTACTACAGTTTACGGCTATCCTGGCGTGGCAATCTGCCCATTTTACAACAGCATAATATCATCAGGCATCAAGACGATTTTGGTTAGGACAGAGCAGAATGCCGCCCACGCGGCAAGCGGAGAGGCGCGAGTCACAGGCAATGTCGGAGTATGCGCCGTCACAAGCGGTCCTGGCGCTACAAACCTTATCACAGGCATAGCCACAGCCTTTGCCGACAGTATTCCGATGGTCTGCATATCGGGTCAGGTAAAGAGCGAACTCCTTGGCAGCGACGTATTTCAGGAGGCGGACATCACAGGTGCGGTAGAGTCGTTTGTCAAATACAGCTATCTGGTAAAAGACGTCGAGGACATTCCACGCATATTTAAGGAAGCATTCTACATTGCCAACTCGGGCAGAAAAGGTCCCGTACTTATAGACGTGCCGCAGGATATCCAGGAGGCGACGATAAAAAGCTTTAAATATCCCGAGGAAGTAAATATCCGCACATACAAACCCACGATCAAGGGACATGCCGTACAAATCAAAAAGGTAATCAAAGAGCTCGAAAAGGCAAAACGCCCCATTATATGCGCGGGAGGCGGTGTACATCTTAGCAATGCCGTGCCGGAGCTTAGGGAATTTGCCCACAAATACAGAATACCCGTAGTCAACACTATGATGGGCATAGGCGTAATGCGTACAGACGATCCGATGTATTTCGGCATGGTAGGCAACAACGGCAAGGCATATGCAAACCGCGCCATGAATGAGGCTGACCTTATCATAATGGTAGGCGCAAGAGTGGCGGACCGCGCGATAAGCCAGCCCGACCTCATCATCACCAACAAAATACTTGTGCACATAGACGTAGATCCCGCCGAGATAGGCAAAAACGTGGGACCGACAATCCCGCTCGTAGGCGATGCCAAACACATTTTCAACGACTTCTCAAATCAGGAGTTTGAATGTGAGCATGAGGAGTGGATAAAGACGCTCGAAACCTACCGCGCGGAAATGGTAAAGGTAAGAAAGCCCAATCCAAACTATGTAGATCCCGCGGCATTCATCACAATGCTTTCCGAGGAAATGAAGGATGATGCCGTATATGTAGCCGATGTAGGACAGAACCAAATCTGGTCATGCAACTATCACATTGTCAAAAACGGGCGTTTCCTGACGTCAGGCGGCATGGGCACAATGGGGTACTCTATCCCTGCAGCAATGGGCGTAAAGCGCGGCGATATGAGCAGGCAGGTAGTGGCAGTTTGCGGCGACGGCTCATTCCAGATGTCAATGATGGAGCTTGCCACCATAATGCAGCACCACATTCCAGTAAAGATAATCGTAATAAAGAACAATTACCTCGGAATGGTGCGCCAGTTCCAGCATTTTAATTACAAGGACAACTATTCAGTAGTAGACATAAAAGACGGCACTCCAAACCTTGAAAAGCTTGCCGCTGCTTACGACATTCCTTACATAAGGGTTGAAAATATGTCGCATGCGCAGGAAAAAATTAAGGAGTTCCTCAAGGAAGACAACACAATGCTTATGGAGTGCATTGTCGATCCTATGGACTTAGTATAAGAGGAGGTTTGCGCTTGTTATGAAAAGAATATATTCAGTATTGGTAGAGAACAGGGCAGGCGTGCTCTGCAAGGTATCGGGGCTTTTTTCAAGGCGCTGCTTTAATATCGACAGCCTTGCGGTCGGCGAGACGGAAGATCCGGCAGTTTCCTGCATGACTATCGTAAGCTCAGGCAGTCAGCGCACAATCGAGCAGATAGAAAAGCAGCTCAACAAAAAAATCGACGTAATCAAGGTAAAAACCTTTGAGGAAAAGGACAGCATAAGTCGCGAGCTGATGCTAATAAAGGTAAAGTACAATAGGGGCACGCGCCGCGACATTATGGAAATATGCGAAATTATGAAGGCTGACATAGTGGACATGTCAAACACTATGATGATAATCCAGATTTGCGACATGCCCGAGCGCATAAAGGTAATGCTTGATATGCTGAAATCAATCAGCATAGTGGAAGTCGCAAGGACAGGCACTCTTGCTTTGCCAAAATGTGTTGACAATTAACATAAGAGTTGCTAAAATAATATGCGGTAAAAATATTAAATGCAGATTTTGGCATACAGGTACAGAGAACCATATAAGGATAGGTGAAAATATGCAGAACAGGGTTTTTCAGCTTTTGGTTGACAATAACGCGGGTGTTTTGAGCCGTATCACAGGACTTTTTTCAAGGCGCGGCTACAATATTGAAAGCATAACGGCAGGCGTGACGGCGGATCCGAAATACACGCGCATCACGATAGTCACATCTGGCGAGGAGGATATACTTGACCAGATAGAAAAGCAGGTTGCCAAGCTTGTTGATGTGAGAGATGTCCGCGAGCTAAAGCCCGAAAAGAGTGTATACAGGGAGCTGTGTCTTGTAAAAGTGCGCTCCACGCCTGAAAAGCGTCAGGGCGTTATCGCGGTGGCGGACATATTCAGGGCTAAGATTATTGATGTAAATGTAGACAGCCTTATTGTAGAAATTACCGGCAATCAAACGAAGATTGAGGCGTTTATCGGACTTCTGCAGGATTATGAAATCCTTGAGGTCGCAAGGACTGGCATAGTAGGCTTAGGACGCGGCACGGAGGATGTTATTTTTCTTGACTAGATAATTTTTATATAATTAAAGGAGGAAAATTCCTCCTTAATCCAATGTGTGATATTTTTTTATATAATTAAAGGAGGAAAATTCCTCCTTAATCCAATGTGTGATATTTTTTTATATAATTAAAAGGAGGAATATAGAAATGTCAGAAGCAAAAATTTACTATCAGGAGGATTGCAACCTTTCTTTATTAGAGGGCAAGACAATCGCAATTATCGGCTATGGCAGCCAGGGACATGCCCATGCGTTAAACGCAAAGGAGTCAGGCTGCAATGTTATCATTGGCTTGTATGAAGGCAGCAAGTCTTGGGACAAGGCTGTTAAGCAGGGCTTTGAGGTTTACACGGCGGCAGAGGCAGCTAAGAAAGCCGATATTATTATGATTCTTATCAATGACGAGCTTCAGGCTGATATGTACAAGAAGGATATCGAGCCGAACCTTGAAGCAGGCAATATGCTTATGTTTGCTCACGGCTTCAATATTCATTTTGGCTGCATCAAGCCTCCTGCGGACGTTGATGTTACTATGATTGCACCGAAGGGTCCCGGACATACAGTTCGTTCAGAGTATCAGGCAGGCAAGGGTGTACCGTGTCTTGTAGCTGTTGAGCAGAATGCTACAGGCAAGGCGCTTGAACTGGCGCTTGCATATGCGCTTGCTATCGGCGGCGCAAGAGCCGGCGTGCTTGAAACCACATTCAGGACAGAGACAGAGACAGACCTCTTTGGCGAGCAGGCTGTTCTTTGCGGCGGCGTATGCGCGCTTATGCAGGCAGGCTTTGAGACGCTTGTTGAGGCAGGCTACGATCCCAGAAACGCATATTTTGAGTGTATTCATGAGATGAAGCTTATCGTAGATTTGATTTACCAGTCAGGCTTTGCAGGCATGAGATATTCTATCTCAAATACAGCAGAATACGGCGATTATGTTACAGGTCCTAAGATTATCACAGAAGATACAAAGAAGGCAATGAAGAAAATTCTTTCTGATATTCAGGACGGCTCATTTGCCAAGGAGTTCCTGCTTGATATGTCTCCTGCAGGACGTCAGGTACACTTCAAGGCTATGAGAAAGCTTGCCGCAGAGCATCCTTCTGAGAAAGTCGGCGAGGAAATCCGCAAGCTCTACAGCTGGAACAATGAGGAAGATAAGTTTATCAACAACTAATCATTGCGCGGGACAGAGGCTGACGCATCGCACTGTTTATTCCGCGAAATGATGAGTGCGGCGCACAGAGTTAGATAATTTGAAAGAGAAAAATAAAGCAGTGTGAACATATGTTTTATTTTTCTCTTTTCTTTTTTGCAAATGTGTGTTATAATATGATGTAGAAAAAACAGGGCGTTTTTACACATGGTTTAAATATTTGCTAAGATGCCGAGGAGTGGGATTTAATGTACGCTTATATCAAGGGTGAGCTTGTAGACATTTCAGAGGACAACATTGTGCTTGAATGTGGCAATATAGGCTACAACATCAGAGTGCCGCTGAGCGTGATACAGCGCCTGCCGTCTGTAGGCTCTACCGTCAAGATTTATACATATACAAGCGTCAGGGAAGACGCTTTCAATCTGTTTGGATTTTTGTCAAAGGACGATTTGGAGATTTACAAAAAGCTTATACTGGTAAACGGCGTAGGCCCCAAGGGCGCGCTCAGCATACTGTCAACCATGAGCGCTGACGATTTGCGCTATGCCATAGTTTCAGGCGATGCCAAGGCTATCTCAAAAGCGCCCGGCATCGGCAGTAAATCAGCGGAGCGCATTATACTGGAGCTGCGTGACAAGGTTGCCCTGCGCATAACCGTGCCTGATGATGGCAGCGCAGCCGTTGTCGGCAGCAATCCTATTGACACAGATGCCAAAAGCGAGGCGGCCGAGGCTATGGTGGCGCTTGGATATACGCCTGTTGAGGCGCTAAAGGCTATAAATTCAGTTGAGATTACTGATGATATGGATTCAGGAAGCATTTTAAAGCTCGCGTTAAAGGCTTTATAGGAAAGTAGGTTTTGTATGGCTGGCAGAGTTATTGAGACAAAGCTGCTGGAGGAGGACATCAAGCTGGAGGGCAGCCTTCGTCCGCAGAAGCTGAAGGAATATATAGGACAGCAGAAAATAAAGGATATATTAAGCATTTACATAGAAGCCGCCAAACAGCGTAATGATTCACTGGATCATGTGCTTTTTTATGGTCCTCCCGGGCTTGGAAAGACTACGCTTGCAGGAATCATAGCGCACGAAATGGGCGTCAACATCAAGGTGACAAGCGGACCTGCCATAGAAAAGCCGGGTGAAATGGCGGCTATTTTAAATGGTTTGTCCGAGGGCGATATTTTATTTATTGACGAGATACACCGACTTAACAGACAGGTAGAGGAAGTGCTGTACCCCGCAATGGAGGACTTTGCCATCGACATCATGATTGGCAAGGGAGCGGCGGCGCGTTCAGTACGGCTTGACCTTCCGCGTTTTACTCTGATAGGCGCTACGACAAGGGCAGGGCTTCTCACTGCGCCGTTGAGAGACCGTTTTGGCGTGATACAGCGTTTGGAATTTTATTCTGTCGAGGAGCTTGTGCTGATTATACAGCACTCGGCGAGAATATTAAATGTAGAGATAGACGAGAGCGGAGCTATGGAGCTTGCGCGCAGGAGCCGCGGCACGCCAAGGCTTGCCAACCGTATGTTGAAACGTGTGAGGGATTTTGCACAGGTAAGATACGACGGGCGCATCACCTTAGATGCCGCCAATACCGCGCTTGATATGCTTGATGTGGACAAGCTTGGGCTTGACCAGACAGACCGCGCGCTGCTTATGGTAATGATAGAAAAATTTAACGGCGGGCCAGTCGGACTTGATACGCTTTCTGCGGCAATAGGCGAGGACAGCGGCACAGTTGAAGATGTCTATGAGCCTTACCTTATAAAAAACGGCTTAATTATACGCACTCCGAGGGGGCGGATAGTGACCGAGCTTGCTTATCGCCATTTAGGGCTTGAAATTCCAAGCTGATTTGGTATAATTGAGAGAGCGGGATACTGTTACTATATGGCTTTAAATACACAGTGAAAAGGTGAGGAAAATTATGTCAGCTAAAACAGATACAGAGGTTATAATCGACGGCAAGGTACTAACAGTCAGCGGAAATGAAAGCGCAGAATACCTTCAAAAAGTCGCCGCGTACATAAATAACAAGATTAATGAATACAAAAAAATGGACAGCTTTAAGCGCCAGTCCCCTGATAAGCAGAATATGCTCATTCAATTAAATATGGCAGACGACTATTTCAAGGCAAAAAACCAAATAGAGCTTTTGGAGCAGGACTTAAAGACAAAGGAAAATGAAATTTATGATTTAAAGCATGAGCTTATAGCAACCCAGATGAAGCTTGACAAGACGGCAAAATCAGTCAAGGAGCTTCAAGATGAATTAAATGAAAACTCAAAACAGATTATAAGGCTTGAAACAGAGTTAAAGGAGAACAAGAAGTGATATACAAAGGCTGTCAATCGCTTGGCAGCCCGTTTTTGTATCGCTGAACAGACTGGCGCTCTGGTATTAAAAAATTTATGCAAATATTTTTCGGTACTATTTGAGCCATTTATAGGCGGCATAGAGGATTTTATATGATTAGTTCAAAGGTTGAGCTGCTTGCGCCCGCCGGTGATTTTTCCTGCTTTATGGCTGCTGTAAATGCGGGAGCGGACGCCGTATATCTTGGCGGTCCTAAATTTGGCGCGAGGGCATATGCAAACAACTTTACAGAGACAGAAATAATAGAGGCGCTGAAAATCGCCCATCTTTTTAATAAAAAAATATACCTTACAGTCAATACGCTTGTAAAGAACAGGGAGCTTGATGAGCTTATCCCGTATATAGCGCCGTTATATAAAGCGGGGCTTTACGGTGTTATTGTACAGGATATGGGAGTATTGGAGATAATGCAGAGGCATTTCCCGGATATGGCAATTCATGCAAGCACACAAATGACAATTACAGGCATATACGGCGCTAAGCTTTTAAAAAATATGGGAGTATGCCGCATTGTGCCCGCACGCGAATTGTCTCTTGATGAAATAAAGGACATAAAGGACAGCACAGGGATTGAAATAGAAGCCTTTATACACGGCGCAATGTGTTACTCATATTCAGGTCAATGCCTGTTAAGCTCTATGCTCGGCGGCAGGAGCGGAAACAGGGGGCGCTGCGCAGGACCATGCCGCCTTCCATACACGGGTGAAAACGGCAAAACCGTATATCCGCTTAGCCTAAAGGATATGTACACCCTTCCGATTATCCCAGAGCTTATCAATGCTGGTGTAACCTCTTTCAAAATTGAGGGCAGGATGAAAAGCGCCGAATATGTGGCGGGAGTTACATCTGTATATAGAAAGTATATAAATAAATATCTTGCAAATCCGAAATGCGAATATATCATTGACGCAAAAGATGAGGAGCTTTTAAGAGGACTGTATATACGCAGTGGTATCTGCGGCGGCTATTATAAGCAGCACAACTCAAAAGATATGGTGACAATAAATGAGGCAGGGTACTCAGGCAGCTCTAAGGAAACGTTGGACTCTATACGCAGCCAATACCTGAATAAAAAGCCATCGCTGGACATTGAGGGCAGTGTATATGTTCATGCAGGTGAACCGATAAAATATGCTTTATCATATAATGGTATTTGTGTATCAGATTATGGCGGCACAGCGAGCGCGGCGCAGAGCAGACCGCTTTCTGCGGAGGAGTTAAAGGAACGCTTTAGCAAATTGGGCGATACATATTTTAATATGAAAACGATAGCCGTGGACACAGACGGAAATTCTTTTGCGCCGATAAAGGCTTTAAACGAGCTGCGCAGGAGCGTATGCGGTAAGCTTGAATCCGCAATAACCGCGCAAAATTCAGCAAGGCACGTTACATATGATAATAAAATTCCAGAACGGACAGGCGGAATAAATAATAAAAATACCGCATCTGACAATACAAATTTGCTGGCGGCGTCAGTGACAACAGCGGAGCAGCTTAAAATCGTTTGCGGATTTTCGAAAATTAAAAGATTGTATGCAGACGCTGATTTGCTGTGCAGGGATGCGTCTCTGCAAAAATATACAGCCGTTTTAAAAGAAAACAGCGACATACAAATATATGCGGCGCTTCCATATATCCTGCGGAAACGCTCATACAAATATTTGCCTGAATACAGGCAGTTACTTGAAGGCGATTGCATTGAAGGCGCGCTTGTCAGAAATCTTGATGAGCTGCAGTGGCTTATTGACATTGACTATAAAGGTCAAATAATTTTGGACCACACAATTTACACATGGAACAACGAGGCATATAATACATATAAGCGTTTTTTTGACAGGATTACGGCGCCGCTGGAGCTTAATCAGGGCGAGCTTTCAAGGCTGGGGCATGGAGGACATTCGGATTATTCGGCTCATTCGGATATGGAGATGCTCATATATGGATATCTTCCGCTTATGTACTCCGCAAATTGCGTGAGAACCACCATTGATAAATGCGTCAAGAGTGACCGCGAGGGTCAAAATATATACAGGCTTGCCGACAGATATAAAAATGTATTTCCTGTAGCGCAGAAATGCAGGCATTGTTACAATATTTTATATAATACAGTCCCATTATCGCTTTTCGGGCAGCTTGACAGCATCACGCAGATGGGATTTAATGCCCTGCGGCTTGATTTTACTATGGAGAATGCTGATGAGACAAAGCAAATACTTGAATGTTATATCAACGGAAAAGAGTTTCCGATAAAAAACTTTACAAACGGACACTATAAGCGCGGAGCCGAATAAGTCCGCCGACAATGAATGAGGATAATAAATGTTAAGGGCAGTAGTTGAATTATCTAAGTATATATTGGTTTTTAATATTTTGCTGTATACGCTGCTAAGCTTCATAACCCTGCGGCGTGATGACAGCAGACGCCATTCGGTTACCTTTGTCCTGCAGGACATCATTATTTTTGCCAATCATATGACAGGCAGTCTTGTCCTGCTGTCGTCAAGGCAGGATTTGACGTATTTCTTCCTGCCGCTTTTTCAGGTGATAGTCGTCTTTGCGTTTATAGTGCTTACGCGCGCCATATATCCGCGTTCAAACAGGCTGGTGCTTAACCATACGGCGATGCTTTTGTCCATAAGCTTTGTAATTCTGACGCGGCTTTCAATCACGCGTTCGATACGCCAGTTTGTGATAATAGCGATATCAATGGCAGTGGCGCTTATTATCCCATATTTCATGAAGTACATTGAATTTATTAAAAAATGCGAGCCCGCATATGTGGTAGCGGGAATTGCAATTTTAGGCGCGGTTCTTATAAGCGGCAGCATAAGCAACGGCTCAAAGCTTACTTTCTCAATTTTAGGCGTTTCCTTTCAGCCGTCAGAGTTTGTAAAGATAATATACGTGCTTTTTATAGCGGGAATACTTTCGAGGACAAAAAATTTCGGGCATATTGTGCTTTCGGCGGCTTTGGCGGCGGCGCACGTGCTGATACTTGTGTTTTCAAAGGATTTGGGCAGCGCGCTTATATATTTTTCAGTATATACCGTATTGCTTTTTGTCACTACAAAAAAGCTGCGTTATATGCTTTTGGGACTTATCGGCGGCGGCGCGGCATCAGTCGCGGCGTACTTTATGTTTTCGCATGTCCGCGTGCGGGTGCAGGCATGGCTTGATCCATGGACAGACATAGATTCCAAAGGCTACCAGATTGCCCAGTCACTTTTTGGCATCGGCACAGGTGGATGGTTTGGAATGGGGATTGACGCGGGTACGCCAAGCTCTATTCCATATGTGGAGCAGGATTTTATATTTTCGGCAATATGCGAGGAATACGGTGTTATCTTCGGCATATGCCTTATAGCGATATGCGTAAATCTTTTTTTGGAGATTGTCCATATAGCCAAAACCAGCTATGAGCCGTTTATAAAATATTCCGTTTACGGGCTTGGCATAGTATATATAGTACAGCTTTTCCTCACTATCGGCGGCAACAGCAAGTTCGTGCCGCTTACAGGAGTGACGCTCCCGCTTATAAGCTATGGCGGCAGCTCCGTGCTTGCCACGCTGATTATGCTTGCAGTGGTGCAGGGCTTTTATATAAATAAGGATTATGCTTCAGAATTTTTTGGCGAATATGATGATGGCGGCGAATACGGTGAATATGATGAAAGCGATGTATATTCGCCGGATTATGAATATGACAATTCAACGCAATATTATAATGAAAACGGTTATATATATGGAAACCCTAATGCCACACAGTATGACAATGCCCAATATGACAATAATAATTATGCTGATAACGCCAATGGCAGCTATTATAATGACCTGCAATATAATGAATCCCCCTGCAATGATGAAAGTGCCTCTTATAATGATGAAGAATCCGCCTATTCTGGAGATGATTATAACAATAACGAGGCATACTACAGCCGTGAGCCGCAGATGACAGTAATCGCGAGCGTATTCAGCCTTCTGTTCGTGGCTATAAGCGTATATCTGGCTCATTTTGTGCATTATGACAGCACACAGGTGATAAACAACTCGTACAATGCAAAGCGTCAGGAAATACTTGCTGCACAGACTACTCGCGGCAATATTATGTCCTCAGACGGCGAGGTACTGGCGACTACACTGGTCAATTCCGACGAAAGATATTATCCTTATGAAAATATTTTCTCACACGCCATAGGCTATGCGGACAAGGGCAGAATGGGCGTGGAGCTGAATGCCAATATTTACCTTGTGTCGTCAAATATTTCGCTCAACGACAAGCTGCAGGACGCAATTTCCAATGAAAAATATATGGGCAACACAGTAATAACCACATTTGACTCAAATTTGCAAAAGGCGGCATACAATGCGCTTGGGGCATACGACGGTGCGATTATTGTCATGGAGCCTTCCACAGGCAAAATCCTTGCCATGGTGTCAAAGCCCGATTTTAACCCGAACGATATCGACGATATTTGGGACAGCATAATAAACGATGCAGACAGTTCTGTGCTTGTAAACAGGGTGACGCAGGGACTTTATCCGCCAGGCTCTACATTTAAAATACTTACGGCGCTTGAATATATCCGTGAAAATCCGACAGATTACGCGTCGTACAGCTTTAACTGTACAGGACGCTTTACGAGCGGAGAAAATACAATAAACTGTTTTCATGGCACTACGCATGGCGAAGTTGATTTCACGCAGTCGTTTGCAAAATCCTGCAATTCATCCTTTGCAAATATAGGTCTTAGCCTTGACAGAAAAAGTTTTCTTAAAACGCTTGACAGGCTGTATTTCAATAAACCCCTGCCCGTAGATATGCTTACAAATAAAAGCGCCGTGGCTGGCAATATTGAAGACAGCGACAGCAGTATGATACAGACAGTAATAGGACAGGGCGAAACTCAGATAACGCCGCTCCATCTGGCAATGATTACATCTATGATAGCAAACAACGGCGTAATGATGACACCCTACACAATAGACCGCGTAGAAAACGCCAATGATGAAATTATAAAGCAGTTTGAGCCGTCTGAAATAGGGCAGCTCATAACCTCTGACGAGGCTTCGGCGCTTGACGCGCTTATGAAGGCGGTAGTTGAGGAGGGGACAGGCACGCGCCTGAAAGGGCTTGAATACGGGGCAGCGGGAAAAACAGGCTCAGCCGAGTACAACAAAAACTCCGATTCACATGCATGGTTTACGGGCTACACTTACGATACAGACTATCCGCTGCAGATTACAGTTATCATGGAAGGGGCAGGCTCAGGCGGCGAGTACGCTGTTCCTGTGGCAAGACGCGTGCTTGACGAATATTATGCCGATAAATAAAACTGTACAATAAATACTTATATATTTTTTATAAAAAATTACAATTATTCTTTGTAATTTTTGTAAAAAAGGTGTATATTATTATTAAGGTGTGCATTTGGCATAGTATAATTTGCACTGTACTAATTTTTAGAAGGGAGTTTTTATATGCTTAACCGCTTATTTGGTAATTACTTAGTGGAGAAGAATACTCTGACTGCGCAGCAGCTTGACGAGTTGCTTCCCGTACCTAAGAGTTTTAATGCCGAAGTTGAGACCATCGCCGTTATCACGAAGATGATTTTACCGTCAGCGGCTCAGGAGCTGTTGGAAAGTATTGACAAGAGCAAAACCCGCTTCGGAGATGCCGCTATTGAGGCAGGCTATATTGACGATGAAAAGCTTGAACAGATATTATCTTATCAGTCAAACACTTTTATGAAATTTATCCAGCTTGTATTGGATAACGGGTATCTTAGCCTTGAAAAGATTAATCCGTTATTGGACGATTTCCAGAAGGAGAGTGAGTTTTCTGACGAACAGATGAGCGCGCTTATCCATGATGATTTGGCTCAATGCGTCGAGATTTTTGTGCCGCTCAAATCACCCCAGCTTAAGGAGCTTGCCCTTACCATGGTTCAGACGCTCAGACGCCTTATCGATGCCGATGTTTACCTTGAAAAAGCGTACACGGCGCGTTCGCTGCAGCTGGACAAGTATGCCTGCCAGTCGATAATAGGCGATTTCCATATCAGGGTTTATATGAGCGCTCCTGGCGACGGACTTCTTGCCATTGCAAATCATTTTACGGGAGATACATATTCGTCTGTTACTGATGACGCGCTTGACAATGTAGGGGAATTTATCAACTGTATAAACGGTCTGTTTGCAACTAATTTAAGCTATGACGACGTATCAATAGATATGAATTCGCCCGAGTTTTCTCAGGAAGGTCCGTATCTTAGCAATGAAAAGCTTTATGTTATTCCCATTCACGCTCACGGCTATGGTTTCAGGGCTGTTTTTGAGGTGTACGAATAAAGCAAAAAAGAATATTTCCAATAAATCAAACAGCTAATGGAGGGTAAAATATGAGCACAGTTATGATAGTTGACGATTCAAAAACTTCAAGGACAATGCTTAGGAATATATTGACAGAACACGGTTATGAGGTAGTGGCAGAGGCTGAAAACGGTCAGGAGGGTTATGAAAAATACTGTGAGTTTAATCCCGATTTTGTCACGCTTGACATCACAATGCCCGTCATGGACGGCATAGAAACGCTTGTAAAAATAAAGGAATACGACGCCAATGCCAAGGTTATAATGGTAACAGCGGCAGGGCAGAAGGGCAAAATGCTTGACGCCATCAAGCTTGGCGCTGCGGAGTTTGTCACAAAGCCCTTTGAAACAAATCAAATAATTAATATAATGGAGAGTATAAAATAAGTAAGATACGCACCATACAGGAGGAAACGCCATGATTGAAGCTACGAGCTGTGGAGGCGTAGTTATCTTTAGGGGCAAGATTCTGCTTCTATATAAGAACTTTAAAAACAGGTATGAGGGCTGGGTGCTCCCAAAGGGAACTGTTGAAAGTGGCGAGAAGCACGTTGAAACTGCACTTCGTGAGGTTTTTGAAGAATCTGGCGTTAAGGCGACTGTAATGAAATATATCGGCAAAAGCGAATATTCCTTTAATGTACCGCAGGATGTGGTAGAAAAAGAGGTACACTGGTATCTGATGATGGCAGACAGCTATTACAGCAAGCCTCAACGTGAAGAATTTTTTGTGGATTCGGGGTATTATAAGTATCACGAAGCGTATCACTTGCTTAAATTTGCCAACGAAAAACAGATTCTTGAACAGGCATATCAGGAATACATTAATCTGAAAAGAAATAAACAATGGATAAAACCGAGGTAAAAAGCGCCGCTGAAACAGCGGCGTTTTTTGTGAAATAGCGTTTGTAAATTCCCACTTGTTATGATAGAATAGTCTTTAGTAATTAAAAGGGGCTGATTATTTTATGCGTTTTTACAAAAGGCTGTATATGAGTCCGTCAATAAAGGACAAACGCCGCCAAATAGTCTGGAAGCTCAGGACAGGCAGACCGCAGCCGACAATATATGTAATAGCTCTTGCCAAAAACAATGATTTGTTTGAAATATACCACAGCGCCATGCTCAAACAGCGCTATTTCCGCCAAAAAGAGAACTCCCCATACATAGTAGGAGTAGCGGGCGGTTACAGAGCCGCCGTAGATTTGGTGACTGATATGCTGGCTGACGTGTGGACAGCTACAAACAGCTATGACGTAAAGGAATATTTTAAGCCGGATTAATACCGCGTAAAATTTTCAGATATCTGGGATTGGGGGAATATTGTGATAGTATTGACTATACTGAAAATAATCGGGATAGCTCTCCTGGTTATTTTAGGTATACTGCTTGTATTGATATGTTTTGCCCTGTTTGTGCCAGTAAGATACCGCGCAGGCGGGACATATAAGGACAATATAATAAATGCCTCAATGAGCGCCTCATGGCTTCTGCATATTATATCCGCCAAAATCGGTTATGAGGGCAAGGGACAGCCGCATATAAAGGTAAAGCTTTTATTCTTTACGCTATTTGACAATCTGGCGGCGAATAAAAAAGAAAAAACGGCAAAAAATAAGAGCAAAAAAGGGAAAAACAGCGTAGGCTATGGAGAGGAGATACAGGCAGCGTCCATAGAAGAAAACGGCAGCCAGTCACAAAAAGAAATATCTGTAAATGCAGATACAGACTTAAAGACGGCTAAGGTTTCTGATGACAGTATCGTCGATATTGACATTGATACTGATATTGATAGCGTTGCTAGTGTTAGTGACACCAAACCAGGCGCTTCAGATACGATTATTGATATTGATGATGCCGCGGACATGAACATAGATTCCGAGCAGAAACAGCCCAAAGGCAATATTATTCAAAAGGTAAGGAAAATCCTAAAAAAGTTAATTGATTTTGTGCAAAATATAAAGTACACATTTAATAAGATATGTGATACAATAGCAAGCATAAGGTCTAATGCGGAATATTATCTTAATTTGCTGCGGCTAGACAGCACTAAAGCGGCGTTCTTAAAATGCAGAAACGAGCTGCTTAGAGTGTTTCGGAGGCTGGCTCCCAGAAAATTTCAGGCAAACCTTCATCTGGGCTTTGACAATCCCGCGACCTTGGGAGATATAATGGCAGTGTGGGGTATGCTTTATCCCTTTCATCAGGGCAGAGTCAACATTCAGCCTGAATTTGAGCAGACGATTATTGAGGGAGATTTTTCATTTAAAGGGCGCATAAGCCTGTTTGTATTTGTACGGACAGCGCTTGTTATATTTTTTGACAAAAACATACGGGGCTTTTACAGACAGCTTAAACGATAAGATTACTATAAATAAATGGAGGTTAAATTATGGCTGACAATAGCAATAGCTTTAACGAAGTAGTGAGCACAATGATGCATGGAATGGAGAGCTTTCTTTCTTCCAAGACAGTTGTAGGAGAGCCTACGCAGATAGGAGATACGATTATCATTCCGCTTGTCGATGTCACATTCGGAGTGGGTGCGGGCGCGTCTTCACAGGACAAGAAAAACGGCGGAGCAGGCGGTATGTCAGGGAAAATGTCGCCAAGCGCCGTGCTTATCATCAAAAACGGTCAGGTTCGCCTTGTAAACATCAAAAATCAGGACACCGTAAACAAGATTGTTGATATGGTTCCAGATTTGATAGACAGATTTACGTCAAAGAAGAACGACATGCCAAGCGACGAGGAAGCAATATCGACAGCGTTTCCCGAAAAATCAGAAAATTAACGGCAGGGCAATCTAAAACATAATTTATCCGCATATATTATAGCAACGCATTTTTAACGGTGTCTGCTATGAAAAAGCTTATAGGTTATACTATATTGTGGTTCGCTCTGGGTATGCTTTTTATGCTTGTTTTAAATAACGTGTGGATTGGATTAATTCTTATTGCATTTTTTATAATTATTGGTTATAATCTTTTTCAGTGTAATGGTTAAAGGGCAGGGGCGCCGCTATAAGCGGCAGGAGGATTGTTATGGTAGAGTTTGATGAGGAGCTGTTAAACACTGAAGCGCCCGAGGAGAACATCAAGAAGATTAAGATATGGCTGTTTCAGGAGCAGGTAAGAATACAGGCTCAAAATGACGAGCTGCAGGATTTAAAGCGTGAGCTGCAGGATATGAAGCGCGCGATTGACCGTGAGAAAAGCATACTTGAAATAAGGGAAAAAAATCTGAAAAAACGCTATGACGACAACGAACTGTTTATCGCAAAGAAAAAGAAGATCATAGAAGATGCATATCAGCAGCTTGCGCTGGACAGAAAAGCGCTGGAGTGCGAGCGTCTTAATTTTGAACACGAGAAGGGCAAGTACAGACGCCAGAAAATGTCGGACATGCGCAGCAACAATGCCAATACATACCAGTACGAAGCAGGCGCTTTAGACGGGACAAGCTTCTTTAGGGGCGTTGATAATGAGCTGGCGCTCCGCAAACGCTATAAGGAGCTTTTAAAGATATTCCACCCCGATAACAAATGCGGCGACACCAAGACGCTGATACGCATACAGGCGGAGTATGAGAGCATTAAAAAGCGGTATTATGAAGCTTAAAGGCATATTTAAATAAAGAAGGGCAATTAAACAGCGGAAACAGTGGCTATAATAAAGTTGCTGTTTCCGCTTAATTTTACGCTTTGCATATACCTGATACAAAACACCTGATGCAAAACAATAGAAAATATGCCCTGCGAGTTTTCTGTCGCCATAAATAAAAAAAGAACCAATCGTTTATTTCACCGATTAGTCCCTTTATTTTATTTATGCCCTTTCGACCAAGCCTGAGCGCAAGCACCTTGTACATACATACATTCTCTTAGTAGCACCATTTACCTTGCATCTTACGCTCTTTACATTCGGCTTCCACATTGCGTTGGTTCTTCTATGAGAATGGCTCACGTTATTTCCAAAATGAACGCCCTTGCCACAAATATCGCACTTTGCCATAATCAGCACCTCCTCAATTAATTAAAGTTACTCCATTCACAACATTAGTATCTTACCAAAAAAAACGCGGTTTTGCAAGTAATTTTTAACAAAAATTATAAAAAGTCTATAATCATTGCAAATTCCGTTGAAATATATATTTCCTTTTTTCCAAAAAACGGTTATAATAGTAACAATAATGTTTGAACAGTGAAGGAGAATGGAGGGATTTTTTATATGAAAGGTTCTATGAATACTCACCTTGGCAACATATATGTTGATCCTGAGGTTATAGCGCAGTATGCGGGGAGCGTTGCTGTGGAGTGCTTTGGCGTCGTAGGCATGGCATCGGTCAATGTCAGAGATGGGCTTGTCAAGCTGCTGATGAAGGAGAGCATTACTCACGGAATATCAGTCGAGATTGTTAATAATAAATTATTTCTAGAGTTTCACGTCATAGTATCATATGGCGTAAGCATAATCACGGTATGTGACAACCTGATTAACAATGTAAAGTACAAGGTAGAGAATTTTACAGGGCTCGAAATCGAAAAAATCAACATCTTTGTTGAAGGCGTTCGAGTGATTGATTAAGGAGGACTTTTGAAGTGGGTTTAAATGTAATAGACGCCAATATGCTTGCCAAGATGTTTCTTGCGGGAGCTAAAAATCTTGAAAACAAAAAGGAATGGATAAACGAGCTGAACGTTTTTCCAGTGCCAGACGGCGATACAGGCACAAATATGTCCATGACAATCCTGTCAGCAGCAAAGGAAGTGGCGGCGCTTGAAAATCCTGATATGACAGCGCTTGCAAAGGCAATGTCATCAGGCTCGCTCAGAGGCGCAAGAGGCAACTCCGGCGTTATCCTTTCGCAGCTTTTCCGCGGCTTTACAAAGGTGATAAGGGAGTATGACGAGCTTAACGTGGCAATCCTTGCCTCCGCATGCGAGAAGGCTGTAGAGACGGCTTACAAGGCTGTTATGAAGCCAAAGGAGGGCACTATCCTTACTGTCGCAAAGGGAGCGGCAAAGAGGGCGTGCGACCTTGCTGCGGCGGGAGAAAAGGATTTAGACATATTTATTAAAGAAATCATAAAGGAGGCGGAGGCTGTCCTTGCCAAGACGCCTGAGATGCTTCCCGTTTTAAAGCAGGCAGGAGTTGTTGACTCAGGCGGTCAAGGCCTTGTCGAGGTATTAAAGGGCGGTTATGATATATTTACGGGCAAGGAGATTGACCTGAGCATAGAGGCTGCGCCCAAGGCATCTGTCAAAAAAGAAGGAATTTCTCCCAATATTGAGGCACAGGCGAATGCTGAGATTAAATTCTGCTATTGCACACAGTTCCTCATTATGCTTAATAAACCCTTCAACATAAAGCATGAGCTGGATTTCAAGGAATACCTTGCGTCAATCGGCGATTCAATAGTGGTAGTCGCTGATGATGATATAGTAAAAGTACACGTACACACAAATGATCCTGGGCTTGCCATGCAGAAAGCCCTCCTCTATGGCTCCCTTACGACCATTATCATTGAAAATATGCGCCTTGAACGTGATGAAAAGGTTTCCGACATGATGGAAAAGCAGATGCAGAGCGCAGAGCTTCCTGCTAAGCCTGACGGAAATAGAGCGCCGCAGCCTATGGCTGAACATAAAGAAACTGGCTTCATTGCCGTTTCAATCGGCGAAGGCATGAATGAAATTTTCCGTTCACTTGGGGTAGATTATATTATCGAAGGCGGGCAGACCATGAATCCCAGCACGGAGGATATGCTGAACGCCATAGAAAAGATAAACGCGGACAATATTTTTATCTTCCCGAACAACAAAAATATTATCCTTGCGGCAAATCAGGCAAAGCAGCTTACAAAGGATAAAAATATAATAGTAATTCCCACCAAGACAGTACCGCAGGGCATTACGGCGATTATTAATTATGTGCCTGACGTATCTGTAGAGGGAAATGAGGCGGTTATGACTCAGGAGGCTGAAAGCGTTGCTACGGGGCAGGTAACGTATGCCGTGCGCGAGACTATGATTGACGATAAGGAAATTCATGCGGGCGACTTTATGGGCATAGGCGACAAGGGGATACTTTCCGTCGGAACTGATTTACAGAAGGTTGCGTATGAGATGGTTGCCGAGATGATGAAGGACGATTATGAATTAATAAGCGTATATTACGGCGACAATATTGAGGAGGCTCAGGCAAATGAGCTTGCCGAACGCATAAGGGCGAATTTTGAGGGCTGCGATGTGGAGCTGCAGTATGGCGGACAGCCTATATATTCGTATGTTGTGTCTGCCGAATAAAAAACATTAAGAAACTCTAAGGCGGCAAAAAGACGCCGCCTAAGACTTTCTAAATGTTTAGATGTCCCTAAGATTTTGGGCGGGCGTTGGGGTGGAGTTTTATGGTGGTAAGTGATTCGATTAGGGAGATTAGCGGTATTGGCGAGAAAACGGCGGCTCTTTATGCGAAGCTTAATATTTATATTGTGAGGGATCTTATAACGCATTATCCGCGCGGGTATGAGGAATGGCGGGATATTGCGGGGATTGGTGAGATGAGGGCGGAGCAGGTGAATGCGGTTAGGGCATTTGTCATCAGTGAGCCCAGGACTGTACATGCAAGGCGTAATATAAATATAACCTCGTTTCGCATAAAAGATGAGAGCGGGGCTTGTGATGTTGTTTACTTTAATATGCCGTATATAAAAAACAGTATTCAATCTGGCAAACAGTATATTTTCCGCGGGCGGACTTCATTAAAGAACAATCGGATAACGCTTGAAAATCCCAAGCTTGTAAGCCCGGAAGAATTTGCGCGGAATGTACATAGGCTTTCGCCAGTATATCCCACGACAAAGGGACTGTCAGTAAATGCCATATCAAAAGCAGTGCGTATAGCGATTGGTTCGTTGTCTTTTGGCGAGGATTATTTTCCTAAAGAGATGCGCCAAAAATATAAGCTTATAGATTATAAGGAAGCGCTTATGGGAATACATTTCCCTAGCTGCCGTGACGAGATGATTACGGCAAGACAGCGGCTGGTGTTTGAGGAATTTTTGTTTTTTATTGTGTCGGTAATGGTGTTAAAGGATATGGCGGTACGCGAGATAAACGATTGTCCAATGATGCGCGTGGATGCCTGTCAGGAGCTTATCAGCAGGCTGCCGTATGAGCTTACCAATGCACAGAAAAACGTATGGGCGCAGATAGAAGATGATATGTGCTCTACGCATCTTATGAATCGTCTTGTCCAGGGTGATGTCGGTTCAGGCAAGACGATTTTGGCGGTTCTTTCAATGCTTATGTGCGTGATGAACCACTATCAGGCGGCATTTATGGCTCCCACAGAGGTTTTGGCAAATCAGCACTATGAATCAGTGCTTGAACTTACTGAAAAATACGGGCTGCCGTTTAAGCCTGTGCTTTTGACAAGCGCGCTAAACGCAAAGCAGAAGCGCAGAATAAAGGAAAGCATAAGTCTTGGCACAGTAAATGTCATAATAGGAACTCAGGCAATTCTGCAGAGCGACGTGGATTTTTACAATTTAAGGCTTGTAATTACAGATGAACAGCACCGTTTCGGCGTAAAGCAGCGCGAAGCCTTTGCGCAAAAGGGAATACAGCCGCATATTCTCGTTATGAGTGCGACTCCGATACCTAGAACGCTTGCGCTTATTTTATACGGAGACTTGGACATATCTGTTATGAAGGAAATGCCTTCGAACAGGCTCCCAATTAAAAATTGTGTTGTAAATACTTCTTATAGAAAAAAGGCGTATGAATTTATTGAAAAGGAAGTAACCGCAGGCAGACAGGCATATGTTATATGCCCAATGGTGGAAGCATCTGACGAAATAGCGGGAGAGTCCGCGCTTGAAAATGTAATCGACTACACCCAGAAACTAAAGGAAACGCTGCCAAAGCTGCGGATAGAGGCGCTCCACGGACAGATGAAGTCCGCCTTAAAAAACAGTATCATTGAGGACTTTGCGGCGCACAATATAGATGTGCTGGTGTCAACCACAGTAATTGAAGTAGGAATAAATGTGCCAAATGCAACGGTTATGCTTGTAGAAAATGCCGAGCGTTTCGGGCTGGCACAGCTTCATCAGCTGAGAGGGCGCGTGGGGCGCGGCGCTTATCAGTCATATTGCATATTTATCAACTGTTCAGAACAGGAAAACGCCACAGAACGTCTTGAAGTCCTGAATAAATCAAATGACGGTTTTTTCATCTCATCAGAGGATATGCGCCTTAGAGGTCCAGGAGATTTATTTGGCATAAGGCAGAGCGGACAGTTTCATTTCAGCATCGGCGATATTTATCAGGACTCTGATATTTTACAGAATGCGCAGCAATGCGCGGCGGAGCTCTATAAGGCGTATATTGAAAATGACAAACAGCCGCCGAAGGGGTATGAAGGATTTTGGTGTTATTATGAAGATAATATATCTTCTGGTGTTGACTTTATTAATATCTAAAGTTAAAATTATAGTAGTTATTAAAAAATTAATTATAAAAAATTAATTAGGGAATTGCAAATTTTGCCTAATCAGCGTTGTCAGGCAGGGTTTTGCAAATGTATAAAAAATTATTGGAAAACAGAGGATTATTATGGCAAAAATAGCAATAGTTACAGACAGCAACAGCGGCATCACTCAGGAGCATGCAAAGGAATTGGGCATACGCGTACTCCCAATGCCTTTTATGATTGACGGCGAAACATATTATGAGGAAATCACGCTTAACCAGAGTGAATTTTATGAACGGCTTAAGAATAATGCAGACATATCAACTTCACAGCCTTCTCCAGAATCAGTTCTGGAGATTTGGAATGAGCTTTTAAAGGATTATGATGAGATAGTGCATATACCTATGTCAAGTGGTCTCAGCGGTTCATGCCAGACGGCATCAATGCTCGCGCAGGATTATGACGGCAGAGTGCATGTGGTAAACAACCAGCGCATTTCAGTCACGCAGAGAAGGTCTGTAATTGATGCTTTAGAACTTGCAAAAGCGGGAAAAAGCGGCGGCGAGATAAAGGAAATTCTGGAGGCAGATAAATTTAACTCAAGTATTTATATCATGATAGATACTTTATATTATCTGAAAAAAGGCGGCAGAATAACGCCAGCAGCGGCAGCGCTTGGCACGTTGCTGCGGTTAAAGCCTGTACTGCAGATACAGGGCGAAAAGCTTGATGCCTTTGCAAAAGCAAGGACAGTAAGCCAGGCAAAATCTATTATGATTAATGCAATTAAAAGCGACATAGAAAAACGCTTTGGGGGCATTTCGCCCGAAAATCAGATATATCTTGCGATTGCGCATGCTCAAAATGAGGAGGCGGCTAAGATCCTTAAAGAAGAACTGCACGCGCAGCTTCCTGATTATCC
>X301_European_Hare__coassemble_997_pt1 | contig 26358 bp, 20 predicted proteins | sample X301_European_Hare__metabat2_low_PE_011 | metagenome-assembled genome bin X301_European_Hare
ATATTCAGCAGGCTTGGGCTGATAATAGTTCTGCTGCTGTTGCAATTTATGTTTATATTCAGCGTATTTCGTTGGTTTGCGGGGATTTTGCCGCATATTTTGGGCGGTACGGTGCTTTTTACTATTATAATGGTACTTTACCTGATAAACAGCGACATCAATCCGACCGCGAAAATAACATGGCTGATTTTTATGTCGGTTATACCTGTGTTCGGAGCGCTGTTTTTCCTTTATACGCAGACGGAATTTGGACACCGCGCATTGGCAAAGCGCCTAAGAGGGCTTATAGATGAAACGCGTGGCAGCATTGAGCAGGATACGGGCACGCTGGAGCGGCTGGAATGCGACGGGGAGGACGTCAAATCGCTTAATGCGTATATAAACAGAACGGGCTGTTTCCCGATAGCAGATGACACGAGTGTCACTTATTTTCCGCTGGGGGAGGATAAATTTAAGGAGATGCTTGTGCAGCTTGAAAAGGCGGAACACTTTATCTTTTTGGAGTATTTTATAGTCGAGGAAGGGCTGATGTGGGGCGAAATCCTTGAAATACTGGCTAAGAAGGCGGCAGAGGGCGTTGATGTGCGCGTGATGTATGACGGAATGTGCGAGTTTGTCCTGCTTTCGCATGATTATCCAAAGCGCTTGCATAAGCTCGGCATAAAATGCAAGATGTTTTCACCCGCCACGCCGTTTGCTTCGACGCATTACAATTACCGCGACCACAGGAAGATACTTGTTATCGACGGGCACACGGCGTTTAACGGCGGAGTAAACCTTGCCGACGAGTATATCAATAAAAAAGAAAAATTCGGGCACTGGAAGGACACGGCGGTGATGATTAAGGGAAGCGCCGTGAAGAATTTCACGCTGATGTTTCTGCAGATGTGGAATATAGACGAGCAAAATCCTGAATTTGAGAAGTACCTTAATGTGGAGCTGCCAAAGATTGAGGGCGCGGGCGGATATGTGATGCCGTATGGCGATTGTCCGCTTGACGGCGATAAGGTTGGCGAGCGCGTTTATATGGATATTCTCAACCGTGCGCATAAGTATGTGCATATAATGACGCCGTATCTGATACTTGACGGCGAGATGGAGACGGCGCTTAAATTCGCGGCGGAGAGAGGCGTTGACGTGCGCATAATTATGCCAGGAATACCTGACAAGGCGATAGCGTATGCGCTTGCCAAGACGTACTATGCGTCGCTGCTCAAATCGGGAGTGAAGATTTATGAGTATGAGCCTGGGTTTGTGCATGCCAAGGTGTTTGTGAGTGATGACTGCAAGGCTGTGGTGGGTACGATTAACCTTGACTACAGGAGCCTTTACCATCATTTTGAGTGCGCCACGTTTATGTATAAGACGGACTGCGTGAATGATATAGAAAGGGATTATCAGGAAACGCTGTCGAAATGCCGCGTGGTGACGCTTGAAACTGTGAAAAAGGAGAAGGCGCTGACTAAGCTTATGGGCGGCGCGGCGAGAGTGATTGCACCGTTGATGTAAAAACGCAGGGGCGGCGTTTTTCAGGCGTGACGGAGTAATAAATTGTTGGTAAAATATCCAAGGGGAAGGATATTTTCAAGATTGTGTAAAAGGAAAAAACGCAGGTACGGTGTTTTCGTGCTTGGTTTTAGCCGCTGTGGGCGGTGAGGAGGATTATTATGAAATATGATTTTGACACTATAATAAACAGGCGGAATACAAATTCGCTAAAATGGGATATTGCTGAGGATGAGCTTCCTATGTGGGTTGCGGATATGGATTTTAAGACTGCGCCAGAGATACAGGAGGTTATCTTAAAAAGAGCGGGGCATGGAATTTTTGGATATAACATTGTGCCTGACGCGTGGAATGAGGCGTATATTGGCTGGTGGAAAAAGAGGCATGGATTTGAGTTCAAAAAGGAATGGCTGATATTCTGCACAGGTGTTGTGCCTGCGATTTCAAGCGTTGTGCGCAAGCTTACGACGCCTGCGGAAAATGTACTTATACAGACGCCTGTGTACAACATTTTCTTTAATTCCATAGTGAACAACGGAAGGAATGTGCTGCAGTGTCCGCTAAAATATGATGGAAATGTATATGATGTAGATTTTGAGGATTTGGAGAGCAAGCTTGCGCTGCCGCAGACTACGATGATGATTTTGTGCAATCCGCATAATCCTGTCGGCAAGATATGGGATAAGGAAACGCTTGCGCGGATAGGTGAGCTGTGCAGAAAGCATAATGTGATTGTGGTTTCCGATGAGATACATTGCGATATCACAAGCCCAGGCAAGGACTATGTTCCGTTTGCGTCAGTTTCCGATGATTGCAGGGAGAACAGCGTTACCTGCATAGCGCCGACAAAGACTTTTAATATAGCGGGTCTGCAGACGGCAGCCGTGGTAGTGCCGAACGCGGCGCTCAGAAACCGTGTGAACCGCGCGCTCAACACTGACGAGATAGCGGAGCCAAACAGCTTTGCGGTAGATGTAGCGGTTGCGGCATATACATATGGCGAGGAGTGGCTTGACGAGCTTAGGGAATATATTTATACGAACAAGCAGCTTGTCATTGATTTCTTGAAAAACAATCTGCCGAGGGTAAAGGCTGTGCCATCGGATGCGACATATCTTATGTGGTTTGACTGTCAGAGCGTGACGGACGACACGGACACGCTCACAAAGCAGATACGCCAGAGTACGGGGCTGTATCTTTCGGCGGGCGCACAGTTTGGCGGCAACGGCAAGGGCTTTATAAGGCTTAATACGGCATGCCCCAAGAAGGTGCTTAATGAGGGACTGGAGCGGTTTGCGAAAGGGATAAAGGTTGTGAGCTGACAAAAATGCCCGTAATAAGGAGTATTCAGCAGTGCTTTACCTCAGAAGCAGCAGAATGACGCCTGACGAAATGTGCATAGAGATAAAAACACCGAGGGGCAGCATATCTTATGATATACCTATAATGAAGCTGCAATCGTACTCTATAGATGAGATTTTTGGAAAGAATTTGCTGTTTCTTATACCGTTTTATATATTTACGCATGAAAAAGAGTTGGAGGAGTATGATAAGAATGTTGACAGATTGGAATTATTAAAGCAGGAGTATGAGGGCATAAAAAACTGTCTTGAAGAAAAGACGCTTAAGAATGAAATAGATGAATATATAAAATGTACGATTATTGATATGTCAAATAAGGTTTTAAGGCATTTGGCTCATAAATATGAGAATGTTAAGGAAGGAGTTGGTCTTGTTATGGGAGGACGGATTCTTGATTATGAAGCAAAGACAATAAAAAGTGAGGGCTTGCGTGAGGGTAGAAATGAAGGCTTGCGTGAGGGCAGAAAAGAAACAGCCAGAAACCTGATACGGGCAGGAAAAATGTCGCTTGAGGAGATAGCTGAATGTTGCAGTCTTCCGATTGACGAGTTGAAAGCGATAACCACAGAGGAAAGGGCTTTAGAAAAAGAACATAAAGCTTTATAATTGATGTTTTTATAAGAAAAAGACGAAGGGAATATTGCTGAACCTTCGTCTTTTTGCGTGTTGTTATGGCGGAAAAGATATTTAGCTGTTTGAAGATTTTTCGGAGTGGTGTATGTGGACAGAAAGCTGCAGTAAAATATGCGTCCAGCTATTTCACTGGTTATTTCACAACAAAAAAACGTCGTTTCACAACATTTGGATAATGATTAAGGCGGCGTATTCCGATATAATAAAGACATGTGTAAATATAATGTTTTTATGCTCTCACTATAACTGTTTGACATCGCAGTTAATAATAGAAACATATGCAAATATAAGGCTTTTACGTGGAAGGGGTTTGTTGTGTTAAAGGGTTAGAGGGAAACGGGCGGTTTGACATATAAATGTCATACAGACATGCGGCGCTGCAAGAAAATGAAAGGGAACAGGGATAATTTAGAGAAAATAAATGAAAACAGGGGTAATTTAATGAAGATAGCGATATGCGACGATGAAAAGGAGATAACGCGGCATCTTGCCGAAAAAATACGCATTTTATATCCTGAGGCGGAAATTGCCGTTTATGCGTCGGGAAGCGAGCTGCTTTCGGCTGACAAGCCTTTGGACATATTGTTCCTTGACATACAGATGAACGGGCAAAATGGCATGGAAACGGCGCGCGAGCTTAGAAGGCGCGGGAGAGAAACAATTATAATATTTGTGACGGTTGTGGAGGAATATGTATTTGAGGCGTTTGACGTAGGCGCGTTCAACTATCTTGTAAAGCCCTTTGATGACAGCAGATTTATTAAGGTGCTTAAAGGCGCGGTTGAGAAATATTATGAGCGCGGCACTGTTGCTGTGGAGGCGGCAGAAGAACAGCAGATCCCATATGCTAAAGACATATTGGTAAAGAAAGGCGGCACGCATATAAAAATAAAGGCAGATGACATTATATATGCCGAGGTTTTCAACAGGAAAATCCTTATACACAAGACGGATGGCGACATAGAGTATTATGGGAAAATGTCGGAGCTTGAAAGGTTGCTTTCCGAAACAGCGCATGGCAATTTTTTCAGGACGCACAGGGCATATCTGATAAACCTGAAATACGTGAAAAAATACAATATTACTACGGTATGGCTTGAAAAAGGCACGGCGCTTATTGCCAAAAAGAATTATTCGCAGCTGGTAAAGGCGTATTTGAAATATAATCAGAGATGCAATGCGGAGCGCGGTTAAAAATGGTTGTCACGTAAAGAAACATAAACACAAAATATAGTACAATATAATTTATATACAAAACCATATTTTGCATGCCTAATCCTTATTGTGACAGTTCCGATAGTTCTTCGTAAGGCACCGCTTATTTTGTATATTTTGACTAAATTCCAGTTGACGAATAGAGTTTCGAAAATGCATGGGGATAAAAAAGGCGACAGGGAGGTGTATTGTGGAAAAGTTTGATATATATTATGAGATAATAGTGGCGGCGGGTAATTTTCTGTCGAGGCTGATTGAGGCGTACTGTTATTGCTATCTGATAAAGCCTTACATGAGGAATAAAGGGCGGATATGGACGGTCGGCGCGGCATATGCGGCTGTAATGTATGCGCTTGAATATATGCCGTATTATATTCCCAATTTCTGCGCATATTTTATCGGCGTGGCGGCGGGCTTTGCCGTTATGCTGCTGCTTGACCGTAAAAGCGGCGGGTTGAAAATTTACCAGAAAATATTTCTGTCCTGCTCATTTTTTCTGACACGATGGCTTGCGCTAGCCATGCGCTGGACTACATATGAATTTATAAATGAGCTTTTGGTTAAGCTGGTTGATGCTGACAAAAATATGACAGTATATGATGATTTTGCTATTTTTGTCTGCAATTCGCTCATAGATGTTCCGCTGGATTTTATATTTGTATTTTCGGCAGTGTGGATTATAAGAAAGGCTTACGCCTGTGGGGAGGAAGACCTTACAAGGGCTGAGTTTGTGATGCTTTCAATACCCATGATATCATTTGCGCTGAATTATAATGTCAAAAAATTTTATGAGGGCAGGTATCTTGCGGATGATATGGATAAAGACACATTCATGCTGTATAGAGGGCATAATTTCGAGTTTTTTGTCTACTATGCTTTTATGTTTGCGGCAATTCCAGCCATTATTATGATGTACCGAAAAATCAAGCAGGCGCAGGAGAAGGAGCTTGAAAACGAGCGTTATGCTGGACAATTGGAAAGCATAAAACGCCATATCAGCGAGGTGGAGGCGCTTTACGGCGATATACGCAGTCTAAAGCATGACATGGGAAATCACATAATGACATTGGAGTGCCTGTATGATAAAAAGGATTATGAGGAGGCGCAGCTTTATCTGGGGAAGCTGAAGGAGAGCTTTGACAGGGTAGCTGCGGAGATTAAGAGCGGCAATCCAGTCACTGACGTGATACTGATGCAGGGGTTGAAGCACGCGAAGGAGATTAATGCTGAGTTTTTGTGTGATTTTCATTATTCAGATGAAATAGATGTTTTTGATTTGAGCATAATTCTCAACAACGCCCTTGACAACGCGCTTTCTGCGGCTGCGGAATGTAATCAGCCGTATGTTAAAATAGCGTCGTACCGCAGGGGAAATTCTTATATGATTGAGGTAAAAAACAGCTTTAACGGGAGCATTACATATAATGAAACAACGGGACTTCCGCAGACGACAAAGGCGGATAAAAGGCATCACGGGTTCGGTCTTGAAAGCATAAGAAAAACAGCGCAGAAATATTATGGCGATATTGATATTTCTGCGGAGGACGGTGAATTTACGCTGTGCGTGCTGCTGATGACGCAGTGATATATTTATCTTTCTTGTGAGTACGATTTTTATTGAATTTGGCAGTTGGCGGAGCTGCCGCTTCATATTGCGCATTATGTTATTCGTGAAATATGGGGAATATGGCGCAAGTTGGCGGAGCTGCTGTTTCATATTGTATTTTATGCTGGCGGCACAGGAGTTTACTTTACAACAAAAAAAGGGCGTTTCACAACATTTTGATTATTTGGCGCGGGAAAAGTACGATATAAAATTTGACAGGTTTGTTGTATAAATTTATATTGCGCTGCGTTTTATTTTGAATGGCTTAAGACAGTGTTGATGGCGGCGGCTTCATGCAGTCAAAAGCTGGACATTGGAAGGCAGCCTGCAAAAATAAAACAGCGCAGAACGGAGGTAAAAATGAATGTAAATGCGGTAAATAGCGCAGGCGCGCAGCAGAGCCCGATAAAACCTGCTTCATCTGACGATGCATTGAGTAAAAGCATCAAAGAGCAGATAATGCGCGTGCAGAAACAGCTACAGGAGCTTGGTCAGGACAAGGAAATGCCGATGGAGCAGAAAATGGAGAAGCGCAAGGAGCTTCAGCAGCAGATTACGGATTTGAACAATCAGTTAAGGCAGCACCAGATTGAGCTCAGGAAAGAAAATCAGCAGGAGATGGCGGAGGCGGCAAAGGCAAAGCAAGGCGAAAAGCAGACAGAGGAGGAGGCAGACAAACTGGCATCTCAGGCAATTCTTTCAGCTGACAGCTCGCTAAAACAGGCAAAAATACAGGGCAATGCGGCGACGGCGGCGGAAAACAGGGCGAACATAGTCAAAGCCGAATTGAAGACGGCAAAGGGGGACAAGGTGATTGCCGCGAAGCAGCAGGAAATAGCGGAGCTTGAGCAGACGGCGCAAAGCGCCAAGAACGCGCAGGCGCAGAGCATAGGCGAGGCGAATAAGGCGGTTGAGGCTGCGAAGGATAACAACGCTGTTGACAACTCAAAGGAATCATCGGATGCGCAGAAGGCAGGAAATACGCAGGAAACGAAAAATGTTCAGGGGACGAAGAATGTTCAGGAATCAGAGAGTGTTCAAGGAGCAGAGAATAAGCAGAATACGCATGACATTTATGGCGCAGGCAGCAGTGCGGACAACGAAGCTGCAATGGCGGCAAATGCTGCAAAACCGGCAAATCCTACGCCGAAGATGTATATGAGCGACGGAAAGCCTGTAGAGGAAGAATGTGAGCCTGTTGTGTCGGCAAGAATATAGCATCGAAATCTCTTGCAACAGTGAAGGCTTTTCAAGCTCAATGAAAACTTCATTAAATATTGCCAGAATTAATGAAAACTTCATTAAAATTTTATGTTGAAACAGCCGTAAATAGGGTGTATAATAAAAGCGGTCTTTTCCACACATAAAAGCTGGAAAGCGGCTAAATTACATAAAGGTTAAGGAAGTAATGCATATGAAAGAAAACGTTCAAAACACACAGGGCGGATGGCGCGCCAACAAATGGTGCAGGGCAGCCATTCCCGCGTTATTGCTGCATTGCAGTATCGGTACGGTTTATTGCTGGTCAATTTTCAGTCAGGAGATTGCCGATTACATCGGATTTTCAAAGGGCGCGACTGAGTGGGCATTCAGCTTCGCAATCTTTTTCCTCGGAATGTCGGCGGCGTTTCTTGGCAACGTAGTTGAGAAGGATATCCATAAGTCTTCGCTTATCGCGGCGATATGTTTCGCGTGCGGTATGGCGGGCACGGGTTTCTTTATCTATTATGGCGGCGCCCACAGGGGCAGTATGCTGGCGCTGATAGGCATTTATGTATGCTATGGTTTTATTATGGGTATCGGTCTTGGCACAGGTTATCTTTCACCCGTAAAAACGCTTATGCTCTGGTTCGAGGACAGGAAAGGTCTTGCTACAGGTCTTGCGGTTGCGGGCTTCGGCGCGGCAAAGGCTATCGCGAGCCCTATCATGCAGGCGCTGCTTGACAATCTGGGCGAGGGCGGCATTTACAAGATGTTCTGGATTCTGGCTGTGGTTTATTTTATTATGATGTTTGCAGGGCATCTCCTTCTTGCAAAGCCTGCCGGCTGGCATGAGCCGCAGAAGAAAGAAAAAGGGCAGGATATGTTTACGGTTATCAAGTCAAAGCCCATTACAAACTACATAGGCATCTGGCTGATGTTTTACATCAACATCACCTGCGGACTTGCCCTTATATCGCAGGAGAAGATGATTGTAAAGTGTATCGGTCTTGGCAGCGTCGTAGGAATAATTTCCACGGTTTCGGCTATATTTAATGCGGGCGGTCGTCTTGGCTTTTCGGCATGGGCGGATACTATGAAGGACAGGAATACGATTTATAAGATTATTTTCACGCTTTCGATTATATTTACCGCAATCATAATCGTGACGGGCGGCATCGCAAACGGCGAGGGCAATATGGTGCTTACGGTGCTTGTGTTGTGTCTGATATTTGTTGTAAACGCAGGCTACGGCGGAGGTTTCTCAAATGTGCCTACGCTTTTGTCCGACCATTACGGAATGGGAAATATCAGCGCTATCCACGGACTTACGCTTTCTGCGTGGGGCATTGCAGGGCTTACGGGCAACCAGCTTGCCACATGGATTGTAAACCATTTCGGCGAGTGGATAGACCACGACGGCACCAGCGTAAATCCTACAGGCTATCAGACAGTACTTTATGCTACGATAGTTCTTTACATTATTGCGCTGATTATCTGCCTCGTGCTTGTAAAGCCGACAGATAAGGCTGTGGAAGCTAAAAAGGCAAAGCAGAAATAATTAATGGAATAAGAGTATTTTACACCCGTCTGTGCTATGCAGGCGGGTGTTTTTGTGAATGCTTTGGATTAAATACCTGAACGCAGTATTCACTTTCGACAAAGACAATATCCAAAAATACATAGCGCCCTGTTTATATTTATGTATATTTCACATCAAATTTGAATAAACAAGTGAAGAATTGCTGCCAAAATGATATTTGGCAGGAAGATGAAGGCTGGGTAGAATTAAGCCAAACAACCAAAGTCGTATAAGCATATATAAAGGGTATGAATGTAGATGTTTGATTTAGAATAAAAGTTGATGAAATTATTTGAATATCACGGGAGAAATCATATGACAGAGAAAATTTATATACGGACGGCGCAGCCGCAGGACGCAAAGGCGCTTTTGGAAATATACGCCCCATATGTGGAGAACACGGCGATAACCTTTGAATACACTGTGCCGACAGTCAGGGAGTTTGAGGCGCGCATTGAAAAGACGCTGCAAAAATATCCATACCTAGCAGCTTATACAGATACGGATATTTTGGGATATGCATACGCGGGAGTATTTCACGAGAGAGCCGCGTACGACTGGGCGGTTGAGACATCTATTTACATAAGACAGGACAAGCGCCGCCTTGGAGCGGGGAGGGCGCTGTATGACGCGCTTGAAAAGGCTTTGATGGCGCAGGGCATTTTGAACTTAAATGCCTGCGTAGCTTATGCTGAAACGCAGGATCCATATCTGACAAATGACAGCGTAAGCTTTCACGAGAGGCTTGGCTATCATATGACAGGAAAATTTCACCAGTGCGGATATAAATTCAACCGCTGGTACAATATGGTATGGCTGGAAAAACACATAGGAGAGCATACCGCCGAACAGCCGCCCGTGAAGCCGTTTAAAGTGATAGAGAAGGATTTGCCATGGCTTAATATGCCTGTACATTAAAAACAGATGTCCAGACAGTACAAAATGTTAAATAATTTGTTTATTTATATTGACAAAATGGTTTAAAAGTTTTAGACTTTATATAGTCTATAAAACATAAACCAGATGCGCAAGGAGGTAAAAACGTGATTACTTATGTGATGACACAGGCTGAAAATGAGCTGGCGCAGATTATCTGGGAGGCGGAGCCTGTGCAGAGCGGGCAGCTTGTGAAACTTGCGGCAGAGCGGCTTGGCTGGAAGAAGTCAACAACATATACAGTGCTGCGCAAGATCTGCGAAAACGGAATTTTTCAAAATAACGACACGGTAGTGTCTTCACTGATGAGCAGGGAGGAATACGCCAGAAGGAAAGGCGAGAATTATCTCGAGGAGAATTACGGCGGCTCATTGCCAAAGTTTGTTGCGGCGTTTTTGCAGCATAGGAAACTTAGCAGAAAGGATTTGGAGGAGCTTGAAAAGCTGATTGACTACTACGGTGAAGATTTAAGGGCGCACTGACATGACGGTGAAAGCCGGGGCGGAGCAAATGGAAAGGGGAGGTGGATTTAATGCTGCAGGATATTTTTATAAGGGTGCTTGGCATGAGCATGATTGGCTGTTACAGCGCATTGGTTGTGCTGGCGGCAAGGCGCCTTCTTTGGAAATGCGATAGGAAGTATTCTTATTATTTATGGATAATTGTTTTTATGAATTTATGCATTCCCTTTTCCGTGAAGGGCAGCTTTAGCCTTATTCCAAAACAGGTGGCGGAATTTTCCGCAGTCCAGAATGAGAGCATGAAGACGAATATATCTGAAAAAGAAATGGCGGACAACATTTTTTTGAAAGATGGGCTGTCCAATCAGTCGGAAAAAGGGCAGGCTTCAAATCAGACGGGTAATTTAGGGGAAAATTCTGCTCTTGCGGCGCGGCATAGGGCTGATGCCGCTGCCCAAGGCAAAAACGGAAAAGCGGCAGATCTCATTGCGACGGCAGCATATGTCTGGATAATGGGTGTGTCTGTAATTATTCTGGTAAATGCTGCAGGGTATGCGCGCCTCAAAAATCGTATTTGCCAGGCTGAAATTATGTGCTGGAACCCAGAGCTTAGAACCTGCGAGACGGATTTTAAGGGCGGAGCGTTTGTGCTTGGATTATTCCGTCCGATTGTTTACCTGCCCGCAGGAATGACGCAGGAGGAGAAGTCGTACATAATAGAGCATGAGCTTTATCACAGAAGGCGCAGGGACTATCTGCTAAAGCCCGCCGCGTTCTGCGCTACTGCAGTCCACTGGTTTAACCCGCTGGCGTGGCTTGCATATCTGTTGTTTGTGCAGGATATGGAGGTTTCGTGCGATGAGAGCGTGCTGTCAGGCAGGAGCGGAAAAGTGCGCAGGCAGTATGCTGAAAGCCTGCTGAAATTTGCGGCTGCGCAGAGCGGTTTTGCATTTACGCCGCTGAATTTTGGCAAGCCCGCGTTGGAGAGCCGCATAAAAAATGTGCTTAGGGAAAAGAAGAAAAGCGTTATATTTACATTTGCCGCGGTTATAGGGGCGCTGCTTGTGGCGCTGGGGCTTATATTCAGACCAGCGGCGGAGGACACGCCTGAAGGCGGAGAAGATGCACATATTGAGGCGGAGAAAAAACAGGATAATGCTGCTGATGAGACGGAAAGCAGTCAAGACATCAAAGGCGCTGAAAATGAGAAAAATCAAAACGCCGATGGCAATGGAGCTGATGAGCAAAAAGGCAGCAGTGAAGAAGAAATTAATTTCTGGGATATGGCGGTTATAGGCACGCCATGCGTTCCTGCACAGGCGGGCTGGGATATGGGCAATGTGCGGGATGTCCGAGACAGCTTTAGCGTTCTTGGCTATGAGCCAGAGGAGGGGGCAGAGGATTATACATATCTTCTGGCGGAAACAGATAATTTCCGTCTGTATGGAAAAGGCGACTATCAGACTATGCTGCTGGAAAATGACGGGAGCTATGCGCTGATTTTATGCGAATATATGACTTCAGGCAGTCCTAATCCTCCAAGTATCTGCGAGGCGGATTTTGACAGCGACGGCAGTAAGGAGCTTTCCATTATTTTTAATCTGCTGCATGGGACAGGAAGTTATATTGACACGTTTTTTGTGGCGGATAAAGACGAGGACGGAGAACTTTATGTATATCAGTATCTGGATGATGACTATTTGGCGGCGCTGCGCGGGCATCTTTCGTTTAAAGACACTGATGAAGGCACGCAGCCATACGTTGACGGCGTGGAAGCGGGATTTCCGCTGTTTGCGGATGAAGACGGAGGACTGTATGATTACGTAGGTATCGGGGATCAGGTCAGGTTTCTGGCATCTGCAGATTCGGATGGCGGGGGCGTGTTAAGCATCTATGCGGGAATCGAGTTTACTACGGAGGAAAGTGTAATTTCGGATTATAACAGCAGCAGCATACGCGCTGAGATTGAATATGGCGACGGTGGGCATTTTGCTTTGGGTGATGTCGGAGTTTTTCATGACGAACTTGCCGATATGCTGCGGTATGAAGCGCAGGACTATTATATTCAGGGCTTTACAAATTTTGACGGGACACTCTTTAAATATGAGAAATCTCCCGCAAATGATGTGCGGGTAGTGGAGGTGGGCATTTCCGAGCTTTCCGTGACGCAGGTGCAGGGAAGCTGCAAGGTCTTGGCTGACGGAGAAACGCACTGTCTGAATTTCCTTTTAAAGCCATATTATTCCGAACGGATAAGCCTTGTCCGCGGTGTCGGCTTGTTTGAAACAGTCCAGGTCTGGGAGACGCAAGACGAAGAAACACAAAGCCTGCGGCAGAAAATGGAGGATTTTTCTGATGCGTATTTTAATGGTGACGCCAAGGCAGTAAAAGAATTTTTGTCAGCCTCATTCAGTGGCGGCATAGAAGTATATGACAATGCGAAACAGATTGAAAAAATGGATAAACGTGAGATGACGGGGTTAGACGGCATAAACGGTTTGGCGGCTTCTGAAAAATATACACTGTCACAGCCGTTTATCGTGTCGGGCGAGGATTCATTGACATATCTTTCCGTAACCTTTATCAGCGAGAACGGCGAATGGAAGGTAGACGGATATGGGCTGGAAAAATAAAAAATTAAAAACTCTATGCAAAACGGGGGATATAATGATGAAAAAACTGATTTTTGTTATAGCGGTAGCATGTGCCTTGATGTCGGCTTGCTGGAAGAAGAAAAGCGCTGCTGCCGTCAATATATCAAAAACGGCAGGGGAGTATGAAATGCTGTCGTATGGGGAATTTAAGACGGAAACGGGAAATGAAGCTGAGTTTTATCATGCGGACAGGTTTATCGGAGCGATTCCTGATACTTCGCTTTGCGCAGTATATGCGGGCGAATACGACGAGGCGGCGGCAGGACCTGTATTGTCGGCTGACGCGTTGCCGCTCCGTATTCAAGGCGCTCTCGGCGATTTGCTGGACGGAATAAGCGGGGAAATGACGGTTGATGAATTATCCGATGCGCTGTCAGCAGACGGAGGAATGGAGGCGGACTGTAAGCTGCTTGAAGGCGCGGGAACAGCTTATTATGTAGGCGACAAATATGCACAGATTCAGTTTGACAGTGACGCAGACGGAAAATATGACAGGCAGCTACTCATTTCCTTGGATAAGTCCATAGACGAGACAGTCAGATCAGAAAGCGATGCCTGGCTGGAAATTTTGATTGATGGCAATGCTGGCAGATAAACAATTTTTTGAGGAAAGTAAAGTCTGGCTTTAGAAGTCTAGATTTGCATTATGGCGGTGTTTTAGGGTTAGAGATATACAGGACAGTTGATAAAGATAACTGGGGGCGTTCCCTTCCCTTGCGCGGTTTCCAAGTTTTAGTTTATAAGATATACGGGGCAGTCAATAAAGATAACCTTTAGAATGTCAACTATATAAGAACAAAATGGTTGACATTCTAAAACATTGATTGTAAACTTAATATATGAAAAAGGTTTACAATATACAGCCAATATTAAAACGGCAGAATGAGAGGTAAAAAATGAAAGTAAAAGCAGAAAGTCAAACAAAAGGAAAAACAACAAAAAGCAAAACAAAAGAAATAACGCTTATCGCCCTTATGGCGGCAGTTATGTGCATACTCGGGCCGATTTCTCTGGCGATACCAATAAGCCCTGTCCCAATCTCACTCGGCACACTGGCGATTTATCTTGCATCTTATCTCCTCGGAATGAAACGCGGAACAATAAGCTGCCTTATCTACCTGCTCATGGGCATTGTAGGGCTGCCAGTATTTACAGGTTTTACAGGCGGCATAGGAAAGGTCATGGGACCGACAGGCGGATATATGATAGGATATATTTTTATGGCGCTTATATGCGGCTTTTTTGCCGAAAAGTATAATGGAAAAATCCCCTACAACTTTGCAGGAATGATACTAGGCACGGCAGTCTGCTACGCTTTCGGCACAGTCTGGCTTGCCATTCAAAACAATATGAGCTTCAGCGCCGCCCTCGCCGCAGGAGTGCTGCCCTTTATCGCAGGCGACCTTGCCAAAATCATAATCGTGCTGCTCATAGCGCCGCAGATAAACAAACGCCTTAAAGCAGCAAATTTAAACGCATATTAAAATCATCACACACCAAAAAACACACATTAAACCGCCAAAACTGTCCATACTAAACACTATAAAAAACAAAGCAGCAGAGAGGAACCCAGCATGGACTTTTTCACCCGCAAAGATTATCAAAGAGTAGTATTATACATTGTGACATCAGTGTCAGTTTTATTCGCACTGAAATACCTCCTCCCCTATTTCCTCCCGCTGCTGTTTTCCCTCCTCCTCGTAGTGCCAATCCAGCGCTTTTACCTAAAACGCGAAGCCTCAGTAAAAAAACGCTTCCACCACAACAAAGGCTTTATGGCAGGCGGCATACTGTTTGGAATAATCCTTCTCGTAGCACTCATAATAGTAGGCGCAGGAACCTTCATCGTAAGCAAAGCGCGAAACATGGTTCAAGAGATGGACTTTTTGACCGCCAACATCTCAAACCTTATAAGCTCTTTCTGTGAACGAATTGAAGAATTTTTCGGACTGAAAAGCGGAATACTCGAACTTTGGATTAGAAACCGCATTGACGGCTTTAGCGGCACGCTCACAGACACAAGCGGCCGCCTGCTTGCGGACAGTATAAAGTACATGGCGGCGGCAGGACAGTTTTTTACACTCGTAATAGTGACATTCATATGCGTAGTGCTGTTTGCGCGCGAGATAGAAGACTGGCAGCAGGGACTCTTAAACATAGCCGTCCTCGCGCCCGCAATCGACCGTATTCTTTCCATTATAATACGCATAGGCAAAAAACTTGGCTCCATGATAAAGGCATACCTGAAAACACAGGGAATAATACTAATCTGCATAAGCATAACGGCGACAGCAGGGCTGTATTTTGGCGGCATACAGGAAGCGTATTTTTATGGAATTTTTGCAGGGCTCATGGATTTCCTCCCATTTATCGGCACAGGCATAGTGCTCATACCAATAGGAGTGGTAAACCTAATCAGCGGAAAAATAGTCGGCGGCATAATAGTCATCATAACATACCTCGCCTGCGTTATGATACGCGAGCTTTTAGAGCCGCGCCTGCTTGGAAACGGCATGAAATTTTCGCCCGTCGCAATCCTTATATCAGTTTACGCAGGCGTAAAATTCTACGGATTGGGCGGCGTAGTGCTGGGACCTGTCACTTTGCTGATACTCGTAGAGCTCGGGCGTGAAATATTCGTGCCTAAATCTCCGCGTCCGCATTAAAGTTTTCCAAAAGCCATCGCGCCACGCCGTCGTTCTCGTTGCTTTCTATAATATCAGTCGCAAGCGCCTTTAATTCGTCTGCGGCGTTTGCCACGGCATAGCAGCGGTCAGCGCTTTTAAACATAGGAATGTCATTTATGCCGTCACCAAAAACGACAACAGTGTCACAATTGTACATCTGCTTTAACTGGCGGACGGCATTCGCCTTCGTAGCGTAAAGCGGCATCACTTCAAGCCACGGCTCGCCCGAGTAAATGTCATACTGAAAAATGCTTGTATATTTGTCGTTCATTTTCTTTATCACATCATAGGCTGACAAGAGCTTTTCCACCTCACCAATGCATGTAAAATAAAAGACATCCCCATCTAATATGACACTTGTGTCATCTAATGGAGTATTCCTGCTGTCGTTTTTCCGCGACGCGATAAATTCCGCAAGCTTGGGATTTATATTGTTTCTGTCATACAGATATTTTTCGTTTCCGTCAATGATGGCAGCAACGCTCGGAAATATGCCAAAGCTCATCAGTATGCTGTATATTTCCGCAGCCTCACCATCTGAAAAGCAGTTCGTCACATATCTCTTTTTCGTCACGGGATCAATGATTGACACGCCGTTGTTTATTATCACTGGGAGCCGTACATTTAAGCCCTGCGCGGCTGTCTCGGCGGTGTATATCGAGCGCGCGGTCGCATAGGAGAACATCAGCCCATTTTCAATAAGCGAATTGATTACTCCGCAACTGTACGGCGAAATCCTCACGTCGCGACGCAGCAGAGTACCGTCTAAATCCGAAACATAAAGAGTTTTCACATCAATCCCTCCTCAATGAAAAGCCGGAACGAAATATCAGGCGGCAGTAAAATACAAGCCCACTATACCACACAGCTTTCCCGCAGACAATGGCGAAAAAATAAAAAATATGCGATATACTTGTATACAAGTTATTGACAGAGGGCGATTGCGTGTTATATAGTATGTAAGAAAGAATTTTGCGCCCCGCCCGAATTTCAGAGGAGCGGCAAGAATGGAGGAGTCATTATGAAAAAAGCCTACAAGGAAATGAGCAAAGAAGAATTGAGCGCGCTGCAGACAGAGCTGAAAGCGCAGTATGAGAAAATGAAGGAAATGGGGATCAAACTCGATATGTCCCGCGGAAAGCCGAGCGTAGAGCAGCTTGACCTTTCATCGCCCATGCTTGATGTATTGAACAGCCATTCAAGCTTTAAGGGCAGCGACGGCATGGATCTTAGAAACTATGGCGTGCTTGACGGCATAAAGGAGGCAAAGGAGCTTTTTGCGGAGCTTATGGAGTGCCCGACAGACCATGTAATGGTTGGTGGAAATTCAAGCCTTAACATTATGTATGATTTGGTGGCGAGGGCTATGGTGCATGGCATCGGCGGCAATGAGCCTTGGATTAAGCAGGAGGGCATCAAATTCCTCTGTCCCGTGCCTGGATATGACAGGCATTTTGCCATTACGGAGAGCTTTGGCATAGAGATGATAAATATTCCGATGGACGAGAATGGTCCCGATATGGATATGGTAGAGAAATACGTAAACAATGATCCGAAGGTAAAGGGCATCTGGAACGTGCCTAAATACACTAATCCTGCGGGCGTCGTGTATTCAGACGAGGTAGTAAGGCGCTTTGCAAACTTAAAGCCTGCGGCTCCTGATTTCAGGATTTTCTGGGACAACGCGTATGCTTTCCATCATCTTTATCCCGATAACAAGGGCGAAATCCTCAATATCGTGACAGAGTGCGAGAAGGCGGGCAACCCTGACATTTATTATGAGCTGTGCTCGACAGCGAAGGTGACGTTTGCTGGCGCGGGCGTAGCGGCGCTTATATCATCGCCTGCAAATCTTGCCGAGGTCAAGAAGCAGATGACCATTCAGACAATCGGACACGACAAGCTGAACCAGATGCGCCACGTGCTGTTTTTCAAAAATGCGCAGGGTGTGCACGAGCATATGAAAAAGCACGCGGCGATTTTAAGACCTAAGTTTGAGGCGGTATTGGACTGTCTGGAGGAGGAGCTTGGCGGACTTGAAATAGGAAGTTGGATAAAGCCGCTTGGCGGATACTTCATCGCGTTTGACACCATAGAGGGATGCGCAAAGCGCGTAGTGGAGCTCTGCAAGGGCGCGGGCGTGGTGATGACTCCGGCAGGCTCTACATATCCATACAAAAAAGACGAGAAGGATACAAGCATACGTATCGCTCCCACGCTTCCCACGCCTGACGAGCTTAAAAAGGCGTGCGAGGTATTCGTGCTCTGCGTAAAGCTTGCGTCAATTGAGAAATATCTCCAGACGGCATAAAAATAAAATTAAGGCATTTTAAGCTTGTGGTTGCCGCACTGAGTAAGGCATATATAGTATATTGATAAATAACGTATATCAGCAATATATCATGTATGGCAAATGCTTAGTGCGGCAACCATAATTTTGTAAGAATACAACAGGCGATATGAAGGGCTGTAAAGTTAAGATGTGAAACTTTACAAATGCCAATATAAAAATAAAGAAAAGAGGCGGTTTCTATCAAACGGGAATATAATTATGATATATTGAGGTGTATTAGCTGTGTAGCTGTTGTTATTTTGCATGTCTCGGCAATGTACGTTAAGGAGGATTTTAGCAATATTGTCAGTGGCAATGAATATCTTACGGCGTCATTCTGGCGTGTAATTACTAATTTGGGAGTTCCAAGCTTTGTAATGCTCAGCGGAGCTTTTTTAATAAATCCTAAAAACGGGGATTTTAAATATTTTTATAAAAAAACGTTTAAAAAGATTATACTGCCGACAATGATATTCAGTGTATTATATGTAATATGGCATTATCTTGAAATGTTTGCAGCCAATGCCATGGGCATATCTGTAAGCGGCAAGGATGATAATTACTGGCTGCCTGTCTTAAACTTTATAAAAGGGCAGCCTAATGTTACAATGTGGTATATGTTTATGATTATAGGTTTATATGCTTTTACCCCGATAATTATAATGGTAAAAGACAAAATATCACCGAAGTCTTATAAAATCTGGGCGTGTGCAATGATGATATATGGCGTGTTGGTGAACTATACCTGTTCGCTGTCATGGATTTTACAGTTTGTGCCTTGGATAGGTTATTTCATGCTGGGTGATGTTATACGCGAAAGTGTCAGTAAAAAGAAAAATATAGGTGGGGGGGGGTATCTGGACAATAACAGCCATAGCCATTTCATATGCGGCGCTGATTTTGCACTGGTATCTGTTTACATATAAAGACGGGGAAATTAATGTTCCGTCTTCGTTTTCGGGTGTTGTAATTTTTGCTACAATATTGCAGTTTGTGGGAATTACATTTATGACGGTTAAAAAGAATAATCCTGTGATTGATGTTATTTCAAATTATTCTTTTTTGATTTATCTTATACATCCATTTCTTTGTGAAGTGCTTATGCAGTTTTTCGGGCGTATTATTAAAAGTTTTCCGCCTGCCAATTTTATATTATTTTATACGTTAATAATTATTGTCTTTTGCATAATAATAGCTAAATGCATAACTGTTATTAGTAGAAAAGCCACAACTCGTTAAGCTTACACTTAATTTTTATTTAGCATTTATTTTTCCGATAATATATGATAATATATTTATTAGGAGGCAAATTACGGATTCTGTCAGTCTGCAAACAGACATTTGCTTCGGCATAAGCACACGCGTAAAGCGGGAAGGACTATAAATGCGCTATGTAAAAATAGAAAACGCGCAGCAGGGCATGAAGCTTGCCTACAATATGTATGATTCGGCAGGACATACCCTTATATGCAGCGGGAGCATCCTCACGGATTCTTATATAAAGAGGCTTAGCGAATATGGCTTTGACGGCGTATACATAACAGACGAACTTTCAGATGACATAGACATACAGCCGATTATTTCTTCGGAGCTTAGGACTGAGGGGCTTGTCAGCGTGCGCGAAAGCAATATTGACAAGTGCAAGAACGTGGCGAAGGAGATAGTCACGCAGGTTTTGAATAAGGGCGCGCTTTCACTTGACCTGACGGACTTGCGCAACTTTGACGGCTATACCTATGCCCATTCCGTAAATGTGGCTGTGCTTTCGTGCATTATCGGCTTTGGCATGAACCTTAAAGACGACGCGCTCGAGCAGCTTGTGATGGCGGGACTTCTGCATGACCTCGGCAAGCTAATCATACCGCAGGAGATACTCAACAAAAAGGGCAGGCTTACCCCCGATGAGTATGAGGTGATGAAGACCCACTCCACGCTTTCGTATGAGATTATCAAGGAGCGGTGGGATATTTCGGCGCAGGTCAAGGCGGCGGTGCTGTACCACCATGAAAATGTTGACGGCAGCGGCTATCCTGACGGCATAGAATTTGAAAATATGACTATTTTCACAAGAATACTCCATGTAGCAGACGTCTATGACGCGCTTGTTTCAAAGCGGCCGTACAAGGCGCCGTACTCGCCGTATGAGGCTTGTGAGTATCTTATGGGCGCGGGCGGCATTATGTTTGACCCGAAAGTGGTGGAGGCGCTGCTTTTGTATGTGCCTTTTTATCCAAAGGGCACGCAGGTAAAGCTCTCCGACGGCAGGGACGCCATTATTGTGGAAAATTCGGGCAAACGAAACCTTAGACCGCTCTTAAGGCTGATGGACAGAACAATGCTAGACCTGCAGGATCCTGCCAATTACAATATTACGATACTCCACGGCGCGAATGAGGAAGTGACCGATCCGTCGATTGCCGAGGAGGAGCGCAAAAAAATGATTGTGCCGTACAGAAAATACCGTATAATGATAATAGACGACATGCTCATCAATCTGCATGCGCTGAGAGGCTTTCTGCAGAACAATTATTTTCTTGACTTGGTGACGTCGCCGAGGCAGGCGCTTCTGCAGCTCAAACGGCAGACAGAGCCCGACCTGATTATACTTGACATGGACATGCCTGAGATGAGCGGCGTAGAAACGGCGGAAAAGATAAACGGCATATTAGGCGGCAGCGTGCCGATACTGTTTGTGGTGGAAAATAATGACCGCAGCGTTATGGCGAAGTGCCGCAGGGCGGGCGCGGCAGGCTTTATAGTGCGTCCGTACAAGCCCGCGTATGTAAAGGCGGAGATAAAGCGTATTCTGATGGGGCGCAGCGTCACCGAGTAGAAATGCGGCGGTAATTATGATTATGATAATGGAAAGGAAATAGAAAAGAAAATGGCTGAAAATAAAAAGCTTGTTGAGGCGATTACCTCTATGGATGAGGATTTCGCGCAGTGGTACACTGATGTTGTAAAAAAGGCGGAGCTCTGTGATTATTCGAGCGTAAAGGGCTGTATGATAATCAAGCCCGCGGGCTATGCTATATGGGAGCAGATACAAAGGCAGCTTGACGACGCCTTTAAGAAGACGGGCGTTGAGAATGTATATATGCCCATGTTTATACCTGAAAGCCTTCTGCAGAAGGAAAAAGACCATGTTGAGGGCTTTGCGCCCGAGGTTGCGTGGGTGACGCATGGCGGGCTTGAACCGCTGCAGGAGCGAATGTGCGTGCGTCCTACTTCTGAGACGCTTTTCTGTGATTTTTATGCGAATGAGATACAGTCCTACAGGGATTTGCCAAAGCTTTATAACCAGTGGTGCTCGGTAGTGCGCTGGGAAAAGACTACGCGCCCGTTTTTGAGGAGCCGCGAGTTTTTGTGGCAGGAGGGACACACGGCGCATGCCACAGCTAAGGAGGCGGAGGAGCGCACGATTCTGATGCTTAACGTGTACGCTGATTTCCTTAAAGACGTGCTCGCCATTCCCGTAGTGAAGGGGCAGAAGACGGACAAGGAGAAGTTTGCAGGCGCGGAGGCGACTTACACGGTAGAGGCGCTTATGCACGACGGAAAGGCGCTGCAGTCGGGCACGAGCCACAACTTCGGAGACGGCTTTGCGAAGGCGTTTGGCATACAATATACGGACAAGGACAACACGCTAAAATATGTACACCAGACCTCGTGGGGCATGACTACGCGCTTAATCGGCGCCGTAATAATGGTGCACGGCGATAATTCGGGCTTAAAGCTGCCGCCCAAGGTAGCGCCTGTGCAGATAATGATTGTGCCCATACAGCAGAAAAAAGAGGGCGTGCTTGACAAGGCGTATGAGCTTAGAGACCGCCTTATTAAAAAAGGCTTCAGGGTAAAAGTAGACGATTCCGACAAGAGCCCAGGATGGAAATTCAGCGAATGTGAGATGCGCGGAGTGCCTTTCAGGATAGAGATAGGTCCGAAGGACATAGAGAACGGCAAATGCATTTTTGTACGCCGCGACACGAGGGAAAAGATAGAAGTAGCGCTTTCTGACATAGAAGCAAAGGCTGCCGAGCTGCTTGATGTGATTCAGCGCGATATGTATGAGGCGGCAAAGGCGCATCTGGAGAGCCATACCTATACGGCGGCAAACTGGGAGGAGTTCTGCGATACCATAAATAATAAGCCCGGTTTTGTAAAGGCTATGTGGTGCGGCAATCAGGAATGTGAGGACAAGATAAAGGATGAGCTTTCTGCGACAAGCCGCTGTATGCCGTTTGAGCAGGAGCAGATAAGCGACAAGTGCGTATGCTGCGGCAAAGCGGCGAAAAAAATGGTTTATTGGGGCAGGGCGTATTAAGATTAAAATAAGGAGGAACCAGTATGCGGATAATAGAAAAAATCTTATATGGAATAGGCGGCATATTGGCTATTTTACTTCTTTTTGTTGCCTTGTGCCATTATGCGCCGGATTTAGCCCCTAAAATCGGAGACGGATTAAAGGCGGACAGTGACAATGATGTCGGAAATGCCGCTTATGCGCTGGGTAATAATTCCGACACAGTAGGAGTGACGGTAACATCAGGGGAGCTTCCCGCAGCCGAGGAGCCCTCGGGCTCTGATAAAAAAGCAGATGATGGCGGGAAGAAGACATTATATATACCAAATAAGGTAGCGTCGCTTAACGGTTATATTCCCGTTAAGTCAACAGCGACAGAGGTTACTCAAAATAAAGCGGACGAGATACTTTCAACCTTAAGCGTAGGCAAGACCGGCGCAAAGCTGGCGTTTAACACTGACATATATCCGTATTACGGCATGCTTGAAGACCCGCAGAAGGAGCTTTACAAGCAGATATATGCAAATGCCGACGCGCTGATTAAAAATTTTGCTCCGATAAAGCCTGCGGGAGCAGATTATGTAAATTCCATTGATTTAAAGAATGCGTTTACGGCGGTCGTAAATGACCATCCTGAGCTGTTTTGGGTTGACACGGCGTATAAATACAAGTATTCGCCCAAGGGACAGATAGCGGAGATTACGCTCGCATTTAATCTCACGGCGACTGATATTGACAGCTCAAAGGCGCAGTTTACGGCGGCGGCTAAGCTTATAACTGATGAAACATATGGACTTTACACTGATTATGATAAGGAGAAAAAGGTGCATAATGAGCTGATTGGCAAAGTGCGCTATGACGCTAATGCGCCGATAAACCAAAGCGCCTACAGTGCGCTCGTTTATGGAAGAACCGTATGTGCGGGATATGCGCGGGCATTTCAATATCTTATGCAGCAGCTTGACATTCCATGTTATTATGTGACGGGGTACGCTGGTGAAAATCATGCGTGGAATATAGTTAAGCTTGACGACGGCTACTATAACGTGGACAGCACATGGGACGATACAAACCCGAATACTTATGACTATTTTAACTGTTCAGATGCCGATTATGCGACAGACCATATGCGGACTGACCTTTCGGTGTATCTGCCCCCATGTAATGGAAACAAATACAGCGGGCTTGAGGTAAATCCGCCCGCCGATACGGTTATTACAGGCATGGCGGGGAATAACTCGGGAAATAACACGGCAGCCAGTAATGGCGTGTCATCAGGCAGTACGCAGGGAAACAGCGCAGCTGCTAACAACAGTACGGCAGCTGGCAATACTGTAACGAACAATACGACGGCAAACAGCACAACTTCAGGCAGAGACGATACAAACACAAACAGCCAGGCTGATAAAGACAACGGGCTTTCAATTACCGTGGAAACAGTGCGCTGGGGCGACGACGGGAATTATATCGCGAATCTTGATGATTATTATATTGCATGCTTTGAGGCGATGATGGAGAGCGATAAAAACAATATAAGCTTTGGCGTGGTGGTTTCGGGAGCGGATTTCTGGGAAGATATTTATGACGCTTATGAGAATGGAGACGTTCAGGAGGGTTTTATAGAGCGTTATCTGGTAGAAAAGCATAGGCGCAGCTGCAATATTACGGCGAGAGCCGTGCCGCAGAGCAACGGGACATATTTGATAGTGCATAATGCGGTTATAGCTGATTAGGCGCGATTTTAGGCAGAATGGATATAATAAAACAAGGACAATCGGATAAAAAATCTGAGTGTCCTTGTTTTTTTGCGGCGGCAGTCAGGTGTGTCTACAGAATGTCTATATATTCACCGCTGAGAGCCTTGTTCATGCTTCTGACAGCGCAGAATTTACCGCACATAGAGCAGCTTTCTTCAATCTCGGGCTTTCTGTCCTCGCGTATTTGTTTGGCGGTTTCGGGATCTATCGCACATTCCCACTGTGTTTCCCAGTCAAAGCTGCGTCGGGCGTCAGCCATTTTGTCATCTATATCGCGCGCGTGGGGTATGTGCTTTGCGATATCCGCCGCATGCGCCGCGATTTTAGATGCGATTATTCCCTGCTTTACGTCGTCAACATTTGGGAGGGCAAGGTGTTCGGCGGGAGTGACATAGCACAAAAAAGCCGCGCCTGCAGATGCCGCGACAGCCCCGCCGATTGCGGAGGTGATGTGGTCGTAGCCTGGGGCAATGTCAGTGACGAGCGGACCCAACACATAAAAGGGAGCGCCCATACAGATGGTCTGCTGCAGCTTCATATTTGCCTCAATCTGGTCAAGCGGCATGTGGCCGGGACCTTCTATCATAACCTGTACGTCTTTTTCCCAGGCGCGCTTTGTAAGCTCGCCAAGACGGACAAGCTCCTCAATCTGGCACACGTCGCTTGCGTCGGCAAGGCAGCCCGGGCGGCACGCGTCTCCGAGAGAGATGGTTACGTCATATTCGCGGCAGATTTCAAGAATTTCATCAAAGTGCTCGTAAAACGGGTTTTCCTCGCCTGTCATGCTCATCCATGCGAATACGAGAGAGCCGCCACGCGATACTATGTTCATTTTGCGCTTGTGCTGTTTAATCTGCTCAATAGTCTTGCGCGTGATGCCGCAGTGGAGTGTCACAAAATCCACGCCGTCTTCTGCGTGAAGGCGGACAACGTCTATAAAATCCTTTGCCGTGAGCGTGGCTAAGTCGCGCTGATAGTGGATAACGCTGTCATATACGGGAACGGTGCCTATCATAGCGGGACACTTGCTTGTCAGCATTTTCCTAAAGGGCTGGGTGTCGCCGTGCGAGGAGAGGTCCATAATTGCCTCCGCGCCCATGTTGACGGCAGCCATAACCTTTTCCATCTCAATGTCGTAGTCCTTGCAGTCCTTTGAAACGCCGAGGTTTACGTTTATCTTGGTGCGGAGCATGGAGCCTACGCCGTTTGGCTCAAGGCATGTATGCAGGCGGTTTGCGCAGATGGCGACCTGTCCCTTCGCGACAAGCTCGCGTATTTCTTCCTCTGTGCGGTATTCTTTTTTGGCGACTGCCTTCATTTCAGGCGTGATGATGCCTTGCTTTGCGGCGCCCATTTGTGTTGTATAGTTTCTCATGTTGATCTTAACCTCCATTTGTTTGTATATAAATAGGTAATTTACATTGTCTTATTGTCTTGGTAACTTGGCATGTCTGCAAAATATCCGCCAAGGTTAAAGCAATGCGCCATGGGACCTGCTCCCTTGCCTAAGTCAAGCATTGCGGATAATGCGCCTGAAATGTATTCCTTTGCCCTTTTTATTGAGTCTTCGAGGCTAAAGCCTTTGGCAAGGTTTGCAGCTATGGCGCTGGAGAGCGTGCAGCCTGTGCCGTGGGTGTTTTGGTTGTCTATTCTTTTTCCTTCAAACCAGTGGTGGCTGCCGTCAGCATAGAGAAGGTCGTTGGCGTCATTTATGCTGTGGCCGCCCTTTAAGAGTACGGCGCAGCCGTAGGTATTGCCGATAAGCTCCGAACAGGAAAGCATGTCGTTTTTATCGCGGATAGCCCTGCCGCACAGTATTTCCGCCTCGGGAATGTTTGGCGTGATGAGGTCGGCTAACGGCAGCAGGCTGTCCGTAAGGGCGCAAACGGCATTTTCCTGTATGAGCCGCGAGCCGCTTGTGGCGACCATGACGGGATCTATCACGATATTTCTGGCGTGGTATTTTTGAAGTTTGGCGGCGATTGTTTCTATAAGCTCCGATGATGAAACCATGCCGATTTTTACGGCATCGGGAAAAATGTCCTCAAATACGGCGTCAAGCTGCTGCGCCAGAAATTGCGGTGATACGCCGAATATGCCGCGTACTCCTGTGGTGTTCTGCGC
>X301_European_Hare__coassemble_999_pt1 | contig 26106 bp, 23 predicted proteins | sample X301_European_Hare__metabat2_low_PE_011 | metagenome-assembled genome bin X301_European_Hare
GCCGATCGCACCGTATCCGCCTGGAATACCGATAGTATATGCGGGCGAGCGGATAAGCGTTGAGGCGTGGGAATATATAGAAAGTTTCCGCAGAGACGGCAGGCATATTCATGGTGGGGTGAACGGGAAGCTTGACACGGTAAAAGTAATTGCTGATAAGGTCGATATCTGATAAATATTAATTGGATTTTTGTATAATATTTAAGGTCTCTGCTGAGTCATTGGAAGAATCTGGATTTATATTAATCAGTATATGAGAGCCAGTAAGTATCTTTGCACAGTATGGAGGAAAAGTATCAGGTGGATTTAGAGAAACAATGGTAAAGGTTCTTGAAATAATTTTGAGAATAATAGGTGGAAAATGAAAATCATAAATATAACGGGAGAGAAATTTGATCTTTTAGATTGCTCAGAAAGTAACATATTTTTTGAAAAATTTTCTGAGGGAGAGATGTTTAAGCTTAAAATATGGGGTGTTACATTAATGCATGAATTGGGGATTTCAGAAAAAGATTCCTATATTGTTGCTACATCTGATATGGTGTTTGAGGATGTTGTGTATATTGTTATGAATTATGGTATATATGCAGATGATCAGGGTACAAGATTTGTCAATAATATGGATGGACATGATACCCATATGAAATTGGAACTAGGGAAAAAACATAATGTTTTTAATTGCAAAGAATATAATATAGGAGGTATATTAGGCAGGAATATAGGTTACGCTGAGTTTAAAGTTTACTGTAGGGGAAATGTTGAATTGATTTTTAATGAAAACGCATTAATTGATGCAAAGGATTTTTGCTTGAATACTGAAAAGTATAGATTATCTTGAAAGAATTAGTATAAACAGCAACAGGGACAAAATCTCTTTTTTGGATTGTCATATGAAGATAGGCTTGCATTTGAACAGTATGATTTGCAAAGAGTCCATGCAGAAACAAGACCGAATGTTGACATAAATGTTGTAGAAAGTAAGCTGCAAGAAGAATATGATATGGCAATGGGAATGAGAGAAGTAAAGGAAACGCTAGAAATAGAAGGGGAAAATGATATGAGCAAACTAGAAGAAATGAAAGATGAGGGATGTTAATGAAAGAATTTATTCAACAAATGTACCAGGCTATTCAAGAAGGAAATGTGGGGTTATTTGATGAGATTGAGGATGGCATAAAGAGAGGAGATATAGAATTATCAACAGAAGACATAGTGCCATTGTGCAGGCTGATTATTTTGGATTCCGAATATATAGAGTATAGTCAAATAATAGAAATAGCCCGAATGACTTTATGGGCAGTTGAAAAAAAAGATATAAAAGAGGGATTAGATGAGTTGGTAAAGGGGTTAGAAGAAATATACAATGAAGGAAAAAAAGATACATGGAAAAACTGGTATGGCTCTGGTTATGAGGAGTTTATAGATAGATATATTGGTATGACTATATTGAGATATAAAGAAAAAGATATGGTGTTATTTGGAGAGTCAATAAGTAAAAGTTGTTCTACAGATTTCAAATCAGTGATGTTGAGAATTTTGAAACATACTATGGCAAGAGAGGAGGAAAAAGAAGAATACACAATTAAAGGAAAAATTTTAGAAAATAATATAAAACTGTAAAAAATTTCTATGAGTATGTTTGAGTGTATGAAGAAAAGTCTGTAAAATTTGAGAATTTACCTGAAGAAATTCAAGAATATTCAAGTCAGCAGAATGTATGTCCATTTACTGTGTTTACAATAGATAATATGTTCTCGGTAAATTGCAACAGGATTTTGCAGAATATGAGTTTTCAAGCCATGTGAAACAGCTTAGCGGAGGTGTGAAGCCGTCGTGAGCGGCTTTACGTAACTTTTTGCCTGCAATAAGAAAGCAATAAGAAAGCCATAAATCGAGATGATTTAAAATTTTAGTATAAATAAGTAAAATACTGTAAAAGATAACAATGATGGTCTGCTGGATTTAATATTTGGCAGATTATCATTGTTTATTTTTTTAATGCGCAGGACATTTAGAGGCACTGGGCGGATTGGGAATAGCGCGGAAAGGCATGGTTTTTGTGGCAAATAAGGTGTTGTACATTATGGCAAAGCAGAATGTCTCTGTTTCGCAGGATGATGTAGAGCTTGCGGACGCGGCGGAGCTTTACTGTGAAGATAAGACGCTGCTTGCAAAGGCAAATGCGCTCAAAATACATCATTTCAAGTCGGGAAAGCCTCCAAGAGCGGTAATCAGCATACTCAAAATCATAGAGGAGCTTGACGGTCTAAGCCCTGGGATAACCGTGGAAAGCATCGGCGAGACAGACATTATAGTAGAAAAAGCCGCTTTCCAGAAGGACAGGGAGGAGGACAAGACAGGCATAGGCGAGATTGTAAAGATTATTTTTGTCGCGCTTGTCTGCTTTTTTGGCTCAGCATTTACGATTATGGCGTTTCACAATGATATTGCGCTTTTTGACATACTTTCAAGGATTTACAGGCTTGTGACAGGAGCGGAGTCAGACGGGTACACGGCGCTTGAAATATCGTATTCCATAGGGCTTGCCGCGGGGATAATCATTTTTTACAATCATATCGGCGGGAAAAGGCTTACTTCTGATCCTACGCCGCTTGAAGTGGAGATGCGGAATTATGAGCGTGACGTAAATCAGGCGATAGTGGAAATGGCAGACAGGCAGAAGGTTGAAGAAGGCGTTGGCGGGAAAGAGTAATGAGGATAATTTTACTTTGGATTTTGGGGATAAGCTTTGGGCTTATGGTGTCGGCGGGAGTGTTTACCGTGCTTTTCGTGGTGGGGCTTGTGCCGAGGTTTGCGGGCAGGACTAACACGGCAAAGTATGAGATTTTTTATGAGGAGTGTCTTATCGCGGGCGCTGTGCTTGGCGGGCTTTTGAGCGCGTTTCCGCTGGAGGGCTGCAGTCTTTCTGCGGGTGCGGCGGGAATAGCGCTGCTGGCGGTTATAGGGGTTTTTTCGGGAATTTTTGTCGGGTGTCTTTCGATAGCGCTTGCAGAGGTGCTTGACGGTCTGCCTATTTTTGCAAGGCGCGTAAAGCTGAAAAAAGGAGTGACTGTCGCTGTGGCTTCAATAGCGCTTGGAAAGGCGGCGGGTTCGTTTGTTTATTTTGCGGCGGGATTTTTTAATGGTGTATGACGTTGGTTAAAGGAGGAAATGTAATGGCGACTCAGGAAAAAAAGAAGGAATATCAGGATTATGTGGAGAAAAATTCTCCCAAGACAAATCTGGCGGTTCAGATGGCGAAGGCGTTTGTGATGGGCGGGCTTATATGCTGTCTGGGGCAACTGATTGTAAATGTAGCGCAGGACAGCTTCGGGCTTGACAAGGATACGGCGGCGAGCTGGTGTTCAATGCTGCTGATTTTGCTCAGCGCGGTTTTGACGGGCTTTAATATTTACGGCGGGCTTGTGAAATGGGGCGGAGCGGGCGCGCTTGTGCCGATTACGGGCTTTGCAAATTCCGTGGTATCGTCGGCGATTGAGTACAAGACGGAGGGGCAGGTGTTTGGAATCGGGACGAAGATTTTTACGATTGCGGGACCTGTGATACTTTTTGGAATTGTGACGAGCTGGGGGCTTGGAGTGATTTACTGGCTTGGGAAAATCGTAGGATTTATCGGATGAGTGGCATTGAGGGGAACAGCATACTGTGATATAATAAGGACGTTGAAAAGCGTTCTTATTTTTTGGGGGCGAATAGAGTTTTGCAAAATGTCTATTGTTGGTATTATGGAGTATGGAGGAATTTGCAATGATTGTGACTGTGACGTTTAATCCTGCGGTTGACAAGACTGTGGAAATAGAGAGGCTTGAAAGGGGAGGCTTAAATCGCATTAAGCAGATGGAGCTTGACGTCGGCGGAAAAGGGATAAATGTATCAAAGACCATACGCGAACTTGGCGGGGAGAGTGTAGCTGTGGGATTTCTTGCGGGAAATACTGGCTTAATGATTGAGCGCGCGCTGGGGGAAATGGGAATACGGACGGATTTTATTTTCGTTGACGGAGAGACGCGGACAAATACGAAAGTGATTGAGGCGGACGGCACTGTGACAGAGCTGAATGAGGCGGGAGCGGCTATAGATAAAGGGAAGATTGATGCGCTTTTGGAAAAGATTGAATGGTATGCGGATGAAAATACTCTTTTTGTGCTTGCGGGGAGCGTGCCGTCGGGAGTTGATAAGATGATTTACGCTGATATAATCAGGCTGGTACATAAAAAGGGCGCGTGCGTGCTTTTAGACGCTGACGGTGAGCTTTTTAAGAATGCGCTGGAGGCTTGTCCTGATATGATAAAGCCGAACCGTGAGGAGCTTGAAGAATATGTAGGGCATAAGTGCGAAAATACGGGTGAGCTTGTGCAGGCGGCGGGAGAGTTAAGCCGTAAAGGGATAGGGCTTGTGGCGGTTACTATGGGGAGTGACGGAGCGATTATTGCAAAAGGAGACTGTGTTGTCAAAAGTAGGGCGCTTTCAGTCGAGGCACATTCGACGGTAGGAGCGGGGGACGCGTTTGTCGCGGCGCTGGCGTATGCATGGGAAAATGGGATTGATGATGAAATGATGCGCCTGTGCATGGCGGCATCGGCTGGAGCTGTCACGACAGTTGGGACTAAGCCGCCTGCAAAGGAGCTGGTGGAGAGATTGAAGAAAGAGGTTGTGGTTGAGAGAGTGGGTTGACAGTTTATGTCCAATCCTCTATTGTTAAATCAGCTACGCGGTTAAATTCCCTTGTGTTGTTCGTCACAAGAATAAGCCCTTTTGATTTGGCATGCCCTGCTATTAATGTGTCCATTGGTCCTATCGGCGTTCCCTTTTTTTCAAGATCTGCCTTTATTCTTCCGTATTCCTCTGCAGCATGGCTGTCAAACTCTAAAATTGTAATTGGTGAGAGGAACAGGGACAATGCGATGCGATTCCTGTCTGCTGCCATGCTTTTTTCAACGCCATGCATTAGTTCGGCATAGGTGACTGCTGAAATGCACAGATCTTCTGGCTCATGTGAAAGAAAATTTTTGATTACCATATCTGGTTTATGTTTGATGGCATAAATGCAGATATTTGTGTCTAGCATATACTTCATAAAGACTCCCTTTCCTGTTCAACTGGATTATCACGTCCGTCGCTCATGAAATCATCTGAAAAAAAACCAAGGCTGTCTAAAAATCCAGACCATTTGTTTCCTTTTGGCATTAATACTACGACGTCTCCTATTTTGTTTATAGCTACTTCGTTTTCATTGAAGCGATATTCTTTTGGCAGCCTGACTGCTTGGCTTCTGCCATTTTCAAATATTTTTGCCGTCATCATATTTATGCGCCTCCTTATTATATAATATATATCGCGATATATATTATGTCAAGATTATCAAAATTGATTTTGGGAAAATGTTTATATGAAAATTTTTAGGTCATTTCTTAATTTAAAATATATGATTAAAATATAGTAATTTATATGGCTCTTATTAATACAGTATATTACGGTAAATGAGTATTATAATTAATTGAGCTTTAACTAAATTATATATTGCATTTATGCGTAAAAATTTATATAATATAATATAAAATGAAGCTATGTCTATTCAGCAGGGGGAAAATAATATGGTTATAAGTTACAAAAAGCTATGGAAACTCTTGATTGATAGAGATATGAAAAAGAAAGATTTGGCTGAGGCAGCCCATATTAGCACATATACAGTCAATAAGCTCAACCATGGCGAAAATGTAACTACCGATACGCTTATAAACATATGTAAAGTACTGGATTGCACATTTGATGATATAATGGAACTGATTCCAGATGAACAATCGAACTAATGTTAATTAAAAATATCGGGAAAATGCAGGTAATAATATGGAACTTATAGATAATACATCAAAAACACTACGTGATGATTTGGCAGTTGAAATAAAAAAGGGCAGTAAGTTATCTGTTGCGGCGGCATGTTTTTCTATATATGCTTTTCAGGAATTGAAAAATGAATTACAGGATATAGATGAACTTAGGTTTATTTTTACTTCGCCCACATTTGTAACAGAAAAAGCGAAAAAGGAGAAACGCGAGTTTTACATTCCACGCCTTAACCGTGAACGCAGTCTGTACGGCACTGAGTTTGAGGTCAAGCTGAGAAATGAAATGACGCAGAAAGCAATAGCAAAGGAATGTGCTGACTGGATACGTCAAAAGGTAACGTTCAAGTCGAATATTACATCTGAAAAGATGATGGGTTTCATAAACCTTGATAATAAAAATTATATGCCCATTAATGGATTCACAACAATAGATTTAGGTTGTGAGCGTGGGAATAATGCGTACAATGTGGTGCAGAAAACGGAAGTCCCGTTTGCTCAGGCATACATAGATATTTTTGAAAGCTTGTGGAATGATCAGCGAAAACTTCAGGAAGTGACCGATGAAGTGATTGACAGTATTACAGCAGCATATAACGAGAATGCGCCTGATTTTATTTATTTTGTTACTCTATATAATATTTTTAATGAGTTCTTGGAAGATATCTCCGAAGATGTATTGCCCAATGAGGCTACTGGATTTAAGAACAGTAAAATCTGGAATCTGCTTTATAACTTCCAGAAGGATGCAGCTCTTGCAATTATTAATAAGCTGGAAAGATATAATGGCTGCATACTTGCCGACAGCGTTGGCCTTGGTAAGACCTTTACGGCACTTGCGGTTATCAAGTACTATGAAAACAGGAATAAATCAGTTCTGGTCCTTTGCCCGAAAAAATTGACAAATAACTGGAATACCTATAAGGATAATTATGTGAATAATCCTATCGCTGCCGACAGGCTCCGATATGATGTACTTTATCATACAGACCTAAACCGTACCCATGGAATATCAAATGGTCTTGACTTGGGAAGGTTGAATTGGGGAAATTATGACCTCGTGGTGATAGATGAATCTCATAATTTTCGTAATGGCGGAAAAGTGGTAGAAAATCCAGATGAAGATGAGAAAGAAAACAGGTATGTAAGGCTTTTGAAAAAAGTTATTCGTGCGGGGGTCAGGACAAAGGTTTTGATGCTTTCCGCCACCCCAGTCAACAATAAATTCCTTGATTTGAAAAATCAGTTAGCGCTTGCTTATGAAGGAAACGCCGATTTGATAGATGAAAAGCTGAATACCACCAGAACCATAGATGAAATATTTAAAAATGCCCAGAGAGCATTTACTATTTGGAGTAAATGGGAGCCAAAAGATCGGACAACAGAGAATCTGCTCCGTATGTTGGATTTTGACTTTTTTGAAGTACTTGATAGCGTAACAATAGCACGTTCCCGAAAACACATTCAGAAATATTATGACATGTCAGATATCGGTACTTTTCCTACAAGATTAAAACCGATATCCCTGAGCCCGCATTTAACAGATTTGAAATCAGCTATAAACTATAATGAGATATTTGAACAGCTTATGCTTTTGAACCTTACTATTTATACACCGTCGCATTACATATTGACAAGCAAAATGGACAAGTATTCTGAGCTTTTTAATGATAATAAGATTAATGTCGGTTTCACGCAGGCCAATCGTGAGCAGGGTATACGACGTCTGATGGCTATAAACCTGATGAAACGTATGGAAAGTTCAGTGTATTCGTTTAATCTTACCTTGACGAGGATAAAAGACCTTATTTTATCTACCATAGAAACGATAGATAATTATAACCGTTTCAAGGCGGCGTCGCTTGACCTTGTTGATATTTCTGACATTGATGAATTTGACAGTGAGGATCAGAATAGTGATGATTTATTTTCATTTGGCAGGCGGGTTAAGATTGAGCTTGCTGATATGGATTATATCTCATGGCGAGAAAGTCTCTTGAAAGATGCGGATATTTTAGATTTGCTTACAGTGATGGTTGCTGATATTACGCCGGAGTATGATTCTAAACTGCAGAAATTGTATGAAGTTATAAGGAATAAGCTGGCGCATCCGATTAACGAGGGCAACAAAAAGGTAATAATTTTTACGGCATTTGCAGATACGGCGGAATATCTTTATGATAATGTCAGTGTATTTGTGAAAGAAAACTACGGATTACATACGGCTATGGTTTCTGGTACGGTTGAGGGGAGGACCACTGTGCCGAAGCTGCCCTGTGATTTGAATACGGTACTGACCTGTTTTTCTCCGATTTCAAAAGATAAGCAGCTCCTAATGCCAGAGAATAATACGGAAATAGACTTCCTGATTGCGACCGACTGTATTTCTGAAGGACAGAATTTGCAGGATTGTGATTATCTTATCAATTATGATATCCACTGGAATCCAGTGCGCATTATTCAGAGATTTGGACGAATTGACCGTATTGGCAGCCGCAACACTTATATCCAGCTTGTAAATTTCTGGCCGGATGTCTCGCTTGACGATTATATCAATCTAAAAGCAAAGGTTGAAACCCGCATGAAGATTGTTGATATGACTGCAACTGGCGATGATAATCTGTTGAGTGACGAAGAAAAAACAGACCTTGAATATCGTAAGGCACAGCTTAAACGGTTGCAGGATGAAGTGGTTGATATTGAAGATATGACAAGCGGTATTGCCATTATGGATTTGGGATTGAATGAGTTTAGATTGGATTTGCTTGAATATATCAAATATAATGATGACTTTGATAAAACGCCGTTTGGACTTCATGCCGTTGTGCCTGCAAATGAGGAAATGCCAGCGGGTGTAATTTTTGTTTTGAAAAACCGTGAAGGTACTGTGAATATAAACAACCAAAATCGCCTGCATCCGTTTTATATGGCTTATATTTCTAATGAGGGGAAAGTTGTCTGCGACCATCTTTCACCGAAAGCAATGCTTGATAAGATGCGATACCTTTGTAAAGGAGAAAAGGAACCTATAAAAGATTTATGTCGTCAGTTTAACAAGGAAACAAAGGATGGGCGGGATATGAGGGAGCTGTCAACGCTTCTTGGTAAGGCGATAGCTTCCATTATCGAAGTGAAAGAAGAAAGCGATATCGATTCTTTTCTCGGCGGTAAGCAGGTTAGTTTTATTGATACGGCGATTAAAGGGTTGGATGATTTTGAACTTATCTGTTTCTTGGTTGTGAAGGAGATATGATACAATGCTGGGACTTCCAAAGACAACGGAAATGAATAAGCAGCTTTCGAAAAATGCGATATATGCAAAATTTCAGATGAATACAGCCGCAAAAAATCGGATTGACAGGGATATTTCGCGTATATATATTGTTAATGAGATTTCTGCTTCAAAAGTTAATCTTCAAGAGGGCGCGAAGGTTAAGGCTTTCTTTGTGGTGTCTGTAATACTAAAACGAAAAGACTTTGATGAAAAAAACATCATTACGCTTTCCAAACTCATACCGCAGAATATGGTAATGGTGATGGAATATGAGAATAAGGCAAAGCTGGCGGCTTATCGGGGAAAGTTGATGCAGACTGAGTGGCTGCCGAAGGATAAACTGTCTATCGAACTGAAAGGGCTGGATCTTGATGCGGTATGGGAGAATATTATTGTACAGATTGGCGGATTGACGATAGAACAGGGCAGGACGCTTGATGAGCAAATTAGTATAGATGAACAGCGGAGTAAATTGCAAAAGGAAATCGACAGATTGGAACAGCTTGCACGGGCAGAAAAACAGCCCAAGAAAAAATTTGAACTGGTGCAGCAAGTGAAACGATTGCAAAGAGAAAAAAATAATGTCAATTGAGCAATTAATGAACTGTTTGAGAAAATAAAATGGGGGATATAGAGGATGGAGAAACTTAAAATGCAGACCGTAAATAAAGCGGATGAAAATTTCAATAAACTGGCAGAGATGTTTCCAAATGCCGTTACTGAAACGATTGACGAGAACGGTGAGGTTGTACGTGCTATTGACAAGGATGTGCTGATGCAGGAAATTTCTTGCAAAGTGGTTGATGGACGGGAGGAGCGTTATCAGTTTACTTGGCCAGATAAGAAGAAGGCAGTATTGCTTGCCAATGCGCCTATAAGCAAAACGCTTCGCCCATGTCGGGAGGAAAGTGTTGATTTTGACAATACGGAAAACCTCTATATTGAGGGTGATAATCTTGAAGTGTTGAAACTTTTGCAGGAGACGTATCTAGGTAAGATTAAGATGATTTATATAGATCCACCATACAATACTGGCAATGACTTTGTGTATGAGGACGATTTTGCCCAAAGTACAGATGAGTACCTTGCGAACAGTGGGCAATTTGACGAAGAAGGCAACCGTCTTGTGCAAAATACAGAAAGTAACGGACGTTTTCATACTGATTGGCTAAATATGATTTACCCGAGGCTGAAACTGGCAAAGGATTTGTTGTGCGATGATGGAGTAGCTTTTATAAGTTTGGATGATGGGGAGATTGATAATTTAAAAAAAATTTGCAATGAAGTATTTGGTTTTGACAATTATAGGAATACAATACTTGTGAGAAGAAGAATAAAAAGTCTAAATTCCCAATTTGCAGATAAAGGTCTTTTTAGTATGAATGTTGGATTTGAATATGTTCTTGTTTATTCAAAAACGCCTGTTTTTATGATGAAGGCATTAAGAGTGAAGAAAGAAAATGTTTCAAATAAGGGTAGATGGGATGTGTTTTGGAGTAACGCTGATAGACCAACAATGCGTTATGATGTTTTAGGCTTTACGCCTACAAGCGGACAGTGGAGAAATTCGAAAGAGAAAGCGTGTATTGCCGTTGCGAATTATATAAAGTATCAAGCTGAGTTTGAAGACAAAATGACACTAGAAGACTATTATGAAAAAACTGGAATATCTGAATTTATTCGGCGTATTCCTAACGGAACTGGAAAAAATGGAGGGGTTCAACATTGGGTAGCGCCATCTGATACAATGTTAAGAACTAGTAATTGGACAGACATAGAGGTGTCTCAAATTGGGAAAGAAATAGATGTTCCCTTTGATAATCCCAAGAGTAAGGGGTTGCTTATGGAACTTATGAAATTAGTAGATTTGCAGGATGATGACATAGTTCTCGATTTCTTCTCTGGGTCTGCAACTACTGCCCATGCAGCCATGCAGTTAAATGCTGATGATGGTAGACGCCGTAAATTCATTTTGGTGCAGTTGCCTGAATCATGTGATGAAAATAGCGAAGCTTATAAAGCAGGATATAAAAACATCTGCGAAATCGGCAAGGAAAGAATCCGCCGCGCGGGTGCAAAGATTAAAGAGGAAAGTCCTTTGACTACGCAGAATCTTGATACTGGTTTCCGCGTTCTTAAATGTGATACTTCCAATATGAAAGATGTATACTATAATCCTGCCGATTTTAAGCCGACTCTGTTTGATGCTACAGTCGATAACATCAAAGAAGACAGAACATCAGAGGATTTGCTGTTTCAAGTGATTCTTGATTTAGGCGTATTGCTTTCCTCCAAAATTGAGGAAACGTTCATTGCAGGTAAAAAAGTATTCAATGTTGCAGACGGTTTTCTGATTGCCTGCTTTGATGATAATGTTACTGAAGAAACCATAAAAGAAATTGCCCAGAAGAAACCATATTATTTTGTAATGCGTGACAGTTCAATGGCAAATGACAGTGTAGCTACAAACTTTGAACAGATTTTCGCTGTATATAGTCCTGACACAGTAAGGAAGGTGTTATAAATTGAGAGATTCTGTGAATATAATAAAGTATGGATTTATGCTTTTCTTGATTATTTCAGGCATTGTAGCGATTTTTAGTAATGAATCATATTTTATAAGTTCGGTTAATAGCTTAGCGATTCCTATATTTGCATTTTCCATTAGCATATTACTTGTAAAAGCAAATAAATATATGCGCACTAATGTTTTAGCGAAAATGCGGAATCAAGACAAAATATCATATGAATTGGAAAAAGACATTGATAAGGAGAAAGAACATTTAGAAAAAGCGAATTGTAATGGCAGGATAGAAGATTATGAAAACGTAATGGCGATTATGGCGCAACTTAACCAATTATATAAAAGTTCGATTGTTTCACACCGGATATATATTTTCCTATCTAAATATTTTAATGTCATAGATGTTTTTACAAGGGTATTAAATATTATTGCAATGATTAGCTTTGCATTGTGCCTTTTATCTCTTATAGGAGTGTTTAGAATTACTGGAAATTTTGCGTGGGTAAACATTTTTTCTCTTGCTTTGGTGTTTTTTGATTTTTTTATATTTGATGATTTAATGGAAAAAGCATTAGTGGAAAAACTAAATAGGATTCAAGAGCAAGCAAAGAAAAAAATAGACGGAGATGAGGAATAATCAATGCAATTCAATTTTAAGATACAGCAATATCAGACAGATGCCGTTGAGGCTGTTGTAAAAGTTTTTTCTGGTCAGGGATTCAGTGAGAAAACAAGCTATATTCGGGATCTGGGCAAGGATGTGGCAAAAGCGCACGGTCAAATGCAGCTTGTATTCAATAACGCAGAAGAAACGGAAATTTACGATCCGCTGAGCGATACGGGGTACAAAAACGCTGCAGTGGAGCTTTCCGACGAACAGCTTTTACACAATATTCAAAAACAGCAAGGCGAGAATAACATAAAACAGTCTGATTCATTAAATAAAGATTTGGGGCGCTGTTCCCTTGATATAGAGATGGAAACTGGAACGGGAAAGACATATGTATATATTAAGACAATGTTCGAGCTGAATAAGCGATACGGATGGAGTAAGTTTATTGTCGTAGTTCCATCTATTGCCATTCGGGAGGGCGTGAAGAAATCCTTTGAGATAACTGCCGATCACTTTATGGAATATTACAGAAAAAAGGCTCGTTTTTTCATATATAACAGCAGTAATCTGAACCAACTGGACAATTTTTCGCAAAGCTCTAGTATCAATGTGATGATAATTAACACGCAGGCGTTTGCTTCTTCCCTAAAAGAAGACGGTAAAAGCAAGGAGGCCCGCATCATTTATTCCAAGCGTGATGAATTTGGCTCCCGCCGTCCTATTGATGTTATCAAAGCGAACAAGCCGATTATCATTCTGGACGAGCCGCAGAAAATGGGCGGAGAAGTCACGCAAAAGGCGTTGAAAAACTTTAATCCGCTTTTCAGTTTGAATTATTCGGCTACTCATACAAAACAGCATAACACTGTCTATGTTCTGGATGCTCTTGATGCGTTTAATAAAAGACTTGTTAAAAGAATTGAAGTTAAAGGTTTTGAAGTAAAGAATTTTAGGGGGACGGACAGCTATCTGTATCTGGAACAGATAGTTCTTTCCCCTAAGAAACCACCGATGGCAAAGATAGAGATGGAAATAGGGTATAATAAGTCTATCAACAGGGAAACAAGAATTTTGGGCGTTGGAGATGATTTATACTATGTCTCACAGCATATGGAGCAGTATAAGGGCTATATCATATCCGAAGTAGATCCGTTGCGTGGAACAGTTACTTTCACAAATGGAGAAGCGATTAGGACGGGTGAAGTCGTTGGCGATGTGTCGGAAAAGGATATGCGCCGTATTCAAATTAGAGAGACTATTCTTTCACATTTTGAAAAGGAAGAAAAGCTCTTTAATATGGGCATCAAATCGCTGTCACTGTTTTTTATAGATGAGGTGGCAAAGTATCGTCGGTATGACGAGGACGGAAATGAAATGCTTGGAGAGTATGGGCAGATGTTTGAGGAGGAATACATAAATGTTTTAAATGAATATGCCACGCTGCTTGATACACCATACCAGAAGTACCTGCGAACTGTCTGCAGTGACGTTTCGGCTGTGCATAAGGGATATTTCAGTATTGACAAGAAAACGGGCAGAAGTATAGACAGTCAGCTTAAGCGTGGGAGTGAGTTCTCAGACGATATTTCCGCATATGACCTGATACTCAAAAATAAGGAACGTCTTTTGTCCTTTGAGGAACCGACGAGATTTATATTTTCCCATTCAGCATTACGCGAAGGATGGGATAATCCAAATGTCTTTCAGATTTGTACTCTGAAACATTCTGACAGCAATACGGCAAAGCGCCAGGAGGTCGGGCGAGGCCTGCGATTGTGTGTCAATCAGTCTGGTATCAGAATGGATGTGGAGACCTGCGGAGAGGCAGTTCATGACATTAATATGCTGACGGTTATCGCCAGTGAGAGTTACAAGACATTCGTGTCTGATTTGCAGCGTGATATAAAGACGGTTTTATATGACAGACCTACAGTTGCTACAAGTGAATATTTTGTTGGGAAATATATAAAATTGAATGATGTGCCTACACTGATTGACAGTAATACAGCGAATGACATTGAATTTTATCTTATATCCAATGGATATGTGGATATAAAACGCAAGGTCACAGATAAGTACCGTAGAGATATTGCAAACGGGACAGTTGCGTCGCTGCCTGAGAATTTAGCACCAATGACGGAGGGGATTCATATGCTTATTCAGGCAGTTTATGATGAAAGTGTTCTTAATGATATGTTCCAAGATGGGCATGAGTCCAAAGTGAGGGAAAATCCGCTTAATGAAAACTTTGCCAAGAAAGAGTTTCAGGCTCTTTGGAAAGAAATTAACCGTAAGTATGCCTACACAGTAGAGTTTGACAGTGAAGAATTAATCAGAAAAGCAATTAATTATATCAATGAAAAGCTGTTTGTTTCGGAGCTTCAGTATACTACAACCATTGGCAGGCAAAAAGAGAAAATGGAGGAGAATGAAGTCGGACGCGGGGATTCTTTTGACAATGAGAGAACGCGGACGCAAAACCTAAAGCACACAGAAACAAGCCATGTCAGATATGATCTTGTCGGCAAGGTCGCAGAGGGTACAGTCCTTACAAGAAAGACTGTGGCAAGAATATTAAAAGGGATAGCTCCTGCAAAGCAATATATGTTCAGAAACAATCCGGAAGAATATATTGCCAGAGTTGTCAAACTGATTAAGGAACAGAAAGCGACGATGATTGTACAGCATATTAGCTACAGTCAGATTGAGGGGGGGTATACAACCGATATTTTTACGGCTGATAAGAATATACAGAGTTTTGAAAAGGCTTTTATTGCAAAAAAAGCCATTCAGGATTATGTGTTTACAGATGGTTCTGCAGATAAGAGTATTGAGAGAAAATTTGCGGAAGATCTGGATGCTGCGGAGGAAGTCTGTGTATATGCGAAACTGCCGAGGACATTCCAGATTCCTACTCCTGTGGGAAATTATTCTCCAGACTGGGCGATTGCTTTCTATGAGGGAACGGTAAAACATATTTTCTTTGTCGCGGAAACCAAGGGAACGATGGAAACTCTGAATCTACGACCTATTGAACAAGCGAAGATTTCCTGCGCCAAGAAGCTTTTCAATGAAATGTCTACAAGCAATGTAAAGTATCACGATGTAAATAGTTATCAAAAATTGCTTGAAGTGATGAAAAATCTGTAGTAGATACTGCAATTAAAAAATCATTTGAGCCTGTGCTGCACCAAAGCAATAGATAGTGTCAATATCATACATAAACATAGAAATATGATACACAAAAAAAGACTGACGCACTAAGGAACATAAGCATCAGGTATAGTATTATTTGCTTTGAACACAATACCATATCCTGCATGCTTAATCCTTATCGCGACAGCCTCTTTTTACAGTCTTTAACTAAGGATATCGAGGCGTTAATTAAAGCTTTTCACCCAGTTAATAAGCGAGTCGTGATGCGTGTTGTTGTATACGTCGCGCCTCATCTGGTCTGTTACAGGTCCTTTCTTTTCCATAATAGCTATGATAGCCTCTTGAAGTCCTGCAATCTTGCCTTTTTCAAAATCCTCGCCTGCAGCCTGCGTTTGTGAATTGATTGAAGCCTGCGTAGCGTTTGGCTCATTAGAAGCTGTCGCTGCATTTGAGGCATCAGCGTCTGTGGCTGTAGCTTGTGTATCGGCTGTAGTGTTTTCGTTTGTATTATTTTCTGCCGCGTTTGTGGTATTTTCTGTTTCATTGCCTGATTTATTGTCAGCTAAATTATCATTATATTGAGTGCCTTTGACCCTATCATTGTTGGAAGGAGCGGGAGCGCTTTCCGGCTGTTTGATTTCCGCCGCTGTTATCTCTACAGGAGAAATGCTCTCCGCCGCATTTTCATTGTACGGAATCCATACCTCGCCTGAGTTGGCTTTTACATTTACGCAAATATGACCGTTTGAAACAGACACGCGCTGACCTGACAGGGCGCCGATATATTCAGCGCAATTTCCCGCCGCTACTGTCATTGTGTAGTCGCTGTCGTCATTGTTTACCGTGATAACAGCCGTTTCGCCATTAAAGCTCCTTGAAAAAGCGTACTGGCGGTTTGTGAGCATAAGCTCCTTGTAATCGCCGTATGATAGCGCTTTTGAGCTTTGCCTTACCTTGCCAAGAGCGGCAATCAGCGCGGTGTTTGGATTGTTTTTCACGGCGTCTTTAAAATCGGACAGATTGAGCGCTGGTCTGAGTGAATCGTCGGAGAAACGTTCTTTCCTGCCCTCGATGGCAAACTCTGAGCCGTAGTAAATAGACGGCACGCCAGGGAGCGTATACATAAGGATATGCACGGGAGCAAAATGAGCCTTATTGTTTAGTTTTGTGTAAATACGCTCTACGTCATGGTTGTCCGCAAAATTGTAAAGCTTCAAGCCGTCAGGCTTGCTGCCGCCCATTTCATAAAGGCGCTTGACCGTGTGCGCAATCTCAAAATAGTTGTGGTCATTGTGACCTGAGTAGAGCGCCTTGTGGAGCTGGTAATTCGTCACTGAATGGAGCGTGCCTTCGTTTACCCAGCGCGTGTAATCGCCGTGGATAACCTCGCCCATAAGCCAGAAGTCGGGCTTTACGTCGTTTGCCGTGGCGCGGAGCGCTTTCATGAAATCAAAGTCGAGCACGTCCGCGGCATCAAGGCGGATGCCGTCAATGTCAAACTCTTTAACCCAAAAACGTATGACATCGCATATGTAGTCCCTTACGGCAGGATTGCGCTGATTGAGCTTTACAAGCAGGTTGTAGCCGCCCCAGTTTTCGTATGAGAAGCCGTCGTTGTACTCATTGTTGCCCCAGAAGTTTACATTGCAGTACCAGTCCTTGTACTGGGAGCCTTCCCGCTTTTCCTTTAAGTCCTTGAAGGCAAAAAAGTCGCGCCCTGTGTGGTTGAAAACTCCGTCAAATATTACCTTGACGCCCTGTTTGTGACATTCGGAAACAAAATTTTTTAAATCGTCATTGTCACCTAAGCGGCTGTCAAGTTTTTTGTAATCAGTGGTTTCATAACCGTGTCCGACCGATTCAAAGAGCGGTCCTATGTAGAGCGCATTGCAGCCTATTTCCTTTATATGTCCTATCCATGGGATCAATGTGTTGAGACGGTGCTCGGGAGCGCCATATTGATTTTGCTTTGGAGCGCCTGTGAGTCCTAATGGATAGATGTGGTAAAATACTGCCTCGTCGTACCAAGCCATAAAATATTCCCCCTAAATTTGTATAAATTTGCAAAAACTAAATTGATTATACTATAATTATGCTTTTTTCGCAAGTATTTGGGCTTGCACCGAAATGGCAGGGGTGGTATAATGTGATAGCTGTTGCTGTTTAAGGCACAGGATTTGGTTTTATATATGCAGGAATTTTTAAACGGAAAGGCGGAAATTTATGACTTACGAAACATTTAAACAGGAATTGGGTAATTATTTGGTACAGCAGCAGGAGCTGATGCTTACCCCTGATATGCTGTATTTTTATGATGACGGCTATACACCCGAGGACGATTACGGCTTGCAGCTGGTGCGGGAGACAAATATCAAGTACCACAAGACGGAGAGTGATACGCTGATTGGGGATTTTCTTGTGATTTCGGAAAATGACGAGTTTTCACAGACGTGCCGTTTTTACCTGAAATATTTGTATGACGAATGGCAGAAGAATGGGTGGGACGCTGTTGTCGACATTGTGAAGCAGAATATTGAAATGGTGAAAAAGATAGATCAGACGGGAATTTTGGATATGCTTTACGATTATGAGGCTATAAAAGACCATTTGATTATCAGGCCGCTTAATTTCACGGACAGGCGTTATGATTTAAAGGACGCGATTTACAAGCGTATTGGGGATATTGTGCTTGTGCTGTATCTGATTGCGTCTGATGAAAACATCAATAATCAGCATAATGTTATCAGTGTAAAGGTTAAGAGGGAGATTTTTGAATATTGGAATGTTGATGAGGAGGAAACTTGGCAGGCGGCGCTGCTCAACACGAATATTATGTCGCCGCCGCGCCTGTATGTAAAGCTTAAGGATTTGATGGATCCTCCTTATGAGAAAGGGGCGTTTATGGCGTTAAATCCTGATGTGACTTCCTTTGGAATGTATGATGTGCCGACGCTGACTACGACCAGCCAGATGAATGGGGCGATTGCGCTTTTTTATCCTGGGGTGATGGAGAAGATTGCGCAGATGGCGGGAGATAAGGATTATTATGTGGCGTTTACGAGCATACATGATGTGAAGATTCATGTGAAGGGGAGTATTGCGCCGATAGAGGTTTTGCGGAATATTAAGGGGGTTAATAAGGCGTTTCCTAAGGATGAGATTTTGAGTAGGAAGGTTTATTTGTATGAGAGGGAGAAGAAGGGGATTACTATGTTGGAGCTGTAACGGGTGAGAGATGTTTTGACTGGAGCGGCGAAGTCAGTCGTCTATGTCCGTGCGCCCGCACCAAGGCGCTTGCACGGACATAGACGGCTGACTTCTTTGGTTTTGGAAGGTTGGAATGTTTAGTTTAATATAGAGGGAATAAGAACGGAATGAGATTAGAATTAGGTAATGAAAATGCTTGACAAATGTTCGTGGGGTATGTAAAATTTAGGCATAATTAAATTCGTTAAATTATTTTTATGGAGGCTAAGATGCGAAGATAATCTGCTTTTGAGGAATTGCAACTTGTTTAAATGTGTGTTGTTCGGTTTTGTTATAAATCGGACAATGCTTTTTATGTTACGCTGCCAAAAGCTGATTATGTCCATACAGCCTTCTTTTTTGCGCCCAAAATGCGCTCTTTAGACTGTCGGCGGCTGGTTTGGCGGCGGGAATGGAGGGGCTTATGGCGCAGATAAGCGTTAGTAATCTGACATTTTATTATGAGGGCAGCGCGGACAATGTTTTTGAAGATGTATCGTTTTCGATAGATACTGACTGGCGTCTTGGATTTGTCGGAAGGAACGGGAAAGGTAAGACAACGTTTCTAAGGCTCCTGATGGGTGAATATGAATACGTGGGGAAAATAAGCGCGGGGACGGATTTTGACTATTTTCCATATCGGATAACGGATGATATGATGCGCATGTGCGCCGCCGATTTTGTTGAGGATTTAAAGGCGGGGTGCGAGCTTTGGCGAGTGATATGCGAATTGGACGGGCTTGACGCGGATGCGGAGCTTTTGTACCGCCCGTTTGGGACATTAAGCTATGGGGAGCGCACGAAGGTGATGCTTGCCGTGCTGTTTTCGGGTGAGAATGATTTCCTGCTGATAGATGAGCCGACGAACCATTTGGATATGGCGGCGCGTGACACGGTCAAAAAATATCTGCGCACAAAGAAGGGGTTCATACTGGTGTCGCATGACAGGGATCTGCTTGATGCGTGTACGGATCATATTTTAGCGTTGAACCGCTGTACTATTGAGGTGCAGAGCGGGAATTTTTCAAGCTGGTGGGAGAATAAGCAGAAAAGTGATGCGTTTGCGCGGGCGGAGAATGAAAGGCACAGGCGCGAGATAGGCAAATTAAAGCGTGCTTCGGAGCAGACAAGGCAGTGGGCGGACAAAAGCGAGCGTTCAAAGATTGGTTTTGACCCTGTGAAGGAGCACGACAGGAGCATAGACACAAGGGCGTATATTGGAGCAAAAACCAAAAAGCTTCAAAGCCGCGTAAAGCAGATAGGGGAGCGTCTTGACAGGGAAATAAGTGAGAAAGAAGGGCTTTTGCGCGACATAGAAACGCCAGTGGATTTAAAGCTTTTTCCGCTAAAATATCATAAGGACACACTGGTTTCGGCGCGGGATTACGGTATGGGATATGAGCGTGGCAAGCCGCCTGTTTTTGAGGGGCTTAGTTTTGGGATTAATCAGGGCGAGCGTGTATTTTTGCGCGGGAGTAATGGGTGCGGCAAGTCCAGCCTTATCAAAATGATTGTCGCGGGCAGCAGGGGTGAAAGCGATTTGAGCGGCTTTGGCGGAGGCTTTTTTCAGTCGGGAGAGCTTAGTATAGCGTCGGGGCTTATCATATCGTATATAAATCAGGATACGTCTTTTTTAAAGGGAAGCGTCGCGGATTTTTGCAGGGAAAAGGGGTTTGATGAGAGCCTTTTCTGTGCGCTGCTCCGCAAGCTTGATTTTGAGAGAGTGCAGTTTTCAAAGGATATGGCTGATTTTTCCGAGGGGCAGAAAAAGAAAGCGCTGATAGCCGCGAGTCTTCTTACGCCCGCGCATCTGTATATCTGGGACGAGCCGCTCAATTATATTGACGTGTTTTCAAGAATACAGTTAGAGGAGCTGATACTTGCGTATAAGCCGACAATGCTTGTCGTAGAGCATGATGAGAGATTTTGCGAGAGGATTGCGACTAAGGTGGTGGATTTTTCGCCTGAAAATCCGTTTTCCCTATAAAAAATTGTATTTTTGCAGCTAAGATGATATAATACTAATACATAATTTTTGAAAGGATAAACACATAAAATGAAGCGCATAACGCAGGACATAAAAAGCGGCGAGTTCAGCCATGTTTACCTTCTCTATGGTGAGGAGGCTTACCTTAGGAGACAGTACCGCGATAAGCTTAAAGATGCTTTGGCGGCGGAGGGCGACACGATGAACTGCACCGTATATTCGGGAAAAGATATAGACATAAACGAGGTTTTAGATATGGCGGGCGCAATGCCTTTTTTTGCGGAGCGCAGGGTTATCATTATCGAGGACAGCGGCTGGTTTAAGGCGGCAGACGACAGAGTGATTGAGCTTGTGAAAAATATTCCCGATACCACATACATTATATTTGTGGAGGAGGAGGCGGACAAGCGCGGCAGGCTGTACAAGGCAGTGGCGTCAAACGGGTATGCTGCCCTATGCGGGGCGCAGGACGAGGCGGCGCTTAAAAAATGGGTGCTGGGCATGCTGAAAAAGGAGAATAAGCAGATAACGTCAGACGCCCTTGACCTTCTGCTCGACAGGACAGGCACGAATATGGAAAACATAAGACGCGAGGTCGAAAAGCTTATATGCTATAAATATTACGATGAGGGTATAACGGCGAAGGACGTGGAGGACTTGTGCATTGTACAGGTCCAGAACAAAATTTTTGACATGGTAGAGGCGGTCGCAAGAAAGGATCAAAAGCAGGCGCTTGACATGTATTATGATTTGATAGCCCTGAAGGAAGCGCCTATGAAAATACTTTCCCTGATTGCCCGCCAGTTCAATATGCTCCTGCAGGTAAAGGAGATGCGCGGCAAAGGATATTCTGAGGCGAATATCGCGGCGCAGACAGGGTTGAACGCATATTACCTCAAAAAAAAATATATTCCCCAGGCGGCAAGCTTCGAGCTGCCGCAGCTTAAAAGCGCGCTGAAAAAGTGCGTTGAGGCGGAGGAAAGCGTAAAGACGGGAAAAATGTCGGACATTATGAGTGTGGAGCTTATAATAGTCGGACTAAGTTCAAAATAAAAAAGGAGGCGGCACTATGCTCCCAAAGGATCCTGCAATGCTTTTAAGCTTTATAAATTTAAAGCTGCGAGACTTTTATCCAAGCCTTGACGCGCTGTGCGAGGATATGGACGAGGACAAGGAAACCATAATATCAGCGCTTGAAGGCATAGGCTATCACTATGACAGCGCTGGAAACCGTTTTATCTAGCGGGCGGTTTAATCAAAAAGGATTTCATCTACAGTCACAAACGAATAGCCCTCCTTTGTAAGCTCGTCAATAATCATAAGCGCGGCGCTTACAGAGGAGGCGTAATAATCGTGCATCAGGATAATGTCATTTTCCTCCGCGTCGCGTATGACTGAGCGCGCCACCTTTGACGCGTTTGACGTACACCAGTCAAGAGGATCGACATTCCACAGGACAGGAAACATATTGAGCTGCGCTTCGAGCGACTTATCCCACAAGCCGTAGGGCGGTCTTACGTACTGCGTTTCCTCGCCCGTAATGCTTTTTATGATTTCGCTTGTTTTTAACAGCTCATTGCTGAATTTTTCACGGTTTGACGAGGTAAGCTGTATATGGCTGTAGGTGTGGTTGCCGATAAGATGGCCTTCATCGTGCATGCGCTTAATAATGTCAGGGCATTGCTCCGCGTGCTCGCCCGTGACAAAAAATGTCGCCTTGACATTGCGCTCCTTTAATCCGTCAAGCAGCCTTTTTGTGTAGACAGGGTGCGGTCCGTCGTCAAAGGTAATCGCTATGCGCTTTAGCTCGCCCGCATCAGAAATTTGTCCGTCATTTATGGCAGCGCAGTTATGCGCATAAAGCCGCGCCTGCCTGACGAGCGCAGACAGCGAAAGGACTAGGCACAGCACATATAAAATCCTGAAAACTCTGCTGTTCATATTCAAAACAGATCCCACAGAGGCTTTAATTATTTTATTATATGCGGAAAATTATGGAAATGTTACAGAAAATAAAGTATAATGTTTTAGATGGACATTTAACTGTTAAAACAGCCTGAAAACGGCGGAATGTGAGGTAAAAATGACAGCGCAGAGGTATGTCAGGGAGGTTGGTAAGCTCTTAAAATGCAGCTCGTCAAAAAAGAAGGAGGTCAAGGCACAGCTTTTGGCGCAGATAAACGAAAAGACCGACAAAGGAGAGCCGCTCGACAAGGTTTTGGGGGAGCTTGGGATCCCGTGGGATTACGCAAATCTTTACAATGACCGTTTTGACAAGGCGGAGAGAAAGAGGGCAAGGCGTGAGAAAAATATAAGGCGCGCGCTGATAGCTGCCGCCATAATCGCGGTTATAATAGTTATAGCGCGGATAAATCTTCCAAGCTGGAGCGCGATAGAAGACGGCGGCATTTTTGACGCCGCGCAGGTGGAAGACGAGGCGCTTAGGATAATCGACCTTTTTAACAGCGGCGATTATGACAGTATAGTTGAGCGCATGAATGATGAAATGCAGGAAACATTAAACGCCGCAAAGCTCTCCTATGCAAAAGCCCAGTTCAACGGCAACTTTGGCGCGTTCAAAGGGATAGAGGAAAAAGCGTTTTCACAGGCGGAGCAAAAGGGCGAAAAATACGCCGTGGCGCAGATAAAGGCATCATACGAAAACGTGACGGTTTCATATACTATAACGTTTGATGCGGATATGAAGCTTGCTGGAATTTATTTTAGGTAAAACGGCAGAAACAAATTTTTCACACGCAGATTTGTGTTTAGGGTGTAAGTTCACAGGTGCATAAAGAATGGGAGATTAATATGTTAGAGAAAAACGTAAGCATCAACGGAAAAACAATATTTGTGACAGGAGTGTCAGGTTTTATAGGCTCAAACCTTGCCCTGTCGCTCTTAAAGAGCTTTGACAATGTCCATATCATTGGCATCGACAATATGAACGATTACTATGATGTGTCATTAAAGGAATTTCGCCTAAAGCAGATTTATGAGCTTGAAAAGACCGTGAGCGGCGGCTTTGAGTTTATCAAGGGAAATATCGCGGATAAGCCTGAGATAAACAGGATATTTTCAGAATACAGACCTCAGATAGTCGTAAACCTCGCGGCGCAGGCGGGAGTGCGCTACAGCATAGAAAACCCTGACGCGTATATTGAGGCAAACCTAATCGGCTTCTACAATATACTCGAAGCCTGCCGCCACAGCTATGACGGCGGCGCGGCGGGAGTGGAGCACCTCGTTTACGCAAGCTCGTCGTCAGTCTACGGCAGCAACAAAAAAATCCCGTATTCCACGGACGACAAGGTGGACAATCCCGTGTCGCTCTACGCCGCGACAAAAAAATCAAACGAGCTTCTGGCGCACGCGTATTCAAAGCTTTACGGCATACCGTCAACAGGGCTCCGCTTTTTCACGGTCTATGGTCCCGCGGGACGCCCCGATATGGCGTATTTCGGCTTTACAAACAAGCTTGTAAAAAATGAGACGATAAAGATTTTCAATTACGGGAACTGTAAGCGGGATTTCACCTATATTGACGATATAGTGACAGGCATTACGGCGGTTATGCAGCGTTCGCCGCTGCCAAATGACGACGGCGTCAAATACAAGGTCTATAATATAGGCAACAATCAGCCTGAAAATCTCCTTGATTTTGTGGAGATACTGCAGGACGAGCTGAAACGCGCAAAGGTGCTGCCGCAGGACTATGATTTTGAGGCGCATAAGGAGCTTGTAGGCATGCAGCCAGGCGACGTGGAGATTACTTATGCTGACGTGAGCGAGCTCGAACGCGACTTTGGATTTAAGCCCTCGACAAGCCTGCGTGACGGTCTGCGCAGATTCGCGGAGTGGTACAGGGAGTTTTACGGATAATACAGGTTATGGGGAGCGTCACGGCTTCTTTATAATATATTGCCATACTTATATAGAAATGGGGGAAATAAAATTATGAAAAAAGAAAGCCTATGGCTTGGAAAAGCAAAGGAGAACAGCGAAGAGCTGAACAAAATCTGCGACCTGTACAAAAAGTGCCTTGACGAAGGAAAGACAGAGCGGGAATGTGTGGCGCTTTCAGTAAAGATGGCGGAGGAAAAAGGCTACAGAGAGCTTTACGGCGTGCTTGAGAAGGGCGAAAAGCTAAAGGCGGGCGACAAGCTTTATGCGGTTCAGATGAACAAGAGCATTGCGCTCTTTGTACTCGGCAAAAAGCCTGTTTCTGAGGGAATGAATATTCTTGGCGCGCATATTGATTCGCCGCGTCTTGACGTCAAGCAGAATCCGCTATATGAAAAGGAAGGCTTTGCCTATTTTGACACGCATTATTACGGCGGCATCAAAAAATACCAGTGGACGACTGTGCCGCTTGCGATTCACGGCGTAGTTGCAAAAAAAGACGGGACAAATGTTTCCATAAGCATCGGCGAGAAGGAAGACGAGCCTGTCTTTGTCATCACTGATTTGCTTGTGCACCTTGCGGGCAAGCAGCTTGACAAGAAAGCGACAGAGGTTGTGACAGGCGAGAACCTCGACATTCTCATCGGCAATTGTCCGCTTGAGTCAAACGAGGAGCTTGAAAAAGAGGAAAAGGAAAATATCAGGGCGAATATGCTCAAAATCCTCGAGGAGAATTACGGCATTGAGGAGGAGGATTTCCTTTCGGCGGAGCTTGAGATTGTACCCGCGGGCAAGGCGCGCGATTTAGGTCTGGACAGGAGCATGATTCTGGCATATGGGCAGGACGACAGGATATGCGCGTTTACCTCGCTTTTTGCCATGCTTGATGTTGAAAATCCCGAGATGACGGCATGCTGCCTGCTTGTGGACAAGGAGGAGATTGGCAGCGTCGGCGCTACAGGCATGCAGTCGAGATTTTTTGAAAATGTCGTCGCAGAGCTTATAGCGGCTACGGAGGGCGAGTCACAGCTCCTTGTGAGAAGGGCGCTTGCGAGGTCAAGGATGCTTTCATCAGATGTAAGCGCAGGCTATGATCCGCTTTATGCAGACGTGTTTAATAAAAATAACGCAGCATTTTTGTCCAAGGGCATTTCATTTAATAAATATACAGGCGCGCGCGGCAAGAGCGGCTCCAATGACGCCAATGCGGAGTATATCGCGCAGCTTAGAAAGATTATGGACGAGGCGGAGGTTTCATACCAGTTTTCAGAGCTTGGCAGCGTTGACGCAGGCGGCGGCGGCACGATTGCGTATATCATGGCTAAGTACGGCATGAATGTGATTGACAGCGGAGTGGCAGTGCTGAATATGCATGCGCCGTATGAGGTCAGCAGCAAGGCTGATGTATATGAGGCAGTAAGGGGCTACAGGGCATTCTTAAGATGGTAAAAACTTGTGAGCATTGTTACCTATTCTTGAATGTTTGACCAAAATCGCCGCGCAAGCCCCTAAATTGATTTATGGGGTGAGCGGCGAACA
>X301_European_Hare__coassemble_1003_pt1 | contig 25863 bp, 18 predicted proteins | sample X301_European_Hare__metabat2_low_PE_011 | metagenome-assembled genome bin X301_European_Hare
CCACAAAATCAGTAAGCCCCGCATGGCATATGTATGTAGTGGCATAATTATTTTCACGCGTCTGCTCCGCCCCGAATTTGTCGCACCATTCGCAGCGTTTCCCCCCGATTTCAGTATTGCGCGTGTATTTCATGCAAAAGTCCGTGAAATTTGAGCCTTTAGTGACAGGCTTACCGTCGGCATCAGTTATAATCGTCGCCATACCCGTAAACTCGGCAACCGCCTCCTCAAAAATCTCCAGCCTCTCCTGATTTATAAAATCAACCAGCGTAAATCCCCTATCGAAATCCATACCCATGCCCCCGTAATGTCATGTTTATTCCAGCGGAAAAATATCCGCCCTCGGCTATTCTCCAAATTTTGTTTCAACAGACGCCTAAATCATTCACGAAAAATGCCCGACCTTGGCTAACTTCCATTTTTTATCTCAGCAGACACCTAAATTATTCGTGAAAAATACCCGACCTTGGCTAATCCCCTTATTTTACTTTAGCAGACACCTAAATTATTCGAGAAAAATGCCCGACCTTGGCATTTTCCTGTGTGAGACTTAGAAATTCTTCGCGAAACAGCCATTGCTGTGAGCGATTAGAATTTCTTCTCACACTATGCCAAAGTTTTTTCAATAATCGCCATAAGCTTTTCATGCTCGACAGGCTTAACCAGATACCCCTGCGGGCGCATACTAAGCACCTGGGTTATCTTCTCCCTCTCAGTAACGCCCGTAAGGAAAATAACAGGTATGTCCTTTGTCGCGGGATTTGCCCTGAGCTTATCCAAAACCTCGGGTCCTTTTTCCGCGGGCATCTCATAGTCAAGCAGGATAAGATCCGTAGTTTTTTTCTCCAAAAATTTAAGCGCAATCTTGCCGCTAAGCGCCGTAGCCACGTCATACTTATCATGCAGCTGCTCTTTGATTGCCTTAAGCATTGCCGAATCATCATCCACAATCATAACATGCTTACGCCGCGGTGCTGACGGTGCCATTGCTGGTGTTGGGGTTGGTGCCGGTGCCGGCTCACCGCCGCTTTTTATCTTCTCGGCCTCTAAAAGCGCCTGAGCTATCTCGAGGTCAATCGCCTTTGCATTTTCCATCGTCTTTTCCGCAGCCGCCGCTTTCTGTGCCGCCTCTGCCTCGCGCCGCTCACGTTCCTCCCTGTACCAGTCGTCGAGGAACTTGGTAAGCTTTTCCCTTACTTCAGACACCTTCATAGGATAACGCAATGTAAAATCCACCGAACATGCCGCCATCTTGAAAAACGCGCTGCAGTTAGTTTCCGTGCCCATGACAACAAACGGAATATTATATGGTTCAAGCTTCGCCTTTAAATTTGACGTGCGCTCCGCGTTCTCCTTCACCTCGTTTCCGACGCAATAGCAGAACGCGTCAGGCTTCATCAGCCTCACGTGGTTCATAATGTCCTCCCACCTAAGCGATGTTGACACGGAATCAAAGCCATCGTCAAGATGTGAAAAGAAATCGTCTATAATCGTATTATTTTTCCCCGCTAATAAAAGCTTATATTTCATAACTACCTCATTTCTGCGCTTTTAGCTGCGCAAACGCAAAGCCGCAGCCAGCCCTGCCATACAGCGCCCGCGCAAATCCTTCAAATTACCTTTTTAATTCTATCATAATATATTTATATTTTCAATGCAAAAAGTGCCTTCTTGCCAGCAGCGCCTGCGCGGCAGCTTAATTGCCACAGCCTGCCCTGCTGGGCGGGAATGTATGACGCCGCTTCCCGCTACACAAAAAAGCACGGCAAAGACTACCGTGCTTTTTATATGTAAAATTTTTGCTCACTTTATTTATTCGCCAGCTCACAGAGCTCTGCAAGCATCTTGGGCAGCTCCGTGGGCATCTGCTCATCATTAAACTGGCATGTGCCGACCTTTTTGTGTCCGCCGCCGTGGTATTTGAGCATCAGGCTGCCGACATTTACGTCAGACGTCTTATTCAAAATGCTGTAGCCGACTGCCGCAGAACACCCCATTCCGCCGCGCCCGCTCACTATCCACGCGGAAATATTCTGCTCGGGATACATGCTGTAAATCATAAAGCGGTTGCCCGTATAAATAGGATCGACACCCCTCAAATCGCTGATAATGACATTGCCCTCCACCCTTGTGTGCTCCGTCACCATCTTTTTAAACTTCTCTGTCTGCTCGTTGTATACCTCTATACGCTCCTTGACGTCAGGCAGCTCCAAAATCTCCGCCGTGCTCATAGTGCGGCAGCAATGCATAAGCTTCTCCATAAGCTGGTAATTGGAAATGGAAAACTGTCTCCAGCGCCCAAGCCCCGTCCTCGGATCCATCAAAAAGCCTACAAGAATCCACCCCTGCGGATTCATAACCTCATCTATGGTAAGATTGCCTGAGTCTACCTTGTCTACAGCCTCCATCATATCGTCAAACTGCGGAAAGCGCTCACGCCCGCCATAATATTCATAAATAATACGTGCACACGACGGGGTAATACGGCTCTCACCCTTGTACCTGCCCTCAAGCTGGTTTCTCTCAAATTCGCTTGAATGATGGTCAAACCATAATCCGCACCCCTCAACAAACGGCACGTTTGCCAGACAGTCATTCTCGTTTATCTCAATCAAACCGTCCTGAAGATCCTTGGGATGCGCAAACTTCCAGCTGTCAATGATGCCCGCCTCAAGCAGAAGCGCCCCGCACGCCAAACCGTCAAAATCCGAACGTGTAACTAATCTCACTTATATATCCTCCTCGCCATTTCTACATTGAAACAATCGGTAAATACTTTCCAACATTTATAGTATAGCATATATGCCGATTATTGGCAACGGAAAATTTACGCCGCGCTATCCCAGCGTCAGCCCAAGATACCCGCTTTCACAGTCCCATTCTTCCCCTTGCGGAAAGAGTATCATGCTGTCCGTGCGATTTATGACACATCTGTCACAATTTGTTTTTTTCAGCAGCGCAGGGATAATCCCGTCAAGCTGCTCCTTTTCAAGCGTTGTCTCGATAATGCAAAGCTCTCCCTGCCCCGCGCCGCGCCTGTACATCAAAAGCTTACGCTCCGGCACAGCTTCATCTGTCCTTCTGGAAAGCATAAGTGTCCTGCCGCCGCATATGCGGTTCTCATCAATGGCGTAGCTGACTGCCTCTTCGTCCCACTCGGCATAGCACTCCTGCTCAAAGTAACCGTCACGGAGTTTTTTGTAGGTTTCCGCCGACGGCTCACTTACCTGCCACTCTCCAATCCACTCGCCGCCAATTTCCCTAAGCTCCTCTTTTACCGTATTTTCTTCCTGTCTTCTCTCACCATCTTCACCTTGTACGTTTTCCGCATTTACCGCTTTTTCTTCCCGCGCCTGTATGTTTATGCCATCTATATTTTCTGACATAAGTGTCATATTTTTGTGGCGGCCTGATTTAAAAAACGCCTCCCTAAAACCGATTTCACTGTAATATTTCTTCAATTCTTCTCCCGCGGGACACAGCACAAGCGGTACGCCGTATTTCTCCGCGCCAAACCTTATGATGCTTGTCGCAAATCCCTTTCTTCTATATTCAGGAAGCGTTGCTGCGGCATACAGATACCTTGCCCTTCTCTTTTCGCCCTTTACCGTAAGCAGCACAGGCAGAAAGCTTGCCATAGCCACAGGCTTTTCGTCGGCATAAATCACAAGCATATTTTCATCGGTAAAGCGTTTCTGCAGGTAATTGTCGATATACCCCCTGTCATCGCCAAAGCAGGTCTGCCATATTGCGCGTATGCTGTCAAAATCATTTTTGTTTGCATAGACAACGCAGCTCTGCACAGCGTCATATTTTTTCAGCAGAATGTCAGGGACATATGAAAGCTTTGCCTTTCTAAGCCCCAAATCGCCGGTATCGTCCTCGCGGTTTACATATGCGTACTGTCCGCCCTCGTTTATTACAAACTGCTGGTTTATCATAGGATACGCGCCCTGCATCTCTGGAAAAGCCTTCTCAAAATGCACCACCAGCGTGTCGCTGTTTAAGCGCTCGCCCACCGTAAATGCCACTATCTCACCCTTTTTGCGCAGCACTCCGCCTATAAGCCCCAGCGCATCAAAATTTTTGAGTGCCTCGCCCAGCACGGCGATTTCACGATCCATCGCGGAATTCCATTTTTCCTCACGGTGTCCTATCCACTCCTGCGCCATTTTGCGGCACTCATCTATGTCGTCTGCGGCCAGCTTCTCATAGCTCCAGTCGTTGTCGTCCATAAACCGCGCTATATGGTTGCGCTTGCCGTGCAGCTTATGACCCTTCAGGCTCGTCAGCTTTTCCACCGTATAAACATAGTCCCAGTTGTCCCTGTTTGTGTCCACCAGAAATTCGCCTGGAAAGTCTTTCAGCAGCTCACTGCGCCCTTTTTCCATAATCGGATATATGCTGAGCGGAACGCCCTCGTCCGCGCACTTTTGCATAAGCAGCTTTATGACCGCCTTTTTGTCGCCGCTGCCAAACGGATATGAATACTGGCGCCTGCCGTTATTCTGGTATCTGAAAACCCCGCACCCGTATGCCTGCCCGACCTCCGCCTGATAAACCTTGCGCCATATGAAATTATTTGCGAAGGTGTATTCGCAGGCGGCATAGTCGTCATACTTTAATTTTTCGTCAATCCAGTCCTTGTCAGCCAGTGAAATTTTGTGAAACACAAGCTCCTCATTATCCATTTCAATTCTCCAATATTACTTTTTGTGGTTTTTAAAATATATATGAAAAACGCCGCCCTTAGATTTTTCAGTATAAGTTTTAGGAATTTCCGCGCAGGCATATTTATATTGTGCAAAATTTTATTGTGTGCGTTTTTATCTGAAATTGGATTTATTATAACATATGCATAAAGCTTTTTCAAGCTTAAAAACCCGACGGTTCTGCTGCCGTCGGGTTTTGGTTTTATTCAGCCGTTATCCTTCTATTGCTATATAATTGCTCTGCTCTACTGCTTTGGTATCCTTCTTTGGAACAGTGAGCTTCAATATGCCGCTCTCAAACTTAGCGCGTATGTCCTCCTGCGTAACGCCCTCGCCTACATAAAAGCTCCTGCTCATGCTGCCTACATATCTCTCGCGGCGGATATATTTTCCTGTCTTGTCGTCCTTCTCGTCGTTGTTCACATTTCTTGAGGCTGAGATTGTGAGGTAGCCGTTCTTTAACTGGGCGTTTATATCCTCCTTGTTATAACCAGGCAGGTCTATATCCAGCTCATAGCTGTTGTCCGTTTCCCGTATGTCGGTTTTCATTATATTATCAGCATTCTTGCCAAACATCCCGCCGCGTCTGCCGAAAAAGTCATTGTCAAACGGGAAATTCATCATCTCGTCAAATAAATCTTCTCCAAAAATACTAGGTCTTAACATAAGTCATTACTCCTTTCATTGATATAAGGCGGACAGGCTTTCTTTTTTGTCTGTCCTGTTTTATTTGTTCTAGATGTAATATAACACTTATTGTTAGCACTGTCAAGGGGCGAGTGCTAATTTTTTAAAAATTTTTTTAACGCCTTATCTGACAAGTCCCATATTACGTGAAATGCTTTTTATTCCAGCGTATTTAAAATGAAACGCATATACCCGAAAATAATTCTGTCTGCATATATTTTGCGCCGCCGCACTGTTTTTATACTGTCTTTTATAAAATATGCGGCTTTTAACAAAAAAACTCCCGCAGCTTCATATAAAATAAAGCTGCGGGAGTTATCCCTTAAATCTCTATTCCGTCTGTCCAGACCTTGAGCGCCTTCGTATCCTCAGTCCCGCCAAGACGCCTGCCTTCCCTTATCTTAGCGCCCGGAGCCGACGGTTTCAGATGCTCCGCCGCATCTCCGATACCGCTTCCGCCTGACGTCGCAAATGGAATGATTGTCTTGCCGCTAAAATCATACTTTTCAAGGAAAGTATTCACGATATGCGGCGCAACGCCCCACCATATGGGGAATCCCAAATAGACAGCGTCGTACTGCGATATGTCAATTGCCTCCCCGCCAAGCTCAGGTCGCGAATCGGGATTCATCATCTCGACTGAGCTGCGGCTGCTCTTATTGTTCCAGTCCAAATCCTCGCTGGTGTATTTCTGCGCCGGCGTAATCTCATACAAATCAGCCTTGATAGTCATGACAAGCTCCTTCGCCAGTCTTGCCGTCACTCCGCTCGCTGAAAAGTACGCTACTAGTGTCTTTGCCATAATAACATTACCTCCCTTACGTATTTATTATTTCATACTTTTTTTATAATGTCAACAAAGCTTTTTAAACGAATTAATCTCCTAAATTTTAATTTTTGGCATCATCAAACAGGGAAATCTATGATATTAAATCTATGATATTATTTTCATAGGAAAGAACCCCTCTTTTATGTTGGTTTCGTCACTTACATGATACACAATTTTGGTTGATGATGGGTGTTTCTGTTATGCCCTACATAACGCACAGCAGATGCTCCGTCTTCATATCGTGATAGACATAGCTTTCCCTGCCCTCCATTGAATATATCCCCAAAATTTCCTTCAGCTCCTCCCCCTCAGGGTAAAAATCAGTCAAAAGATTTTCCATCTCCTTCAGGCGCTCGGGCGCAAAAACACGCGTTTTCTCGTTTTCAAATACCGCCGCATATAAAATATCGCTCTCCACCAAATCCTGGAAAATATGGCTTCCGTAAGACAGCTCGGGTATATATCCCGCCCTGGATTCCGACACTTCGCAGATAATGTCAAAGCCGCTGATATCCGAAAAAGCCGTGGGCACTCCCAGTTCTGGCGAAGATGTCCCTATCCTGCCCGGCACAAGCAGCATCAGATGCTTTCTGCCGTCCCTGAAATGCCAGTTAATCGCTCCCAGAGCGCGCGCAATCTTGTTTTTATCCTTGTACGGCATCTGATAATACGCTACGGAATCCACCATAACGACATAATCAAGCTTTATATTTTTTGAAAGCCCCATAGACGCATGGCTGCACTCCAAAAAAATCCTGCTTCTGTCCAGATTTTCGGGCACGGCGATATCCTCCCTGTCATGGGCTACCTGCAAAGGTCTGCACTGGAGCAGATTTATCATATACTCCCCCGTCTCGGAAATATTTATCGTGTACTCTATATCCACAGGATACTGGTACTCCTCCTGAATAAGCGCCATAAGATTTCGCATATCGTTCATGAGTTCATCATTTTTGACAATGCCCTCGCAGGACACAAAGAGTATCTCACGGTTTTGCCCCCTGTTTCTAAATTCCGTCTCAGCGTCCCAGTCATGCTCAAGCAATATGCGTTTCAAATAAGCGGGCAGCCTGTCTTCCAGCCACGATAAATCCTTGCCCTCAGCCACGCCCTTCACGGTATCGATAACATCTATCTTTCTCTGTGAAAACTGGTGCTTGTCCCTGCTCGTGACAGCCGTGGTCCTGCGGGGCTGATCCAGATTGACAAGACGCGGATAAGAGCCCTCGACGCGGTCAACCGCCCCTGTTCCCAAGCCCATGACAAGGCGCAGCATGCCCGCGCTGGGATCAATCTCGTCAAAACAGCGGTACGGGCTGTACGAATATCCCACCCCCGCCGCGCATGGCATAAAGAAATCCCTGTACCGCGATCCCGAAACGCGCTGCACCAAAAGCGCCATCTGCTCATCTCGCCCTGCCAAGCCCCTGCGCAGACGGTAGTCAAGCGCGGATCTGCTCATGGTGCTGGCATACACAGTCCTTACCGCCTCCTCAAACTCCTGCAGGCGCTGCTCCAATGAGCCGCTGTTTGCGCAGAATACAGACTCGTATTTCCCCGCAAACGCGTTTCCAAAGCCGTCTTCAAGAATACTGCTGGAGCGCACGATAATAGGATTTTGCCCATAATAGTCCAAAAGCCGCTCAAACTGCTCCCGCTCCGTGTCCGAAAATTTCCCTGTCCTGAGACATTCGGCAAATGTACCCGCAAGTTCAAAATATTCCTCCTGCTGCCGCTGGCGCACGCGTATGTCCCAGAAATCATTATGCACTATATATGAATAAAACACATCAGAGTCGATATAAAACGAATCATGCGGCTCCAGCCTTGCATAGAGCTTTGGATTTTTGTTGGCGGCAAGCTTTCTCGCAAGCAGCATGCCGCACGCCTTTCCGCCAATCATGCCCGTACCGACCATACGCGCGCGAATCTGGAAATAATCCTCCGGCGTGAAATTTGCCTTAATCAGCCGCCTCAGCTTCTCATCTCTCGTCATCATAATATCGCACATCCTGCCGCAGACATCCGTGACGTCCATGCCCTGCTGGTACATCTGCTCGGCAAAACCAAAGAAGCGGTCCCAACTGTCCGTATTCTGGTCCGCGCCTGCCGCCTGTTCATTCATCAACTGATAAAACCTGCTGACGCGCACGCCGTCCTGCAGCACGCGGAAACTGCCGTCCTTACGATCATATACGTGGGGCAGGAACATCGTCTCCGAATACCTGTTCCAGACCTTCAGCGGGCGCACATACACCTGCGCCTCGTCGGAATATACGTCCATAAGCAGCTGCGTAGTGTCGCGTATCTTGGCAATCGCCTTGAATGAATGTTTGCCCCTGATCAGCGGGAAAAAAGCCACAGTATTGAGCTTAAACAAAAAAGGACACGTGACGCGGAAAAAATTTCCCATCATCAAATCCGTTGCCCATGCCGTCTGAAGCTCCGAAAGACAGTCAAAAACATAAAAAGCGTCTTCCCCCTCATGCTCTATCAGATTGTGTATCTCCACAGTAAAATTTTCAAATCTGTGCGACAGCTCCACAGTCACGATCTTAACGCCCTGCCGCTCCTCCACAAGCGGTTCATGCGACGCAAACCTGATATAAATCAGATTTCTCCCGTCACGCACTGCCTGATCGACATACGGGCTGAGGAACAGTTTAAATTCATCAAGCCTCGTGACCTGCCACACCACATTGTCGCCAAGCCTTATATTGTCAAGCGCCTGATCCATCTCAGGTATTCCCGATAACACTCTCTCAAATGCCGCCATAAGCTTTCCTCCTTCACTAACATTTCCATATTCAGCACAAGTCCATTATACGACATATTTGAGCCTGTTACTATAATACATTTGAAAAATCCGCAGGAAAAATTCAAAAAAATCCTGCTGAATTTTCCGCGTCACAGCCCTGTCCTTATAATCTCCCTCCACCTCTTTGAAAACATATAGTAGCCGAGCATCATAACCATGCCAAAGCTAAAGCTGATTGGAAAGCACAGCATAATATATGTCCCGTCAAAATAGCGGTCAATCAGATACGCGCTCGGAATACGCACAGCCCAGAGCATCAGGATATTAACGACTGTCGAATATTTAATCAGCCCCACGCCGTTTACTATGCAGATGATCCCATTAAATATCGCGTAAAACCACTGTGATAAAAGCATCACCACCACGTATCTTCCCGCATACATAAGCACAGCCTCATCGCGCGTAAAAATCCGCAGTATCGGCATTCGGAAGGAAATCATGCCAAGCCCGAACGCCAATGTGACAATGCCCGAAATCACTGGAATGCGGATATACCCCTGCCGCAGCCTGTCAAAATTCCGAGCTCCGTAATTCTGCCCCGAAAAGGTGGTCGCCGCAGAGGAAAGCGCGGTAATCGCTATATTCGTAAGCCCCGTCACCCTTCCCGCTACTGAATTGCCCGCCATAAACACAGAGCCCTGCGCGTTTACCAAGGTCTGTATCGCCACATGTCCGAGGGAGTACAGCGAATTATTAAGCCCGATAGGAAGCCCAATCATAATGATTTGCTTTAATTCCTTCGCGTCAAAGCCCTTTGGAAAATAAGGCAGCCCCAAATCAGGAAACTTTTTCCTTATATATACAATACTTATAATCCACGACAAATACATGGCGAGGCTTGTCGAAAGCGCCGCCCCGCCCGCGTCCATTCCCAATACCGCGACAAATAAAAGATCGAGCACGATATTTGCGATACATGACACTACGAGAAACCACAGCGACGCCTTACTGTCCCCCATGCCGCGCAGTATGCCCGCGTTCATATTGTAGCCTATGTTCCCAAGCGCTCCGAGGAACACAATCCGCGTATATGCCACGGCTGCGTCCCATGTGTCAGCAGGCGCGCCCATCCACCCCAGTATCAGCGGCGCCGCAAAATATCCAAGCACGCAGACAGGTATTCCGCAGATAAATACAAAAAATGTAGCGGTATCTACCGCCCGCCGCATTCTTTTTGCGTCCTTTGCGCCCGCATACTGTGAAATCAGTATTGACACGCCAGAACCGATTCCCAAAAATACGCACAAAAGCACCTCCACGGGCTGAGAGCTTGTGCCCACCGCCGCCAGGGAAGTTTCGCCGCAGTAATTTCCGATAACAAGCGTATCTACAGTGGTGTACAAATACTGTAATATATTTCCCAAAATAATAGGAATGGCAAAGAGAAACACATTCTTCATAATCGGTCCTGCAGTCATGTCTATTTTCTTCTGATTCATCGCTGAAATGCACTTCCTTTTTTCTATAAATAAATATTGAATACCGCATATTTCAAGACGGCTTAACGCTGTCACCTTATTATTTTTGAAATTCCCGCGTCATTTTCAATCTTGCACTGTTACTATTTTATAACAAGAAAATTGTGTTTTCCGTTTAATTTTTGACATATTTGTCTGAAAACCTTGATTTTTTGTCTTTTTAAATTATACTGTATATAGAAACAATCCCGCCTAACACAAAACATTGGCGGAAGTCTGTCTAAATTCCACATTGCTGGACAGAGTTTCGCAGCCGCTTAATATAAATTCCACGGAAGGAGTGCAGGACTTGTCCGAAACATTTAATATCTCAAAAATACGCCACGAGCCATATTTCAACATGCCCTCCGCGCATCTGCACCCTGTATATGAAATATACTACCTGCTGAACGGCACAAGGAAGATTTTCCTCGACGATTCCATTTATATTCTGGAAAAGGGGGATATGGTGTTTATACCTATGAATACCATACACAAGACCTCATACGTAAACGACAAGACGCACGAGAGAATCGTCATAAATTTTAACGACAAAGCCGTGCCCGACATAAAATCGCCAAATTGCCGAATATCCTTCAAAAACATATTCCGTGCCGAACCCGTCATACACATTTCAAATATACACAGGGATTACATAGAAGGGCTTTTGAACAGAATGTTGTCAGAGCACGAGCAGAGCGACGGCTATTCGGACATAAATATCAAAAATTGTCTGCAGGAGCTTATAATATTCCTGATACGCTATAAGCGCCACAAAGACAGCGAATATATCCACAGCATAGGCATGACTGACGCCCTCATGCAGGAGGCGGCAAGATATATCAGAAGCAATTACGCGGAGGATTTGAGCCTTGAGGATGTGGCGGCTCATGTCAGCATAAGCCCCTCATATTTTTCCAAAAAATTCAAGCACTCCACGGGCTTTGGCTACAAGGAATATCTGGTAAACGTAAGAATACAGGAGGCATCGGACATGCTCCTTGAAACAAATGCCTCCGTCAATGAGATCGCGTTAAAATGCGGCTTTAACGACAGCGATTATTTTGGCAGCGCGTTTAAGCGCATAAAGGGCGTCTCACCCCTGCAATACAGGAAAAACAACAAATATGTGTGATAAACAAAATCTGCCTGTCAATATTCTCCGCATTTTTCAGCGTTGACTTGATATATTTGCGCCAGATAGTATCACGCATGCCTATTCTTATCGCTGAGACAGTCATGCTGCTCTTTTTCAGAAGTATAACAGGGTGCAGCATAAATGCCTCGCATATCGTGTTGATTTTGGGCGTAATCCTGCCCGAGCGCGCAAGGTACTCCGTGCTGCCTACGATAAAGCTTGTGTTTATGCGCTTTTTGATGCTTTCAAGCTCCTTTACTATCTCCTCCGGGCTCATGCCCTCCGCGGCGCACCGCTCCGCCTCCAAAGCCAAAATGCCCATTCCGCTTGAAAGATGGCCTGAATCGACAACAAGCACGTTGTCAAAGGTTTTTGACGCTTTCAGCGCGTTTTCATAGCCCTTGCTGGAATTTTTCGCCATTGCGATATGAATGATATACTGCGCCTTGGTGAGCTGCTCCGCAAAAAACTCCTCGTAATCCTTAGCCTCTGTCGATTCTGAGCGCGCGTTTTTGCCCGCGTCAGACATATATGAAAGCATTACGCCTGTGATTTTCCTTACATCAAACAATGATAAGGAGCATGTCATAAGGGCTGTTCCGTCCGGCGCAAACGACTATATAGCAAAACCGATAGATGAGCATATTTTGATGAATAAGATTAATACCTTGGTATATCATCAGCAATAAAAAAGCTCACTAAAAACCGCTGCCGTCCGTTTTTAATGCGGACAGCGGCGGTTTTTGTTTTGCCTTGCTGATGTTTTTTGATGTATTTGCCTTACTGGATATACATATTTGAATAACCCATAAGGCTTTCGTCAACCTCTCTTGCGCACTCTCTGCCTTGACGGATTGCCTTTACCACAAGCGACTGACCTGTGTGCATATCGCCAGCGACAAATACATTGTCAACGCTGGTCTTGAATTTGCCTGCTTCGGTCTTTACGTTGGTACGCTGGTCGAGCTCTACCTTGAAAGCATCGGTAACGTACTTCTGGCTGCCAAGAAAGCCTGCCGCGATAAGGACTACCTGCGCGGGGAGAGTCTGCTCGCTGCCCTCTATCTCCTTCATGTTCATTCTGCCTGTCTCGGCATCCTTTTCCCAAGTGAGCTTTACTATTTTTACTGCCGTGAGATTGCCGCTCTTGTCCTTGACAAACTCCTTGACTGTGGATTCGTAAATTCTCGGATCGTGTCCAAACAGCGCGATTGCCTCCTCCTGACCGTAATCCGTCTTGCAAATTTTGGGCCATTCGGGCCATGGATTGTTGTCTGCCCTTGTGTCGGGGGCTTTTGGCATCATTTCTATCTGAGTTACGGACTTTGCGCCAAGTCGTATCGAAGTGCCTACACAGTCGTTGCCCGTATCGCCGCCGCCGATTATTATCACGTCCTTGCCCTTTGTGGAAACATAGCTTTTGTCGGATAAATTTGAGTCAAGCAGGCTCTTTGTCACGCCCCTTAAAAAGTCAACCGCAAAATATATTCCCTTGGCGTCGCGCCCCGCGGCGTTTATGTCCCTCGGATTTGACGCGCCGCACGCAAGCACTATCCTGTCAAAGCCTTCTACAAGCTTCTTTGATTTCGCGTCCTTTCCAATGTCGGCGTTTGTGACGAATTTGACGCCCTCCTCCTCCATTATCTTGATTTTGCGCTCAATAATGTGCTTTTCAAGCTTCATATTCGGTATGCCGTACATCAAAAGCCCGCCGATACGGTCATTGCGCTCAAATACCGTCACGCTGTGACCGCGCTTATTGAGCTGGTCCGCCACGGCAAGCCCTGACGGACCGCTGCCTATGACTGCAACTGTCTTGTTTGTGCGCACCTTGGGCGGCTTTGCCGCCGCAAGTCCTGCAGCATATGCGTTTTCGATAATCGCGTACTCATTTTCCTTTGTCGCAACCGCATCGCCGTTTAATCCGCAGGTGCAGGCGTTTTCGCAGAGTGCCGGGCATACGCGAGACGTAAATTCAGGGAAATTGTTCGTCTTTTTGAGCCTTTCGTATGCCGCCTCCCAGTTGCCCGTGTATACCAGGTCGTTCCATTCGGGCACTAGGTTGTGGAGCGGACACCCTGACGTCATTCCCGCTATATTAATTCCCGCCTGACAAAACGGCACTCCACATTCCATGCATCTTGCGCCCTGCTTTTGCTGCTCCTCCATAGGAAGATGCGTGTGAAACTCGTTAAAATGCTTCACCCTCTCCGCGGGAGCCTGCGCCGCGGAGGTCTTTCTCTCATAATCTAAAAATCCTGTTGGCTTTCCCATAGTTTCCTCCATATTATCTTTATTGAGATGAACGAACGCTTTATTTTTTCTTTGTGTTGGCGTAGAATGCTTCTATCTGCGCCTGCTCCGCGCTTAGTCCTTTTTCCTCCATCTGCACGATAGTCTTTAACATCCTGTCGTAGTCGAAAGGAATAATCTTCTTGAATTTAGGCAGATATTCGCCGAAGTTGTCAAGAATCTCCTTGCCTTTTTCGGAGTTGGTATATGCCACATGCTCCTTAATCATATCTTTGAGCTCGATAACATCATATTTGTTGGTAATCTCGCTCATTGATACCATTTCCTTGTTCACTCTCATGTAGAGGTCGTTGTCCATGTCAAGCACATATGCGATACCGCCGCTCATGCCCGCCGCAAAATTCTTGCCCGTGCCGCCAAGCACTACCACGCGTCCGCCTGTCATATACTCACAGCCATGGTCGCCTACGCCTTCCACTACGGCGATGGCGCCTGAGTTTCTGACGCAGAAGCGCTCGCCCGCCACGCCGTTTATAAACGCCTTGCCGCTTGTCGCGCCGTAGAGCGCCACATTTCCGATAATGATGTTTTCGTCCTGCTTAAAGGTGCTGCCCTTTGGCGGATATACTATCAGCTTGCCGCCCGAAAGCCCCTTGCCGAAGTAGTCGTTTGAGTCGCCGACAAGCTCCAGTGTAAGCCCTTGCGGAATAAACGCGCCGAAGCTCTGTCCGCCAGCGCCTTTGCACAGTACATGGAAAGTATCCTCGTCAAGCGTATTGTAATAGCGTTTTGTGATTTCCGCGCCGAATATCGTGCCGAAAGCGCGGTCGGTATTCATTACGTCAACCTCTATGCTCTTTTTCTGCTTTGTTTCAAGCGCACTGCCAAACTGCTTTAAGAGCACTCTCTCGTCAAGCGTCTTTTCCAATTCAAAATCATATACGTGCTTGGGATCAAATACTGCCTTTTCCTTTACATAAGGATTGTCGAGAATGTGTCCAAGGTCAAGCTTTATCGTGCCCTCTGGCAGATTTTCCTTCATCTTCAAAAGATCCGTGCGCCCTACAAGCTCGTCAACTGTCCTTACGCCAAGCTTAGCCATATACTCTCTAAGCTCCTCGGCAATAAAACGCATGAAGTTTATGACATACTCGGGCTTGCCCTTGAAACGTTTCCTAAGCTCGGGATTCTGCGTGGCAACGCCTACAGGGCAGGTGTCAAGGTTGCAGACGCGCATCATCACGCAGCCCATAGTTACAAGCGGAGCTGTCGCAAAGCCAAATTCCTCCGCGCCGAGAATTGCGGCGATTGCCACGTCGCGTCCTGTCATAAGCTTGCCGTCTGTCTCGATGCGCACTTTATTTCTAAGACCGTTCTGTATAAGCGTCTGGTGCGTCTCCGCCACGCCAAGCTCCCATGGAAGCCCCGCGTTGTGGATTGAGCTTTTCGGAGCCGCGCCCGTGCCGCCGTCGTAGCCTGAAATAAGCACTACCTGAGCGCCCGCCTTGGCAACGCCCGCAGCTACAGTGCCGACGCCGCTCTCAGACACAAGCTTTACGCTTATTCTCGCGTCCTTGTTTGAGTTTTTGAGGTCATATATAAGCTGCGCCAAGTCCTCGATTGAATAAATATCATGATGAGGCGGGGGTGAAATCAAGCCTACGCCAGGCGTTGAGTGCCTTGTCTTTGCAATCCAGGGATATACCTTGCCCGCGGGCAGATGTCCGCCCTCGCCTGGCTTTGCGCCCTGCGCCATTTTTATCTGTATCTCCTGTGCGCTTACAAGGTATCTGCTCGTCACGCCAAAGCGCCCGCTCGCCACCTGCTTGATTGCCGAGCAGCGGTTCAAGCCGTCTGGTCCTATAACCATTCTCTCTAAATCCTCGCCGCCCTCGCCGCTGTTTGACTTGCCGTGCAGCGTGTTCATGGCGATTGCAAGCGTCTCGTGCGCCTCCTTTGAGATTGAGCCGTATGACATGGCGCCCGTCTTAAAGCGCGTCACGATGCTGTCCACGCTCTCGACCTCGTCAATGGAAATTCCCTTTTTCGGATAATTAAAGTCCATAAGTCCGCGCAGGTTTTTAACACTTTCCTCGCTGTTTATCATTGCCGTGTACTGCTTAAACATATCGTAATTGCCAAGGCGCGTTGACTGCTGCAGCATATGTATTGTCGCGGGATTGTAAAGGTGCTCCTCCGCGCCGCTCCTTGACTTGTGATGTCCCGGGCTGTCGAGCGTGAGGTCTGTCGTAAGTCCCAGCGGGTCAAAAGCCATTGAATGGAGCGCGTCAACCTCTTTTTCAATGTCCTTTATCGTCACGCCGCCGACCCTGCACACTGTGTTTGTGAAATATTTGTTTATTACATCATAGCCTATGCCTATTGCTTCAAAAATCTGTGAGCCCTGATATGACTGGATTGTTGAAATACCCATCTTTGAAGCGATTTTTACTATGCCGTGAAGGATAGCGTCGTTGTAATCGTCAACCGCCGCGTGGTAGTCCTTGTCAAGCATGCCGTTGTCGATAAGCTCCTTGATTGACTCCTGCGCAAGATAAGGGTTTACCGCACTCGCGCCGTACCCGAGAAGTGTCGCAAAATCGTGTACTTCCCTTGGCTCCGCCGACTCCAGTATCAGCGCGACGCTTGTTCTTCTCTTTGTCTGTACCAGATGCTTCTGCATAGCTGATACGGCAAGCAATGACGGGATAGCGACATGGTTTTCGTCTACGCCCCTGTCGGAAAGTATGATGATATTAGCGCCGTCGCGGAACTCCCTGTCAACCTCGACATAAAGCCTGTCGATGGCTTTTTCAAGGCTCGTATTCTTGTAGTATGTAATAGGCACTTCTGCAACCTTGAAGCCCTCTTTGTCCATGCTCTTGATTTTAAGAAGGTCTGTAGTCGTCAAAATCGGGTTGTTGACCTTTAGCATATGACAGTTGCTCTCGCTGTCCTCCAAGAGATTGCCGTCCTTACCGATATACACGCTCGTGGAGGTGACAACCTCCTCGCGGATAGCGTCGATAGGCGGGTTTGTGACCTGCGCAAAAAGCTGCTTAAAGTAATGCGAAAGCTGGTGATGGCTTGATGAAAGCACAGGCAGCGGCGTGTCTACGCCCATTGCTGCAATCGCCTCCGCACCGTTTTTCGCCATCGGGAGTATGCTTGTTTTAAGCTCCTCGTATGTGTAACCGAATGCCTTCTGCATGCGCTGCCTTTCCTCATAGCTGTACTCGGGTACTCTCACGTTGGGGATTTTGAGCTCCTTCAGCGTGACAAGGTTTGAGTCAAGCCACTCGCCGTATGGGCGGCGCTTTGCGTATCTTTCCTTTAAAGTGTCGTCGTCTACTACCTCGCCCTTTACCGTGTCCACAAGGAGCATCTTGCCAGGGCGGAGCCTGTCTTTTTTCACTATCTTTGCCGCGTCGATTGGAAGCACGCCTACCTCTGACGAAAGGATAAGCTGTTCGTCTGACGTTATGTAATAGCGTGAAGGGCGGAGTCCGTTTCTGTCGAGCACCGCGCCCATTATGTCGCCGTCGGAGAAAAGGATTGACGCGGGACCGTCCCACGGCTCCATCATGGTGGCGTAATACTGGTAAAAGTCCTTTTTGCTCTGCGACATTGTCTTGTTGTTTGCCCACGGCTCGGGGATTGTTATCATTACCGCAAGCGGAAGCTCCATGCCGCTCATCACGAGAAACTCCAGCGTGTTGTCAAGCATAGCGGAGTCTGAACCCTGCGCGTTTACCACGGGCAGCACCTTGTGAAACTCATGGCTCAAAAATTCGGATTCCATATTTTCCTCGCGGGCAAGCATCTTGTCTACGTTGCCGCGGATTGTGTTGATCTCGCCGTTGTGTACGATAAAGCGGTTGGGGTGCGCCCTCTCCCAGCTTGGGTTTGTGTTCGTCGAAAAGCGCGAATGTACGATGGCAATTGCCGATTTGTAATCCTCGCTCTGCAAATCAGTAAAAAATGTGCGAAGCTGCTTTACAAGGAACATTCCTTTGTAAACTATCGTCCTGCTGCTGAGCGATACCACATATGTGTTGTCGGAGCTCTGCTCAAACACACGCCTTGCAATGTAGAGCTTTCTGTCAAAGGCAAGACCTTTCTCGACATTTGCGGGTTTTTTCACAAATGCCTGCATTATGTACGGCATGCACTCCACCGCCTTGTGCCCGAGCACTGACGGAACGCACGGAACCTCGCGCCAGCCTAAAAACTCCAAGCCCTCCTTCTCGACGATAATCTCAAACATCTTTTTTGCCTGATTGCGTTTCAGCTCATCCTGTGGGAAGAAGAACATGCCTATGCCGTATTCCCTCTCGCCGCCAAGCTCTATGCCGAGGGGCTTTGTCACCCTCACAAAGAACTCATGGCATATCTGGATAAGTATGCCTACGCCGTCGCCTGTTTTCCCTTCTGCGTCTTTGCCCGCCCTGTGCTCAAGGTTTTCAACTATCCTGAGGGCATTCTCGACGGTTTCACGCGTCTTTTCGCCCTTGATGTTGACAATGGCGCCTATGCCGCAGTTGTCGTGCTCGAACTCGGGGCTGTAGAGCGGCGCCTGTGGAAGGTTTAATTTTGCATCAAACATCTTTTTACCTCGTTTCTGCGCGTATGGTGCGCGTTAGTTTGAAAGTCTGGAAATTGTCAGATAATCAGACAATTTATTTTGTGTATATTGAATTGTCTGACAAAAGCATATAAAAAAGCAACCAAAAAACGCTATTTGAACCGCCTTTGGTCGCTTTGTATGCTATATTGTACTTTTCTTTTCACATTATAGGGGATTTTTGCGTATTTGTAAAGGGGGTAATTTGATTTTGTATCAAATTTATAATAAATATACTTTGTCGGGAGTTACCGTAAATTTAGGAGTGTAAATTATCCAGTCTGTTACCTCCTCCACGGTAAACCATCTTTCGTCCCCCTTATGGGTATTGCTTACGCGGTACGGCTCCTGCGTCAATTTTGCCTTAAATTTATCATGGTTAAATTCCAAAAGCTCAAACCATATATGCTCGCAGTCTTCCCCGCCTTCAGTAGTCAATCCTATTTTTATAAGCGCTTTGTTCCCTTTGTCCTGCAATGCTTTTTTTAAATAGTCAAATCTTTCTATTGCAAGGGCTCTCATTCTGGCGGTTTCCTTATCGCTAAAGAAAAATATCGGATTTTCTCCCCACAAATCATTGTAATCCGCAACCTTGCTCAGATTATTGTTTTTCATATCCTCCTCTGTTTTATACAGGAATATCGGACTTGTCCTTGTATTATGCGCTTCTTTTCTGTCAACAGTCCCGCCAGTCTCCAGGCGGTCGTAATAATGAATTGCCTCGGTCCAGGATTTGCAGATGGCTACTACTGGTTCTCCATTAGACAGCGCTCCTAAATAAGCGATTTGGGTCCGCGGATTAAATTCGCCGTCCTTGTCAATCAAAAAACTGGCAAAAGCGTTAATCAAATTACAATGATTGCCATAATTTTCTTTATCTGACTGTAAAATTTCCAATTCTGTAAGTCCGCATCTGCAAAGCCCATGAGTGTGCAGCCAAATTTCGCCGCTCTCATTATATACCGCATGAATGATATACATAGCTCCCGGTCCTGGAGTTACGCTTGAATTGGCAGCTAATACTGCCCATTTTGCAGGCAGCAGCTGCTCCGCGCTCTCGTCAACTAAGCCAAGAAAATTTGGAAAAGCGGCAACGGCAAGCTTTAGCTGCAAATGAAAGGATTTCCTTGCGTCGCTTTTAAATTCCATATAGATTGTAAGAGCCGACTTTGCATTTTCCAATTTTTCTATTTCTTCTTCTGTAAAAGAATATGTTGATGAATTAATAAGTACCTTTGGCAATGAAAATCTGCCTGGAAAAAGCCCAATCTGGTATTCTTCATTATCATATTTTATGTTCATGCGAAACACTTGTGATTTATTATCAGCCCACTTTTTCATAACCGTTATGTGGGGAATAGCTGAAATCCTGCCAATGATATCATTTAGCTTCGCCAAATCGCCCTCATTTTCAGGGACAACCATCATATATGATTTTTCTTCCCAGTATTCCAGCGACGCCTCTTTTAAATTTCCCTTTGGGGGTGTATTTTTCTTTTCAAATAGACGTTTCGCAAAAAACATATTTTTACCTCCGAACAGACATTGCATATATGTTTTATCCTATCATGGAGCGGCTGGATTTGCAAATATTATATGGAAAAGTCAGCTGGTCAGCCCCATTTTTCCAGCTCCTTTTTGCGCTCCTTCCAATCGGGCATCAGCATCGTGACGAAATCCCAAAACTGTCTTGAATGGTTGGGATGGATGAAATGCGCAAATTCGTGCAGCACCACATATTCTATGCAGCGCTTTGGTGTCTCAATCAGTTTGCTGTTTAATGTGATGATTGCATTATTCGGCTGGCAGGAGCCCCAGCGAGTTTTCATGCATCGGATTTTTAATGCAGGGTATGGCACTTTGTATTTTTGAAAGAGCTTATATGTTTCCTGCATTTGCTCTTGAAATATCATTGTCTGGTATTGTTTTAGCCATTTTGACATTAGAATTTCCTTATGGCGGAAATCGTCTTTATTTTTTACCTTCAGGAAAATATATGCTCCGTCTGTATGTACGCCTTCTTCTATGCTTTCTTCTACTTTCAGGCATAGGCTTTTGCCTAACAGATTGTAATGTTCGCCGCTTTCATATCTCTTTGGGGTGTCTTGAATTAGTTTTCTTCTTTCTTCGTATCTTGACAGCGCCGCAAAGATATATTGCTGTTTTTGACTGATATATGTTTCTATAAATTTTATGGGCACTCTGTTATTGGCTGACACAAGGACTTGTCCATCTGGCTTTATTCTCAGATTTACGTTTTTTACTGGCTTTCTTGTGAGCAGGTATGTAATATCGCCATTCTCACAATGAACTGTCCTTTGTTCTGTTGGCTGTTTCATTATACTTTAAGTCTCCTTTAGAGCCGTTGTCTTTGCATTGTCAATCAGCTTTATTTATAATGATTTTTCTGCTGAATCATTATGCATAAATTTTTCTACTCAACCAAAGACAGGAAATCATTTGGTTTGATAGCTGGAATTTCTGAATGTTCATAGTCCTTGGTGTTTATTGTAATAATATAATCTGCCCCTGCCTCCTTGGCGCATTTGTCCTGAAGGCAATCCTCAAAATCTCTAAAACAATCCTTTTCAATAGCATCTAATATTTCCTGCTGAGATGCGGAAACTACAGAAAAGATTTTGCATATATTTCTTAAATCTTCTCTGCGTTCCTTATCACTTTTCCTTCTAAGGACATACCAGAGCGTTGATAGCGTATGAAATGCAATATAACCTGAACACTCGCCGTTGGCACACAATTCTACAGTCTTAATTGAAGACTCCAAATATTCATCATTTCTATTTGTAATGTAATTCAAAAGAACATTTGTATCAATTAAAACTGCCATATTTTTCATCTAACGCTATTCCCCTCTCTTTTTCATAATCAATAGACTCAGAAAACCTTTTTCTTGATTCTTCAAGTCGTTTAAATGCCTCTAATTTTTCTGTATCAGTTTCCGTTTTTTTATGTGCAGGCGCTGAAATAATAAACGGAATGCTTCTTTCCCTAAGCGCTGTTCTTGTAAATGTTTCATAAAAGGTCTGTTTTGTCTGCCCCATGGCTGCAAGCATTTCGCTCAGTTCATCATAAATGGAGTCTTCTAATCTAATACTAATTGTTTTCATAAAACCGCTCCTCGTGCAATGAAATTATACTCGAATTGTCTGTTTCTGTTTATATTTTATTCTGTTTTGGCGCAAATAGCAAGCAATGGCTTTCAATTCCGCATTTTCACTAATTTATTATATTTGCAGGCTTTCCGCATACTTGAATTGAATGATATCCTTTTGCGCTGTTTTTACATAAGCCTGCTCATTATGCATGAAATTAATTATTTCATTTTTGCTCATTTTACCCAGCTTTTTAATGACAGCATCAAGAATACTTATATCATCTTCCGAAAGAGTGGGAAATGTATCTGCATTATTCAATGAAAAATGATATGCATTTGTTTCTCCCATATCTATTTCTTCACATGGTACACCTCTCAAAGCAATTATAGAATCGTGTTCCACTGGCACTGCACCCATTGGCAAAGCCTGATATACTAAACCGGTTATCGCATAACCTCTTGTTTTATAAGACAACGCATCTGCATACCACAAAAGCTTCATAAGCTTTACTTTATAAAGATTCGTAACTTTTGCAGATGCCGCAAAATATCGAATGACATCAACCACTTTATCTAATGAAAGCTCTGTATTGCCATTAAGCATTTTGTTTTTCTGAAATCTCGCATAGCCTGCCTCTATCGCCTTTCGCAGATAGCAATCTTTGTCTTCCTCATATAATGCAGATGCCGCATTTAAATACTTCTGATATGCCGCCTGTGGCAAATTCCCCTGTGCACCAGCCAGCAGCGTCAAAAACCACTCGGGATCTTGTGAAAGCTTTTTTAATATTGTATCGTGCGCTTTGTCCTGTACCTGATGTCCTTCATATCTTGTTATTGTTTTTTCGCCCCATCCAAGCAAAATGCATAAATCACTCTGGCTGATTCCATACTTTTTTCTGATACTGCCAATCTCGGAAGATGTCAAAAGTCCTGCTTTCTTTTTATATGCGTCTTTAAGCCGTATATCGTTTTCCTGAAGCTGGCGTTCGTCCATGTATAGTTCTTCTGCCTTGTCGCAATATAAATATGAGGCTTCATATTTAACTTCCATATTTTTAAAGGTTGCCTTCTCATCAATGAGGACTGTCTTCACATTATGTTCTTCCATGCAGCATGTGCATAACTGCTTTTCTTCTTTAATAATCTTCATATTCATGAAAGCACCTCCCTAAGCTTTTCTGTATGGGAACATTGACGGCATAAACGGTTTCTCCGCAAAATGGAAGGACATCACAAACGTTGTGGCATTGCCATACGTTCCTAAAAGCTCTACCCTTATTTTTATATATACGTCTTCTTTTGCATTATATGTTCTGCCAAATTCACGCATCTCGCTTCTATTTGGAAAACGGATATCCTTAACCGTTCTCATGTAGTCTTCTGCCGACAGCTTAAGTAATTCCCTTTTTAGTGCATCTAATGGGTTTTCGTCAGGAAATAGAGTGTTTATTGTATATTGATTGGTATATTTTTCGTCTCTGCCGTTGTCAACAAGTCTTTTTGCCTGAAATTCTATTTTTGCCCCATTATTAAGAGCGTATTTCAAATTTTGTATATATGCTTTGACTTCTAGTTCGCTTTCAATTCGTGCGTTTATTTTGTCTGTCAAGTCAGCTTTCTCCTTTTTGGTATCAAATGATACTTTTATAATATGTCTTTTTTCATTTTTTGTCAATATGTAATAATTATTTTTTCAGTATTTCCACCCTGCTGCCAATCCTGCTGAGCAATTCGTTTGATATGCTGCCTGCGTTGTCTGCGGCGGTTGGCGCAATGATGCCATCGCCTATGATTGTCGCGGTAGTTCCCTCGGCGACATCTGGTATGTCGGTTATGTCCACTGCTGTCTGGTCCATGCATACCCTGCCCGCTATGTATGCTCTTTTTTCGTTTATCATCATATAGCCCTTTCCGCATGAAAGGCTGCGCGGTATGCCGTCGGCGTAGCCTATGGGAAGTATTGCGATTTTTGTTTTTCGGCTTGCCGTGAAAGCCCTGCCATAGCCTATGGTTTCTCCTTTTTCTACTGTTCTGATAAGTATTACCTTTGTTTTTAGTGAAAGTACGGGGCGCAGGTCGAGTGGTTTTTTCACCTTGTCGTCTGGAGAACTTAACACACCGTAGAGCGCTATCCCTGCCCTTACGTAATCGCATTTAAGCTCAGGATAATTTAATAAGCCATAGCTGCTTTGAATGTGGATTTTGGGAAGCGTAAGCCCTGACTTCCCTATGCGGTCGATTACCTGTCTGAAATTGCTTATCTGCTTTTTGGTGAAAGCGATGTCCTCCGCGTTAAGACTGTCGGAAACGCACAAGTGCGAGTACATTCCGCTTATATGTATGTGCTTTAATTTAAAGATTTTTTCTATGTTGCCCGCCTCCCTGTAGTCTATGCCCAGCCTGTGCATGCCTGTGTCGATTTTTATGTGGGCATTTATGCTAATGCCTTGTCTGTCCAACAGCCTTGCGTATTTGCAGCTTATCAGCGTCTGGGTGAGCTGATATCTGCGAAGCTCCTTTGCCCTTCTTACATCTGTATAGCCGAGTATCAGTATTTCTCCGCGAATGCCATAGCGGCGGAGTTCTATTCCTTCGTCTATGGTGGCGACGGCGAAAGCTTTTACGCCGATTTTGTTGAGGCACACGGCGGTTTCATACATTCCGTAACCGTATGCCTGAGCTTTGACTACTGCCATAAGCTCGCATTTTTCGGGCATTGCGTTTTTCAGTATTTGGACATTGTGCTTTAGGTTGTCCTGATTGATTTCAAGCCATGCGCGCTGTCCGCAGGATGTGAGCATATCATCTGCTGGCGCTGCGGCGCTTTTTATTTTTCTGCGCTTTACTTTCTGGCATAATAGTGTAAATATCAGTGAAAATACTGCTGAAAAAATGCTCACGGCAAAATAATGTCCGACGCTGTTTTCAATGAATATTTCCTGCGTGCCTGTAAGCTTTGCCAAAAGCCGCACTGCTACTATCATCAGAGGGTGGATTATATATACGACAAGCGAAAATGTCCTGAGTGAAGCTTTTCTCTCCCCGCGCCAAAAGGTGAGCAGACTGAAAAGATAATATGTGCTTGGGATAAGGAAAATATACATGCTGTCGTGGCGCACAAGTCCTGCACGATGCGCGATTATCCCTTCCGCGAGCATAAAAATAAATGAAATCACAAAACCTGCCGCACATTTGAGGGCAGAAATACTGACACTTCTGTCAGAAATTATTGCCCCCACTGCAATGAAAACAGGGGCAAAAAATATCCCGTTTCGCATGTAGTCGGACACTTCAAAAATATGGCGGTAAATGCTTTCCGCAAAAGGGATTGTTTGTGATACGCCATAAAGGCTGTCGCCGAAAATGCCCACTGCGTACAAAAACAGCGTGACAGCGAATGTCCTTTTTATGCCGAATTTTTTTGTGAGAAACCACACTATTGCGGCTCCTATGATAACTGCGGGGAAATACCAGAGATGATACATTGTGCCGTCAAAGACTATATCCTTTATTATGTTTTGAAAAAGATATTCCGTTGAGAAATAGCCGTTATATATGTTTATCGGTATGTATATTATTATGGAAAAGGCGTAAATCGCGGACATTTTTTTGACGAGCTTTGCCAGTCTGCTGTTGTCCTTTGAGTACGAAGGCGAAAGGAAAAAGCCTGTAGTTGCAAAGAAAAACGGCACGGCGATACGCGCGATTATCCGTGTCGCTATCATATCAAATTGTTCGCTGTAGGTTGTGAATATTGAGGTATGTATCGCGACAACGAGGAATGCGGCAATGCATCTGAAATAATCTATGCCTGTGTATGCCTTGCCTGTGTATGCTGTGCCTGTGCATGTTTTATTATTGTCCACCTTTGTCAGTCCTCCTTTTGTATTCGCAAGTTATTAGATGATTGCGAAATGTGTTCTAAACCGTCCAAATTTAGTCAAAACATATAAAAATCGTGTCAATGAGGCTGTCGCAATAAGAAGCAAGTTACGACAAATCCGTCAACGTTGTTACCTGATATTTCGTAGGCGGACACTGCGTCGTCTGTATTGTAAGGAAGCATTATTTTTGTGCTGCCTGCTTTTTCCGCTTGGACATAAAATATCTCAAAACATGTCTTGCCGTTGCCGTATTTCAAATGCGTACCATTAGCCGAAAACTGTTTTAAGCTGTAACGATTGTAATTAGGTATGCCATCGAGCATCCAAAAGTTGAAATATTTCC
>X301_European_Hare__coassemble_1004_pt1 | contig 25818 bp, 23 predicted proteins | sample X301_European_Hare__metabat2_low_PE_011 | metagenome-assembled genome bin X301_European_Hare
CTCCTAAAATATGCGCATTTGCCATTTAAAGCATAAAGCGGCAAATATATATTGACTGCCATTACAAATTATAACATAATATTTTAGGAAAAACATTAATAAAATAAATAATTCAAAAAATAACTTCAAATAAATAAACAATAAAAACAGTAAAAAGTGCAATAAACGTGTTGCACTTTTTTGTGCGTTATGATAAGATGTATCACAGTGACGCACAAATGTCCTTGAAGGAAAAACAGACGTGGCGAAGCGTTTCCTGCCGACTTAGCGCGGAGAGCGCTCCGGAATGGAGATAGCAATGAAGGAAACAACAGATTATTTTGTCGTAAAAAAAAGGGCGCTGCCCGAGGTACTGCTGAAGGTGGTAGAGGTAAACAGGCTGCTTGAGATGAGAAAGGCGGCTTCGGTGCAGGAGGCGGCCGACAGGGTTGGGATAAGCAGAAGCTCCTATTATAAATATAAGGAGGATATTTTCCCGTTTCACGATTCGGCGCAGGGGACTACGCTTTCACTAGCCTGCCAAATGGACGATGAACCGGGGCTTTTGTCTGATGTTTTGAGGGTGGTCGCGGAATTTAGGGCGAATATTCTTACGATACACCAGACTATTCCAATCAATGGTATAGCGTCGCTTTCGCTCAGCGTGCAGATACTTGACACTACGGGTGATGTGTCGGAAATGGTGTCGGGGATGGAGCATATAAGCGGAGTGCGCAATGTAAAGATTCTGGCTCGTCAATAGTGATGGTATGAAATATTAAATAAAAAGGAAAGCCGCATGCGCGGCGGAATGAGAGGTTGAGATGGTTAAGGTAGCGATTTTAGGATACGGCACGGTCGGCAGCGGAGTGTTTGAGGTAATCAGGAAAAACAAAGATGTGATTAAGAATAAGTTCGCTGAAGGGCTCGAAGTTAAGTACGTGCTTGATTTGAGGGATTTTGAGGACGATCCTGTAAGCGCTGTGCTGGTGCATGACGTGAATATTATTCTAAATGATCCTGAGGTGGCGATTGTATGTGAGACTATGGGCGGCGTCAAGCCTGCGTATGACTTTACAAGGCGCGCGCTTGCAAACGGCAAAAGCGTATGCACCTCAAATAAGGAGCTTGTCGAGAAATACGGGCCTGAGCTGCTGCAGGTGGCAAAGGAGCACAAATGCAGCTATCTGTTTGAGGCGAGCGTGGGCGGCGGCATACCTATTATAAGGCCGCTTCGGACTTCACTTGCGCAGGAGGAGATACTTTCAATCACAGGTATATTGAACGGTACGACGAATTATATTCTGACAAAAATGGAGACGGAGGGGCTTGCGTTTGATGACGTCTTAAAACGGGCGCAGGAGAAGGGATATGCCGAAAAAAATCCCGACGCCGACGTGCTTGGCTTTGACGCCTGCCGCAAGATAGCGATTCTTACGTCGCTTGCATATGGTAAGAATGTGAGCTTTTCGGATATCACGACGGAGGGCATCACCAATATAAAAGACGTTGATTTTGCCTACGCGAAAAAGCTTGGTGCGACAATTAAACTTTTTGCCAAGAGCATGAAGAAGAACGACAAATATTACGCGATAGTGGCTCCGTTTATAGTAAGCCCTGAAAATCCGCTGTTTGCCGTAAACGGAGTGTTTAACGCGATTCTCGTAAACGGCAATATGGGCGGCGAGACAATGTACTACGGCAAGGGCGCGGGCAAGCTTGCGACGGCAAGCGCAGTAGTGTCTGACGTGCTGGACTGCGCAAGGCATATCGGCAAGCACCTTGAGGTCAAGTGGGACAGCGAAAAGCTTGAAATATCTCCGCTTGACGGCGCTGTGAGAAGATTCTTCGTGCGCGTCTCTGATACGGACGAGGCGAGAATCAGGAGCGTATTTGGCGATGAGACAGATGTGCTTTCGGGCGTTGTCGATGGCGAGTGCGGCTTTGTTACGCCTGAGATGACTGAGAAGGAGTACAAGGAAAAGGCGGCTCAGTATGGGAATGTTATAAGCATGATACGCGTGGACTAGATTATCTGTGTTGGATTAATGTGGAAAGAAAATAGTGTGAAAAATAAATTTTTCATACTATATTAAGAATAGGAAATTAGTGTGAAAATAAATTTTTTACACTGTGTATTAAGAATGGGGGATTATTATGAAAAAAGTGGTAAAATTCGGCGGCAGCTCACTTGCGAGCGCCGAGCAGTTTATGAAGGTGGGCAATATAATCCGCTCGGACGAGGAGAGAAGATTTGTTGTCCCGTCAGCGCCGGGAAAACGTTTTGACGGCGATACGAAGGTTACGGATATGCTTTATGCGTGCTATGCGCTTGCGGAAAAAGACCACAATTTTATGACAGAGATGTCAAAAATCGAGGAGAGGTACAATGAGATTATCGCGGGCTTAAGGCTTGACCTCGACCTTACAAATGAATTTGACAGGATAATTGACAACTTCAAGAAAAAGAAGGGCAAGGACTACGCGGCAAGCCGCGGAGAGTATCTTAACGGCATTATCATGGCAAATTACCTTGGCTTTGAATTTGTCGATCCCGCGGACTCAATCCGATTTAATGAGGCAGGCGTTTTTGACGCTGAGCTTACCAATAAGCTCCTTTCAAAGCAGCTTGCGGATATGGAAAGCGCTGTAATCCCAGGCTTTTACGGCGCTATGGCTGACGGCACTGTAAAGACCTTTTCACGCGGCGGTTCTGACATTACAGGCTCTATCGTGGCAAAGGCGGTTCAGGCGGACGTGTACGAAAACTGGACAGACGTTTCGGGCTTTCTGATTGCCGATCCGCGCATTATCGACAAGCCGCAGGGCATTGACATAATCACATACGCCGAGCTCAGGGAGCTTTCTTATATGGGCGCGACAGTCCTTCATGAGGACGCGATTTTCCCTGTCAGAAAAGAGGGTATTCCCATCAATATCAAAAATACAAACGCTCCCGAGGACGAGGGCACATGGATTGTGGGAAATACGTGCCAGAAGTCGAAGTATGTTATCACGGGCATTGCGGGCAAAAAGGGCTTTGCTTCGATTAATATAGAAAAAGACATGATGAACTCGGAGGTAGGCTTTGGCAGAAAGGTGCTGCAGGTATTTGAGGAGTACAATATTTCGTTTGAGCATATGCCGTCGGGCATTGACACGCTGAGCGTAATGGTTCACCAGTCCGAGTTTGTTGACAAGGAGCAGAATATCCTTTCGGGCATAAACAAGGCGGTAAATCCCGACAGCATTGATATCCAGTCGGACTTGGCGCTTATCGCCGTCGTAGGGCGCGGAATGAAGGCTCAGCGCGGCACTGCGGGCAGGATTTTCTCGGCGCTTGCGCACGCGAATGTCAACGTAAGAATGATAGACCAGGGCTCAAGCGAGCTGAACATTATAATCGGCGTATCAAATGATGATTTTGAGGCGGCAATCAAGGCGATATATTCTATCTTTGTAATCACGCGCCTTTAATGCGGAGCTTAATACAAATTTTAATGCGAATTTTATTACAGAATGGAGTTGATTACATATGAGTAAGGAAAAACAGAACACGGCATTCGGTGAAAACAAAATGGGCGTTATGCCCGTAAACAAGCTTATTTTAAATATGTCGTTCCCTATGATGGTGTCCATGCTCGTGCAGGCTATGTACAATATCGTGGACAGTATTTTCGTGGCGCGTGTAAGCGAGGACGCGCTCACGGCGGTATCGCTTGCATTCCCAGTTCAGACTCTTTTGGTGGCAGTCGGAGCGGGCACCAATGTCGGCGTGAACGCACTTTTGTCAAAGTCGCTTGGCGAAAAGGACTTCAACAGGGCGAACAAGACGGCTATGAACGGTATTTTCCTGGCGGTTTTAGGATTTATAGCGTTTGTGCTCGTAGGGCTTTTGGCGGTAAAGCCGTTTTACTTAAGCCAGGTAAAGACTACGGATTCGGATATATACACGATGGGCATTTCCTATCTGTCAATAGTCTGCATATGCTCTTTCGGAGTGTTTGCGCAGTTTATTTTTGAAAAGCTTTTACAGTCTACTGGTATGACGTTTTACAGCATGATTTCACAGCTTTCGGGCGCTGTGACAAATATTGTGCTCGATCCGATTTTGATTTTCGGTCTTTTGGGATTTCCAGCGATGGGAGTTGCGGGCGCGGCGATAGCTACGGTTATGGGACAGTGCGTGGGCGCGACGCTTGCGTTTATATTCAACATAAAGAAAAACCACGAGATACAGCTTTCGGTAAAGGGCTTTAAGCCTGACGGACAGATTATCGGCAAAATTTACAAGGTCGGCGTGCCTTCTATAATAATGCAGGCAATCGGCTCTGTGATGACCTACGGAATGAATTTGATCCTCATACAGTTCACGTCAACGGCGACAGCGGTATTCGGCGTGTACTTCAAGCTCCAGAGCTTTTTCTTTATGCCTGTTATCGGATTGAATAACGGCATGGTGCCGATCATCGCCTACAATTTCGGCGCGGGCAAGCGCAGCCGCATGGTGAGCACTATCAAATATTCGATGGTGTACGCGTTCTGTCTGCTGTTCCTTGGATTTTTGGCGTTTGAGTTTATCCCGTCAACTCTTTTGGGACTGTTTGACGCATCTGAGGAGATGCTGCAAATCGGTGTAAAGGCGCTGAGGGTAATCGGAGTACATTTCCTTGTGGCGTGGTTCTGCATTATCGCGGGCTCTGTGTTTCAGGCGGTCGGCAACGGCGTGTACAGCCTTGTCGTATCTGTGGCAAGGCAGCTTGTAATCCTGCTTCCCGCGGCGTATATCCTTGCAAAAATCGGCGGGCTTGACCTTGTGTGGTGGGCATTCCCCATAGCGGAGACAATGTCGCTCACCGTATCAAGCATTTTCCTTGTGCTCACGTGGAAAAAGGTGATAAGCAAGGTGCCTGATAATGTGTGAGTACGTGCAGTTTGCGCTTGACATTTATTTTGTGATTTGATATATTAATTTCTAGCGTATCGCCGTGCGCCGCGCCGTTCATATTCAGGAAAGGCTGCAGGCGGGCGGCTGTCTGGATATGAACGGTACAGCTCACTGGTACGCGCACGCGGATATGGCGGAAGTGGCAGACGCGCCAGATTTAGGTTCTGGTGGGAGACCGTGCAGGTTCAAGTCCTGTTATCCGCATTGTAAAAAGCGGCTGCCGCACTTTGGTGCGGCGGCTTATTTTGTTTAGCAGGGGAGATTTTTATGGCGAAGCTATATTATTATTACGGGGCGATGAACAGCTCAAAGACGGCAAACGCGCTTATGACGCACTTTAATTATGAGGAGGTCGGGCAACGGGCGCTCCTGTGCAAGACTGAGGCGGACACGCGCGACGGCGCAAGAAAAATACGTTCGCGCATAGGGCTTGAAATGGACTGTATTCTGCTGAGCGAGCTGCAGGAGATGAGCGAGGAGGAGATAAAGGGCTATGACTGCGTAATAGTTGACGAGGTGCAGTTTGCGACAAGGGAGCAGATAGATTTCCTCTCGGACATAGTTGATTTTATGGACGTGCCCGTGGTCTGCTATGGGCTCAGGGCTGATTTCCAGAACAATCTTTTTTCGGGCAGCGAGCGGCTGATAGCGATAGCCGACACCATACACGAGATAAAGACAGTGTGCTGGTGCGGCAAAAAGGCAACCTGCAACGCCCGTTACAACGCTGACGGCATTGTAAGGGACGGCGAACAGGTAATGCTGGGCGCAAACGACAGCTACGTCGCGCTCTGCCGCAGGCATTTCAAGCTTGGCATGCTGAGCGCTGACGATGCAGGAAAATCATAATGCGCTAAACAGCTGCAGCCTTAATAGGAAATTTCATCAAGGCTCATTCTGCTCATCACAGAGTTGTGGTATTTTGTGTCGAGCGTGACGTCTTTGTCAAACCATTCGGGCGGGATAAAGGCGTCAGCCATTTCAGTATCAGGAAATTCCACCTCCGCCATAATAAGCGGCGCAAACGGCGGCTCAAAAACGTCAAGCTCTATCACAAGCCCAGGCGTTTTAAACGGCGCGTAGGAGCTTTCAAACTGAGGATTTTCAAGCGGTATGACGTAACGCTTTTTGGAGATGACATTTCCGTCAGCCTTTGCGCGCAGGTGCTCATAGGAGCTTTTGTCGAGCGGCAGGTTGTATTCCTCACGCGCCATAAGGCCGCTGCCCTTGTAGGTGAGATAATATTTATCGTCTGATCTGCGCACTCTTACGACAGGCGAGGTACACAGGTATGCCTGTTCGATTTTTTTGCACTGATAGGCGTCAAGCTTGTCAGGCAGGCGCTTTAGGGTATATTTTTTTTCGATTTCCATATTTTTTTCGTTCTGCATAAAAGTAAACCTCCAATTAAAAATACAATGTACAATCAATATACAACGTGCAGTGTATAACATGCAACGCACAATGCAAAATTATCATACAGGAAAGCCGCTGTCAACACAAAACGCATTAACTTATTGCAATCCCGCCATATTAATGTTAAAATAAAAATTAAGAGACTTTGAAGCTGCCGGTGGCGGCGTTTTGGGATTGTTTAAGCGTTTGAAAGCGATATGGAGGGATTGCTGGTATGAAGAAAGCAGGTATTTTTTTCGCGGACGGATTTGAGGAGATAGAGGCGCTTACCGTTGTGGATCTATTGAGGCGCGCGGGCATAGAGGCGTTATGCGTTTCGGTGGCAAACAAGACGGAGGCTGTGGGCAGCCACGGCATTAAGGTTGCCATGGATACGGCAATAGACGGGCTAGATTTTGACAGCCTTGACGTGATTGTATGTCCTGGCGGCATGCCTGGCACGAAAAACCTTGAAAAGTGCGATAAGCTTACTGAAAAGATAAAGGAGTTTAACGCCGGCGGAAAACTGATAGCGGCTATATGCGCCGCGCCTATGATTTTCGGCCATCTGGGACTTTTAAAGGATAAGAAGGCATGCATTTATCCCGATATGGAGAGCGAGCTTATCGGCGCGAATGTGGTTTATGACGAGGTGGCAAAGGCGGACAATATCATCACGAGCCGCGGCATGGGCACGGCGATACCGTTTGGGCTTGAGATAATTGCGACGCTTATCGGAAAGAGCGCGTCGGACGACCTTGCGAAAAAAATCGTCTACGCGGATTAGGCGGCAAGGGGCGTTTATGAATAATAACCGACGGTGGATATTTAATTATGATTACGGAACAGGAATTTGACCGCATAGTGCGCTATGTGAAGCGCAAGGCGGGGATAAATCTTGCTGAAAAGCACGTGCTTGTACAGGGGCGGCTGGAAAATTACATACAGCGCAACGGCTACAGCTCATATCACGAATTTATGGATTTGGTGGAGCGTTTTCCGACGGGCAAAGAGGCAAAGGACCTGATGAATATGCTCACCACGAACCATACATATTTCTGGCGTGAGCATGAGCAGTTTACATATCTGAAGCAGGAGGTATTTCCATATCTTAGGAAAAAGACGGAGAGCACAAAGGACTGGCGCATCTGGTGCGCGGCATCTTCGTCGGGCGAGGAGCCGTATACTCTTGCGATGCTCTGTATGGATTTTTTAGGATTGGAGCACCCCAAATGGGACACCAAGGTGCTTGCCACGGACATTGATACAAATGTGCTTGAGCAGGCGATTAGGGGCGTATATACAAAGGACTCCGTAGAGCAGCTCCCTCATCAGTATGTGCGGCGCTTTTTCAGGCAGATAAACGATATAGAGTACAGGGTAACGGACGAATTAAAAAAAGAGGTGCTTTTCAGGCAGTTCAACCTGATGCACCAGCTTCCATTCAGGAAACCGCTTCATGTGGTGTTTTTGAGGAATGTTATGATATATTTTGACGAGCCCACGAAGGAAAAGCTGCTCCACAACATATACGAGAAGATGGAGCCTGGGGGCTACCTTTTTATAGGCTCGACAGAGTCAATAAGCCAGAATAAAACTAAATTTCAATATATTCAGCCGGCGATATACAGGAAATAGATTTAAAATGGGGGAATTTATATGGGAGGCATGCCATGAGGGGATTAAGGCTATTGATTGTTACGGCGAGCCTTGAGCTTGGGCGAGTCCTCAAACAGATTGTCGGCAGGGATAGCCAGCTTGTGATCGCCGCTGAGGCGAACAACGCGTATGTCGCAAGGGACAAAATAATCGAGTGCAAGCCTGATGTGATACTTATGACAAATGAGCTTCCGCGAATGTCGGGCATCACCTTCCTTGCAAAGCTTATGCCGCAGTATCCGCTTCCCACGGTAATGATTGCGTCACCCTCGCTTGAAAGCAAGGCGTATGAGGCGGGCGCGGTTGATTTTATTCCTTTTGACGAGAGCCGCGATAATGTCAAGAATGCGGCGGGAGAGCTTAGCGGGCAGTCGATATGCGACAGACTTAAAAAAGCGGTCTATCCCGACTGGGATAAGCTTGCGGTAAACAGCCGTGCGGGTTCGGCGCTTAAATCAAATGGGAAGGTTCGGTCAGTAATAGCGATGGGAGCGTCAACAGGCGGCACGGAGGCGCTTGCCACTGTCCTTAGCGGCCTGCACAAGGACATTCCGGGGATTGTGATGGTGCAGCATATGCCCGAGGGCTTTACGCAGATGTACGCCCAAAGGCTCAACAATGAATGTGAGATTACCGTCAAGGAGGCGCAGACAGGCGACATAGTGCGCAAAGGACAGGCGCTGCTTGCGCCTGGCGATAAGCACCTCCGGCTTATAAAGGTAAACGGAGTGTATCAGGTGGAATGTCACGCGGGACCGAAAGTCAGCGGTCACTGTCCTTCGGTTGACACGCTTTTTAGCTCAGTCGCAAAGACAGCGGGCAGAGATGCGGTAGGGGTGCTTCTCACTGGAATGGGGCGCGACGGCGCGCAGGGGCTTCTTGAAATGAAAAGGGCGGGAGCGCTCACAATCGGCCAGGACGAAAAGACGTGCGTGGTTTACGGCATGCCAAAGGCGGCGTATGACATGGGCGCGGTAATTTGGCAGGTGCCGCTTGAACAGATAGCGCAAAAGCTTTATTATATATTGGATAAAAAATAAAAAGGGAGAAGAAAAGTTATGAGAATTTTGATTGCTGAGGACGATTTTGCAAGCAGAAAGGTGATACTGAAATTTCTTTCAGTGTACGGCGAATGCGACGTGACTGTTGACGGCATGGAGGCGATAGATGCCTTTATGATGGCGCTTGAAGAAGGCGACCCGTACGACCTTATATGCCTTGATGTCATGATGCCTATAATGGACGGCTATCAGGCGCTTAAAAATATCAGGGATATCGAAAAGGAGCACAATGTCCCCGAGGATAAGATGGCAAAGGTCATCATGACTACCGCGCTCAATGAGGAGAAGAACGTCAAGAAGGCGTTTGAGCTTGGCTGTACTGTATACTGTGCTAAGCCTATTGATATGGAGAAGTTAAAGAGCACTTTGGAAACGATAGGCCTTATATAGGCGTAAGCGTCAAATGGAGGTAGCTATGGAAGAAAATGTTCAGGAGCTGGAGCTCGAGCTTGAAATGCAGGAGGATGTCAGGCGCGGAAAGTATATGACATTTCCCGTCGGCGCGGACGTATTCGGCGTAGAGCTTAAATATGTAAACGAGATAATTCAGATGCAGCCGATTGCCCCTATTCCCGAGGTTGAGGATTTTATCAAGGGACTTATAAATCTCAGGGGAAAGATTATACCTGTAATTGACGTTGCTGAGCGCTTTGGCAAGGAAACGTTTGAGTATAATGACCGCACCTGCATTATCGTTATAGAGGTTAAAGGCGTAGAGGTAGGGCTTGTCATACCGAGCATAGCGGAGGTTGTTTCGATAGACGAGGAAAATATACTTCCGCCGCCAAATATTTCGCATGCCACGGCGCAGAGCAAGTTTATCCGCGGCATCGGAAAAATCGGAAACAGCGTAAAGCTGCTGCTTGATCCCGTGAAGCTTTTGAGCGACGACTCGCTTGACTTTACTGATGAGCAGGAAAATGAAGAGGAAGAATAAATAAATGTTAAAAAATCGTGAAGAACTTTTGTACTATGCTTTAAACAACAGTCAGGAGTGCATGATAAGGTATGATGAAAGCGGCTGTATGAGCTTCTGCAATGAAAGGCTTCTGGGACTTACAGGTTATACCGCGGGCGAGCTTTTGGGCGTTTATGTAGGGGAACTTTTTCGTGATGCGTTTGAGATTGTAGACAATCACATACAGCTTACCAGGGCATATTCCGATATGGAAATCATAGAGACGGATATATACAGAAAGAATAAAACCTGCTTTCCCGTGGAAATGCGCATACTTTCGGAGGAGTATGACGGCAGGGAGGTTTTCATATGCACCGCGGTGGATATGACGCGCTACAAGGAGAGTCTGCGCAAGGTTGAGGAAACTACCCTGCGGCTGCAGGACTCGATGAAGGCGAGGGACACGTTTGTCGCAAACGTGACGCATGAGCTGCGCACTCCCGTAAACGGCATAAAGGGGCACACAGAGCTTCTTATGGAGAAAGAGACGGATTTCCAGAAAAGCAATTATCTCAAAATGATACTTGACTGCTGCGGCACGATGGAGGGCATAATAAACAATATCCTTGACTTTTCAAAGCTGGAGGCGGGCAAATTCCAGCTCGACGAAAAGCCGTTTTCATTTTACGATTTTATGTCAAAAATGGAAAAAATGTTTACAATGCTTACCATGCGCAAGGGACTTCGCTTTATGATGAATGTAGAGCAGAGTATTCCCGACAGGCTGATCGGCGACGAGCTGAGACTTACGCAGATTTTGAATAATCTTGTGTCAAACGCGGTAAAATTCACAGAGCAGGGCTATGTTGGCGTGGAGGTAAACCTGAATACAAGGATAAATGACGAGGTAGAGCTGTTCTTTATGATAGTGGACACAGGGATCGGACTTTCCACGGAGGACAAGGATAAGCTGTTCAAGAGTTTTTCACAGGTTGACGCGTCAGTCACGCGAAAATACGGCGGCACGGGACTTGGGCTTTCAATAACAAAAGACCTTGTAAACATGATGCATGGAAAGGTCTGGGCGGACGGCGAGAAGGGCAAGGGTTCAAGCTTTTCATTTACAGTAAGGCTTAAGCAGGAGATTGCCCAGGACTCGGCGGCGGAGCCTACGCCTGTGCGCATCTGGAAACCGTCAAGCCATGTGAGCGATATAGCTGCTGAGCAGGATCTGATGTATGAGTTTGGCAGCGAGGTAAATGTCAGGGCGCTTAAAAAATATTTTGAAAAAATGAACATAAGTATGGATATGGACAACTGGCAGAAGGCGGAGAGCTTTACTACCATTATAAAGCAGCTTGTGGCGGGCGGCTCAAAGGAGCTGCAAAGGGCAACCTTCCGCATGGAAATGGCAATAAGGAAATCGGACTGCGACAAGGCAAGAGAGTGCGCTGAAAAGGTGAAGGAAATGCTTGCCCGGGAGATAGAAGGGCAGGTGGATTTGCGTTGAGCAGACATAATTCAAACGAAGACGTCAAGATACTTGTGGTTGACGATGTCGAGGTAAACCTCATAATTCTTGAGGAAATCATAAAAAATATGGGATACCAGCCGCTGCTTGCACAGAATGTCAAGGAGGCGTTAAAGCTTATGCAGGACAGTCCTGTGCTTCCGCAGGTTATTTTGTCGGACATATCAATGCCTGATATAGACGGTTTTACTTTCTGTTCAATGCTCAAAAAAGATCCGTATACCCGTGATATTCCAGTGATTTTCATATCGGCGATGGATTCGGCGTTTGATTTGAGCCAGGGATTTGCGCTGGGCGCGGTTGACTACGTGCCAAAGCCCTTTGACAAGACGGAAGTGGAGATGCGCATTTCCACGCATTTAAAGCTATACACGATGCAGAAGGACTTGGAGGAGAACAACAAGCATCTTAGCGTCGTCGTGGCGCGGCAGATGGATAAGCTGCGCATGGAGCAGAAAAATATCATGACGGCTCTGGCGAGGCTTATTGAAAATAAGGAAAATGTGGGAAGCGCCCATTATGAAAATGTGCTTTACAACAGTCGCGTACTGGCTGAGGGTATGCAGCTTTCGCCTATGTTTGAGGATGTGATTACTGATGATTTTATTGATACAATAGAGTCCAGCGCGGGGCTTCACGATATAGGCAAGATAATGACACCCGACGCAATCCTTCTCAAAAACAGTGCGCTTACGCCGGAGGAGCGCGAGGTTATAAAAGAGCATGCGGAGATTGGTGCAAAAACGCTGATTGACATATATGAAGGTATAGAAAAAAATGATTTTATCAATATGGCGATTGACATTGCGTGGTGTCACCACGAAAGATGGGATGGCATGGGATATCCGAGGGGATTAAAGGGTGAGGAGATACCGCTTTCGGCGCGGATAGTAAAGCTTGTGGACGTGTTTGACGCTATGATAAGCAGGCGCAGGTACAAGGAGCCGATTCCGCTTGACCAGGTGCTTGACTACATAGAGAACAATGCGGGGAAGGCTTTTGATCCTGACATAGTGAGGGTTTTCCTTAAAATCTACCACAATTTCCAGGGAGTGAAAAATTGACAAAAAACTGGTTATTTTATAGCAAAATATACCACTCATAAAAGAAACGCTTACGTAAATAATAGGATTAAGATAAGCGGTAAAACGTTTGTCTTTGAAGATAGATATTAAAAAATATTATTTACGGAGGTGAGACACATGGCATCACAGAACAGATCAAACAGAGTGGAGGTTCCTGAGGCAAAGGCGGCAATGGATCGCTTTAAGACTGAGGTTGCGTCAGAGCTTGGCGTGAACTTAAAGGAAGGCTACAATGGCGACTTGACATCTAGGGAAGCTGGCAGCATTGGCGGCGAGATGGTGAGACGTATGGTTAAGAGCTATGAGGAGTCTATTAAATAAGTAAAGGGCTTCTGGGGAATAATTAAGAGTATAAAATAAAAAAGAGGGGCCGCGGCGGTTATTAGTAGCTGCGGCTTCTTTTTTGGGGTTTTGGCGGCGGGCGCCCGAGCAGGGACATATATCCCCTGCGGACATCGCTTGCGCTCAGTGGGAAGCGTAGCGGACACTAAGCTCAATGGCGCTGCAAAAGGAGCTGCGCTTTTGCAGCTTATTTCGCTAAGTGCCGACGCTTCCCAAGGTCCTTAGGGGATATATGTCCCTGCTCGGGCTTAGGTGTTGCTGGGAAACGGAAATTTAGGTGCTGAGTGGGATGGATAGAGATAAGGGTGGTGTAATATTTAAGAAAAATATTATTATTTTAGGATAAAATAAGTCTTTTATTTTTTGGTTGGTTATGTTATAATTTTAAAATGACTGTATAGAGATAGTATTATGCTGCGTGAGAGGGAAAATACATAAAGAGTATGCGCTGTGTTGTGGCGTTGGTGAGCAGTGTAGTAGGAATGGAGGATAAAGATGAGTTTACAGGTAGAAAAGTTGGAAGGAAATATGGCGAAGCTTACTATAGAGGTGGCTGAAGATGTTTTTGAGAAAGCAGTGGAGGAGGCTTATCAGAGAAATAAGAATAGGCTCAGCGTGCCTGGTTTCCGTAAGGGGAAGGTTCCCCGCAAGATGCTTGAGCAGATGTATGGCAGGGATATTTTTTATGAGGATGCCGCAAATATTGTGATTCCGTCGGAGTATGCCAAGGCGGTTGATGAGTGTACGGAGGATATTGTGTCGCAGCCTGAAATCGGCGTGGAGCAGCTTGAGGCGGGAAAGCCTTTTATCTTTACGGCGGAGGTTGCGCTTAAGCCTGAGGTAACTCTTGGAAAATACAAGGGTGTAGAGGTCGAGAAGGCGGATTTGGAGGTCAGCGACGAGGAAGTTAATGAGGCTATAGACAAGGAGAGGGAGCAGAACGCTAGGACTGTATCAGTGGAGGACAGGGCTGTTAAGTCGGGTGACGTGGTGACGCTTGATTTTGAGGGCTTTGTTGACGGCGTGGCGTTTGATGGCGGCAAGGGAGAAAATTATCCGCTTACGATTGGCTCTAACACATTTATTCCTGGCTTTGAGGATCAGCTTATCGGAGCTGAGATTGACAAGGAAACAGAGGTAAATGTTACGTTTCCCGAGGATTATCAGGCAAAGGAGCTTGCGGGCAAGCCTGCTTTATTTAAGTGCACTGTAAAGGAAATCAAGGAAAAGGAGCTTCCTGAGCTTGATGATGAGTTTGCGAGCGAGGTTTCTGAGTTTGACACGCTTGCCGAGTATAAAGAGGACGTAAAGAAGAATCTCGCCGAGAGAAAGGCTGAGGACGCTAAGGCTGAGAAAGAGGAAAAGGTTGTTGACGCTATAATCGCCGACGCTAAGATGGATATTCCTGAGCCTATGATAACTACGCAGCAGCGCCAGATGATGGACGATTTTGCGCGCAGGATTCAGATGCAGGGGATTTCCATAGACCAGTATTTCCAGTTTACGGGGACTACAAGGGAGGCTCTTATGGAGCAGATAAAGCCGCAGGCGGAGAAGCGCATAAAGTCAAGGCTTGTGCTTGAAGCGGTAGCAAAGGCTGAAGGCATAGAAGCAAGCGATGATGAATACAATGAAGAATTGAAGAAGATGGCAGAGGATTACAAGATGGAGCTTGACGAGCTTGAGGATATGGTTGGCGAATATGAGAAGAAGGCAGTCAGGGAGGATATCTGCATAAGAAAGGCTGTAGATCTTGTAGTGGGGCAGGCTGTAGAGAAATAACGGCAGATGCGGCGACGGGCTTGATTTGTTATGTTTAAAATAAAAGTATAGGTGTATAGATGAAGTAGAAAATAATTAGTTAAGGCAAACGGAAGTGGAGGTTTAATTATGAGTTTAGTACCATATGTCATTGAACAGACAAGTCGCGGGGAGCGTTCCTATGATATTTATTCAAGGCTTTTGAAGGAGCGCATTATTTTCCTCGGAGAGGAAGTCAACGAGGTGACGGCTAGTCTGGTAGTAGCGCAGCTGCTGTTTTTGGAGGCTGAGGATCCCGACAAGGATGTGCAGCTTTACATCAACAGCCCCGGTGGTTCTGTCACGGCGGGAATGGCGATATATGACACTATGCGCTACATAAAATGCGATGTGTCCACCATATGCATAGGCATGGCGGCGAGCATGGGCGCGTTCCTGCTTGCGGGCGGTACGAAGGGCAAGCGTCTTGCGCTTCCGAATGCTGAGATTATGATACACCAGCCTCTTGGCGGAGCGCAGGGGCAGGCTACGGAGATTCAGATTGCGGCTAAGCATATCCTGCAGACAAAGGAAAAGCTAAATAAGATGCTTGCGGAAAACTGCGGGCAGCCGTATGACGTGGTTGCGGCTGATACTGAGCGCGACAACTGGAAGACGGCGCAGGAGGCGTGCGAATATGGCCTGATTGACAGGGTTATCACTGAAAGGTCTGAGCAAAAAGAAGATAAGTAGAATGATTGTAAGTTGAATAAAAGGGAGAAGAATGATGGCAGGAAAAAGCACTGATGGAAAGGTAAGATGTTCCTTCTGCAATAAGACGCAGGATCAGGTAAGAAAGCTTATTGCAGGGCCCGCGGGCGTTTATATTTGTGACGAGTGCGTGGATATTTGTGCTGATATTATTGATGAAGAATATGAAGATGAGCAGGTTGAGGGCGGTATAGACATCAATCTGCTAAAACCCGCCGAGATAAAGGATTTCCTCGACGATTACGTTATCGGTCAGGAGGAGGCAAAGAAGGTTTTGTCCGTGGCGGTTTATAATCACTATAAGCGTGTTATGGCGGATAAGGATTTAGACGTAGAGCTTCAAAAGAGCAATATTATTATGATAGGCCCTACAGGCTCCGGCAAGACATATCTTGCGCAGACGCTTGCAAAGATTATAAATGTGCCGTTTGCGATAGCCGATGCGACTACCCTTACCGAGGCAGGCTATGTAGGCGAAGATGTGGAGAATATTCTGCTGAAGCTCATACAGGCGGCGGATTATGACATTGAGCGCGCGCAGTATGGCATTATCTATATTGACGAGATTGACAAGATTACAAAGAAAAGCGACAATGTATCAATTACCAGGGATGTATCGGGTGAGGGCGTGCAGCAGGCGCTCTTGAAGATTATCGAGGGCACGGTGGCAAGCGTTCCTCCGCAGGGCGGTAGAAAGCACCCGCATCAGGAGCTTATACAGATAGACACGACCAATATTCTGTTTATATGCGGCGGCGCATTTGACGGGCTTGACAAGATTGTGGAGGCGCGTCTTGACCGCAAATCAATAGGCTTTAACAAGGACATTTCCGAGAAGACGCAGAGGGATATAGGAGCAGTTTTCAAGGAGGTAACGCCGCAGGACTTGACAAAGTATGGGCTTATTCCTGAGTTTGTCGGCAGGGTTCCTATCAATGTTACGCTTGACGGGCTTGATAAGGAAGCCTTGGTGCGCATACTTAAGGAGCCAAAGAGCGCGTTAATCAAGCAGTACCAGAAGCTGTTTGAGTTTGACAATGTCAAGCTAAGCTTTGAGCCCGACGCGATAAATGCGATTGCCGAGAAGGCTCTGGAGCGTAAGACAGGAGCAAGGGGTCTGCGCTCTATTCTGGAAAAAATTATGATGGATGTAATGTTTGAGATTCCCTCCGATGAGACTATCGAGAGCTGCGTAATCACAAAGGAAGCAGTGGAGGGAACAAGCCAGCCTTTCGTGGTGCATCGCGAGGCAGTACGCACTGAGCGCGAGAAGAAGGCAAGATAATCGGATTTAAGTGTAAACGCTGCCTTTACAGGCGGCGTTTTTTGAAATAAAAACCAGTAATTGAATAACTTGAAATAACTTGGGAAGTGAGATTTTAATGAACGAATTTGAATTACCAATGGTGGCGCTTAGAGGCTTGACAGTGCTTCCGCATATGATTATACATTTTGATTTGAGCCGTGACATATCAAAAAGGGCGGTGGAGAAAGCGCTGGACACAAATGAGGAGATCTTCCTTGTTGTGCAGAAAAACCAGGAGGCGGATATGCCTGCGAAGGAAGGTCTTTACAGTATGGGGACTGTCGCCGTAGTGAAGCAGGTGGCGTCTATTCCCAACAATATTGACCGTGTGATGGTGGAGGGCATTTCCAGGGCAAGGCTTATAGATTTGAAGGACAACGGCGGCGAATATTTCAGCGCGGTAATAGAGAATGCTGATTTGAATGAGGATATGCTGGAGCCTGACGAGGAGGAGGCGCTCAAGCGCTCGCTGCAGGAGGTATTCTCTACATATGTGCGGTTTTATCCAAAGATTGGCAAAAGCGTCAATAAATATTTCAATGATGAGAGCCGTCTTTCATTTCTGATAAACCAGACACTTATTAACACGCCCTTTTTGTATGAGCAGAAGCAGCGGATTTTTGAAATTGAGGACATAAAGACGCAGTGCGAGGAGCTTATCGCGCTTATTATGAATGAGACGCAGATAGCGGCGATACGCGCGCAGCTTGCGGTAAAGCTAAAGGATAAGATAGACAAAAACCAGCGGGATTATATCCTGCGGGAGCAGCTTGAATATATACGCGACGAGCTTGGCGGCGAGGACCAGTATTCTGATGTCGAGCATTTTGAAAAGGCGCTGGAGAAGCTGAAGGCGGACAGCGAGGTAAAGCAGAAAATTAAGAAGGAAATCGCGCGCTTTAAAACCGTGATGGGAGCAAGCTCGGAGAGCGCGGTAGAGCGCGTTTACATAGAAACGCTTCTGGAGCTGCCGTGGAACAAGGTCTCAAAGGATTTGAACGACATTGACAGGGCGGAGGAGATTTTGGAGCGCGACCATTACGGGCTTGAAAAGGTAAAAGAGCGGATTATCGAATATTTGGCTGTCAGAAGCCTTACAAGCAAGGGCGAGGCGCCTATACTCTGCCTTGTAGGACCTCCCGGCACAGGCAAGACTTCAATCGCGAAGTCGATTGCGGAGGCACTCAACAAAAAATATGTGCGCATATGTCTTGGCGGAGTGAGAGATGAGGCGGAGATACGCGGGCACAGAAAAACATATGTCGGTGCCATGCCCGGGCGCATCGCGGCGGGGCTGCGGCAGGCAGGCGTGAGCAATCCGCTTATGCTGCTTGACGAGATAGACAAGGTGAGCAGCGACTACAAGGGCGATACCTCCGCGGCGCTTTTGGAGGTGCTTGATCCCGAGCAGAACTGCCGTTTCAGGGATCATTATGTGGAGATACCGATTGACCTTTCGAGGGTTTTGTTCATAGCCACGGCAAATGATGCCGGCAACATACCGCGCCCGCTGCTTGACCGTATGGACATCATAGAGGTCGGCAGCTATACATCAAATGAGAAGTTTCATATCGCTAAGCGCCATTTGCTTGGAAAGCAGCTGGAAAAGAACGGCTTGACGCGCGACCAGCTTGTGGTAAGCGACAACGCGCTCAAAGGAATTATAGCAAACTATACGAGGGAGGCAGGCGTCAGAAACCTTGAAAGGCGGCTTGGCGCTGTATGCCGCAAAGCGGCGCTGGAAATACTCAGAAATAATGGCAAGTCAAAAACGTCAAAGCCCATAAGGGTGACGGGGCAGAATCTTGAAAAATATCTTGGCAAGCCGCGCTATAAGGTGGATATGGCAAACGAGGCAGACGACGTCGGCATTGTCAGGGGTCTTGCGTGGACCAGCGTCGGCGGCGACACATTGCAGATAGAGGTAAACATTATGCCCGGCAAGGGAGAAATCGAGCTTACGGGGCAGATGGGCGATGTTATGAAGGAGTCGGCAAAGACGGGAATAAGCTATATACGTTCGATAGCCTCAAACTATGGGATAAAGCCTAAATTTTTCAAGGAAAATGATTTTCATATACATATTCCCGAGGGAGCCGTGCCAAAAGACGGGCCTTCCGCGGGCATAACGATGGCTACGGCGCTTTTGTCCGCGATTACCAATACGCCCGTAAAGGCAAAGGTTGCGATGACGGGCGAGATTACGCTTAGGGGCAGGGTGCTGCCTATAGGCGGCTTGAAGGAAAAGCTGATTGCGGCAAAGACAGCGGGCATTCTCACGGTGCTTGTGCCAAAGGAAAATGAAAGAGATGTGGCGGAAATTTCAAGTGAGATAAAGTCAGGGCTTGAGATATGCTTTGTCGAGAGCATGGACGAGGTGACAAAGCGGGCATTCAGCCACGAGCCGCAGATAAACAAGGGCTGAAACCGTGAATATACTCCGTGCAGGGAGAATTTCGGAAACGAGGAAAATATGGTAATAAAAAATGCAGAGCTTGAAACTGTTATCGGAATAACGAGCAAAATACCGCAGAACAGCCTTCCTGAGATAGCCTTTGCGGGAAAGAGCAATGTAGGAAAATCATCGCTTATAAACGCTCTTATGAACAGAAAATCGCTTGCGCGAACGAGCGCTCAGCCTGGGAAGACGCAGACTATCAATTTTTACAATATAAACAAGGAGCTTTATTTTGTCGATCTGCCTGGCTATGGCTATGCGAATGCAAACATAGAGGTAAAGGCAAAATGGGGTAAGATGGTTGAAAAATACCTGCGCCAGTCGAAGGTATTAAAGGCGGTGTTTCTGCTTGTGGATATAAGGCATGAGCCGTCGGCAAACGATAAGCAGATGTATGAGTGGATAAAGGCAAACGGCTATGCCCCTATTGTGATTGCGACAAAGGCGGACAAAATCAAGAGAAGCCAGCTTCAAAAACAGCTTGGCATAGTGCGCGCGGGGCTGGGGCTGCCGCCTGAAAGCGCGCTTGTCCCGTTTTCGGCGCAGACAAAGCAGGGGCGTGAGGAAATTTACGGACTGATAGAGGGAGTTATAAATCAGGATGAAAAGCGGTAATAATAATATTAAGCTGATAGTGAATCTGCTGATTTCACTCGCTATACTGCTGCTGGCTATATTTGCGCTTCCAAGGCTTGTAGTGTTTTTTATGCCGTTTATAATAGGATGGCTGATTTCATGCATCGCCAATCCATTGGTGCTGTTTTTGGAGCACAGGATAAGGATTAAGCGTAAAATAGGGACAGTGCTTGTAATTGTCGGAAGCATTGCGGCGGTTATCTGTGTAGGGTATTTTGTGATACTGGTACTTTTCAGGCAGATTTACGGTTTTATAGCGGATATGCCTGAGATGTGGAGCGAGGTGCTTGAGGATCTGGAGCGCTTTGTAAATACCGCAAACCAGTATGTCGGGAATGTGTCGCCTAAGCTTACCGAGATGCTTAATAATCTGGGGAATGTTATAGGAGATGCGATAAGTGAAATTCCAGGCAGCATTGACTTTGGGGGCATGGGCTCGATGGTAGGCAGCATAGCCAACGTGATTATAGCCATTATAATGTGCGTGCTTTCAGCTTATTTTTTCATTGCCGACAGGGAGTGGTGCAATAAATTTTTTGAGCGCCATATACCGCACACCATCAGGAAAAAGTATGATGTTTTTTATATGAGCATCAGGCAGGCGGTCGGAGGGTATTTTAAGGCCCAGCTTAGGATTGAGATTTGGATTTATATTCTGCTGCTGTTTGGACTTACTATATTGAAGGTCAGATATTCGTTTATCATAGCGCTGCTGATTGCCGTTTTGGATTTTCTGCCAGTATTTGGAAGCGGTACGGTGCTTATGCCGTGGGCTGTGGTGTCGCTGCTTGGCGGCAATTATGTGAAGGCTGCGGGCTTTGTGGTAATATGGGGGATAAGCCAGCTTGTGCGCCAGTTTATACAGCCAAGGATTATGGGTGACTCCATAGGAATGGAGCCGATACCGACATTATTTCTGCTGTTTGTGGGCTACAGGCTTGCGGGAGTGGCAGGTATGCTTGTCGCTGTGCCGATAGGCATTATCATAGTAAATATGAATGAAGCGGGATTTTTTGATACGCCGAAGTACAGCTTGAAAATTCTTGTCGCGAATATTAACAAATTCAGGCGGCTTAATGATGAGGACATGCTTGTGCTTGACGAGGACAAGGAGAGCGACGGGGAAAAATAAATGCGTAATTTCAAGATAATCATTCAGTATGAAGGGACACGCTATCAGGGCTGGCAGCGGCAGGACAGCACTGAAAACACCATACAGGGAAGGCTTGAGCGGCTGCTTGGCAAAATGACAGGAAAAGGCTTTGTGCAGGTAGACGGTTCGGGGCGCACGGACTCAGGCGTGCATGCGCTCGGTCAGACGGCTAATTTTAAGCTTGACACGGATATGTCCGCACAAGAGATTATGGATTACATTAACCGCTATCTGCCGGAGGACATAGGGGTCATATCTATAGAGGAGGTCGGCGAGCGTTTTCACAGCAGGCTTAACGCCAAGGGCAAAACTTATGTGTACCGCATCTGGAATTCAGTCATTCCGTGCGTGTTTGAGCGAAGGTATGTATATGAGCTTGCCGAGCCGCTTGATGTGGAAAAGATGAGGGCGGCGGCGCGGCGCTTGGTCGGGAGGCATGATTTTAAGGCGTTTACGTCGGCGAAGAAAAGCAAAAAGTCTACAGTGAGGACGATTGAAGCCATTGATATAGAAAAGAGAGGGCAGGAGGTAGTGATTACATATAGTGGTGATGGTTTTTTATATCATATGGCGCGGATTATTACGGGTACGCTTATTGAGGTAGGTTTAGGCAAGAAACGGGCGGAGGATATTGAAGGGCTTCTTGAAAACGGCGCGCGTGAGGATGCGGGTGCGCTTGCGCCAGCTAAGGGGCTTTGCCTTGTGGAAGTAAGGTACTGAACAGAAAAAGGTTTACAAGGCTGTCATTGATTATGGCGTTGACATATTTACGCGCGTAAGCAGGCATATTATTTAGTATGCTGATTAAGGGAATTGATTGGCATCAGGCATCATTGATGATTGTAGGGATGGGTTAATGCCAAAAAAGAATATTTTTGCTGCTAAATGTAAAAAACAATACAACTGTACACTTAAAAATATCAAAACTGACACTTTAAATAGTGTCAGTTTTCTTATATTATAAAACACGATAAGAAAATGCGCATTATCTTTCAACCGGTAACCTGATGTTTATTGATGTTTATATTACAGATTTATATTGCAGATAAAGCCGAAGCTGCCAAAGCAAAAACCAGGCGAAATCAAATTTGCAAAGCAATACCGCGCGGCTTTGTCTTCAAGCGGAGGAACAACACATGGAAAATGAAAGATATAACCTAAACAAAGAACTTGCCCAAATGTTAAAGGGCGGTGTAATCATGGACGTGACTACGCCCGAGCAGGCTGTTATCGCGCAGGAGGCGGGTGCGTGCGCCGTGATGGCGCTTGAACGCATACCGGCGGACATAAGGGCGGCAGGCGGAGTAGCCAGAATGAGAGATCCAAAGATGATTAGGGAAATACAAAATGCGGTATCTATCCCCGTCATGGCAAAATGCCGCATAGGGCATTTTGCGGAGGCGCAGATTTTGGAGGCGATAGAGATAGACTATATCGACGAAAGCGAAGTCCTTTCGCCCGCGGATGACGTATATCACATTGATAAAACCAAATTTAAAGTGCCGTTCGTGTGCGGAGCAAAGGACTTAGGAGAGGCGCTGCGCCGTATCAGCGAAGGCGCGTCAATGATAAGGACGAAAGGCGAGCCGGGCACAGGCGATATAGTCCAGGCAGTGCGCCATATGCGCAGGATGAACAGCGAGATTGCACGCCTCACATCAATGCGTGAGGACGAGCTTTTCAATGCCGCAAAGGAACTTGGTGTTTCCTATGAGCTTGTCAGCTATGTCCATGAAAACGGCAGGCTGCCCGTGGTAAACTTCGCGGCGGGGGGAGTGGCGACGCCGGCAGACGCGGCGCTTATGATGCAGCTTGGCGCGGAAGGCGTATTCGTGGGTTCGGGCATTTTCAAGTCGGGCAATCCCCAAAAAAGAGCCGCGTCAATAGTCAAGGCAGTCACCAATTACAATGTGTGGAAAGCGTTGAAAAGGGCGTTGACGTGATTGCCACGGCAGGCGGGAAAATTGTCGGAGTAAAGTACAAAAACCAGATAGGCGTGGCATTCCACCCCGAAGTCACAAAGAATACGGCATTTCACGAGTATTTTTTAAAAATGTGCGCCGCTTGCATGCCTTCTGCCACGGCGCAGCTTTCCTCCAATTTGCCAAGCCTGTAGAAAAATTTTTTTACAGCATAATTTTTTTAAAATTTATGGCATCAGAAAATCTGCAATGCATGTTTTCTATTGTTTGGATCGGCACTTAAAAAATTATGTTAAAATTTATGAAAATTTTATGTTGCAGGTACAATGCGGTTTTGGTAGAATAAAGATAGCAATATTTTTTTGTTATTAATATTAGGAGGTATTTACAATGTCCACAAAGCGCAATATTATCGTCGGTCAGTCAGGCGGTCCTACGTCGGTTATCAATTCAAGTCTTGCAGGCGTATATAAGACAGCACAGGAGAGAGGCTTCAACAAGGTATATGGAATGTTACATGGCATCGAGGGTTTCCTTGACGAGCAGTATGTAGACCTGTCTACGCAAATCCATACCTATATGGATATAGAGCTCTTAAAGAGAACTCCTTCCGCATTTTTAGGCTCATGCCGCTGCAAGCTTCCCGAGATTTACGAAAGCCCCGACACTTACGAGAAAATATTCAGCATCTTAGACAAGCTTGAAATCGAAGTATTCATCTATATCGGCGGCAACGATTCAATGGATACCATCAAAAAGCTTTCAGATTACGCAATAGTTCACGGACACAGCCAGAAGTTCCTCGGCGTGCCCAAGACAATAGACAACGATCTTGCGCTCACAGACCATACTCCGGGATTTGGCAGCGCCGCAAAATATATAGCGGCTTCCACAAAGGAGATTATCCGTGACGCGCTGGGATTAAGCTACAACAAGGAAAACATCACAATCATAGAGGTTATGGGGCGCAACGCAGGCTGGCTTACAGGCGCTACAGTGCTCGCAAGGACGGAGGAGTGCGTAGGACCTGACCTTATCTATCTGCCTGAGCTTACCTTTGATATGGACAAATTCACAGATACGGTCATGGATCTCTTAAAGAAAAAGAAGAATCTTGTCATCGCTGTTTCAGAAGGCATCAAGCTTGAAGACGGCAGATATGTATGCGAGCTTTCAGGCGGCGCTGATTATGTTGACGCGTTCGGTCACAAGCAGCTCCAGGGCACGGCGGCTTACCTTGCAAATTACCTTGGCGCAAAGATTGGCTGCAAGACGAGGGCGGTTGAGTTTTCTACTCTGCAGAGAAGCGCATCGCACATCGCATCACGTACAGATATAGACGAGGCGTTTATGGTAGGCGGCGCTGCTGTCAAGGCGGCTGACGAGGGCGACACAGGCAAGATGGTTGTCATCGACAGAGTATCAGACGATCCCTACATGGCGGCGGCAGGCATTTATGATGTACACCGCATAGCAAACAATGAGAAACTTGTGCCGAGAGAATGGATAAACAAGGAGGGCAACTTCGTTACACAGGAGTTTATCGACTATGTAAAACCTCTTATCCAGGGTTCATACCACCCGTTCATGGTAAACGGTCTGCCTCAGCATCTCGTTTTAAATATGAACAACAAGTAAAAAACGCCGTTTAAAGCATTGCTAAGACTAGGCTGCCGCGTCAGCGGCAGCCTGATTTTTTATGCTGATTTATTCGGATATTTTTGCTGGCTGTCCAGACAGCAGGCAAAGCATATAGAGGCAGGATTGATTTTAAAACAGTAGTAGGAGGACATACATGGGCGCAGTAAATACCATAGAGGCGGAGGAACTTTTGAATTGGGAAAAGAAAAGCTATCTGCCGCTGGATATACGCGACAGGGGAGCGTTTGAGTACGGGCATATGCCATATGCCGTAAACGTGCCGTACGATGAACTTGAAGCGGAAATCAATAAAGCCGGCGGAGCGTTTTCGGACAAAAAAGAGAAAAGAATCGTCGTATACTGTCAGAAAGGAATTGTGAGCGCAGAGGCGTCAAGTCTTTTAGCCGAAAGAGGCTTTGAAGTATATGAGCTGAAAGGCGGCTATCTTAATTGGCTTATGAAAAGCACTGAAAAAGCGCTTGGCTCTCCCGACGAAAAAAGCAGCGCGGACATAGAGCAGGATATAAGAAAGCGTTTCAGGAAAAGCCTGTGGTGCCGCTTTACAAAAGCGATAACGCAGTACGATCTGGTAAAAGAGGGCGACAAAATAGCGGTGTGCATTTCAGGAGGCAAGGACTCGATGCTTATGGCAAAGCTCTTTCAGGAGCTGAAACGCCACGACAAATTTCCGTTTGAGCTTGTCTTTCTGGTGATGGATCCAGGCTACAGTCCTGCCAACAGAAAGCTTATAGAAAGCAACGCGGAGCGCCTCGGCATTCCGATAACGGTTTTTGAGACCGACATATTTGAAAGCGTATTCAATGTAGAAAAATCGCCCTGCTATCTGTGCGCCCGAATGAGACGCGGTCATCTCTACAGCAAGGCTCAGGAGCTTGGCTGCAATAAGATTGCGCTGGGGCACCACTATGATGACGTTATCGAGACTATCCTTATGGGAATGCTCTACGGGGGTCAGATTCAGACAATGATGCCAAAGCTCCACGGCACCAATTTTGAGGGAATGGAGCTTATCCGCCCGATGTATCTTATCCGTGAAAGCACCATCAAGGCGTGGCGCGACTACAATAATCTCCACTTTCTGCAGTGCGCCTGCAAATTTACCGAAACCTGCACGACCTGCGGGGACGGGGGCGGCAATTCCAAGCGCCAGGAAATAAAGCTGCTCATCAGGGAGCTTAAAAAAACAAATCCGTTTGTGGAGGGCAATATTTTTAAAAGCGTGGAAAACGTAAATTTAAGCACAATTGTAGCGTGCAAAAAAGATGGGATAAA
>X301_European_Hare__coassemble_1009_pt1 | contig 25580 bp, 20 predicted proteins | sample X301_European_Hare__metabat2_low_PE_011 | metagenome-assembled genome bin X301_European_Hare
GTGTGAAACTAAAGCTTTATTATATTAATTAAAATTATGATAAAGCAGACAGATAGGAGATAGTAATGCAATGAGCAAGGCTAGAGAAAAAATTGATGGTTTAAAAAATTTGTTAAAGCGTGAAAAAATTGACTTTTACATAGTGCCGACAGCGGATTTTCACGGTTCTGAGTATGTTGACGGGTATTTCAAGGTTAGGGAGTTTCTGTCAGGCTTTACAGGCTCAAACGGTACGCTTGTAGTCAGCGGGGACGAGGCGGGGCTTTGGACGGACGGCAGGTATTTCGTGCAGGCGGAGCGCGAGCTTGAAGGCTCAGGCATTGTGCTTTACAGAATGGACGAGGAGGGCGTGCCCGACATAAAGGAATACCTTGATAAAGAGGTCAAAAACGGGCAGACAATAGGCTTTGATGGCAGAGTGATGTCTGCAAAGCTTGGCACAGAGCTTGAGAAAATTTTTGAGGGAAGGGATGTGCGCTTTGCCTGTGAGAGGGACATAGCAGATGAGCTTTGGAGCGACAGACCCAAGATGCCTTTGAGCAAGGTGTGGGCTGTGCCTGATGAGCTTTGCGGCGAGAGCGCGGAGCAGAAGCTTGCCAAAGTACGCGCGCGAATGTCAGAGGAGAAGGCAAAGCATCTGCTTATATCAAAGCTTGACGATATTATGTGGCTCTACAATGTACGCGCAGATGATGTGGCGTGCAATCCTGTAGCACTTTCATACACGTTTATTTCAGAGGACAGCGCCGTTTTGTTTATTCAAAAGGAGGCGCTTACAGATAAAATAACAGATGATTTGAAAAAGCAGGGAGTTGAGTGCAGGACATATGATGAGATAGTGCCATTCCTAAAGAAATGTGATATAAAGGGCAAAATATGGTGCGCCAGCGCAGATACAAGCTATCTTTTGTACAAGCTTGCAGGCGACAGGGCAGAGCTCATAGACAAGGACAATCCGACAGAGCTTTTAAAGGCGGTCAAAAATCCGACAGAGCTTGAAAACATCAGGAAATACTACCTGCTTGACAGCGTCACACTCACAAAATTCCTTTTCTATATGAAAAACAATGTCGGCAAGGAATACATGGACGAGTACACAGCAGGGCAGAAGCTTGACAAAATGCGCAGCGAGATAGACGGATTTATCGAGCTTTCATTTGACACAATCAGCGCATACGGGGCAAACGCTGCCATGATGCACTACGAGGCTACAGAGGAAAATAAAGCCGAAATCAAGGCGGAAGGCTTATATCTGGTCGATTCAGGCGGCCAGTACATGGGCGCCACGACAGACGTGACGCGCACCATAGCCCTCGGTTCAATAACAGATGATATGAAAAAGCACTTTACAAAGACAGTCTGCGGAATGTTACGCCTTGCAAACGCAAAATTCCTGTACGGCTGCACAGGCAGGAATGTAGACATCATGGCAAGGCAGCCCCTCTGGGAGTGCTATATAGACTACAAATGCGGCACAGGCCACGGTATAGGCTATATTTTAAATGTCCACGAAGGACCGCAGAATATCAGATGGCGTTTCAGACCTGAAATGACGGAAGCAGCTCTCGAAGCAGGAATGATAGTATCTGACGAGCCAGGCGTATATATCGAAGGCAGCCACGGCATACGCATAGAAAATATACTGGAAGTCGTCAACGAACTCAAAAACGGCGACGGACAATTTATGGGTTTCAGGCATCTCACATATGTCCCCATAGACCTTGATGCCATAGACACCCAGTACATGGAGCCGTCAGACATCAAGCTTTTGAACGCCTACCACAAACTCGTATTTGAAAAGCTCTCCCCATACTTCCAAGGAGAAGCCCTAGACCAGCTAAAGGCGGCAACACGCAGCCTATAACCCTGAACGGGCGACCTCATGCACACATACTAAAAAAATCAACCACCAACCCAATGGCAAAAAATGAAAAACTTCCAAAAATTACACAATTTTTAATTTAGTTTACACTAATTTTATTGACATTTTTCAGCGACTTTGAGATAATATTAACAAATGTGCGGCTTATAGTATATGTACCGCTCATAAAGCAATAAACAATTATATTTTAAGGAGGATTTTATATGTCAACAAAAGCGTATTATCCCATTTCTGAGATTGGTGCGGGAAAAGTAGGATTTTCTAAGACACGTTCTATCATCGAAGCAGCATTCTACGGAAATAACGTAGTAAAGGTAAACACCTTGAAAGAGGCGTATGAATTAGCAAAAAACTCTCCAGGAACAATTGTTACGGATATGCCCGTAAAAGACGGCGAGACCTTCGGTCTTGAGAAAGACGCAAAGGTTCTTCTGTTCAACGACGGCGCAGTAACAGGCCGTTATGCAGCAGCACGCCGCATCAAAGGCGAGCCCGGCGTTGACGAAGCTAAGCTTGATAAAGTCGTAATGGACGCTGTATATGAGACACGTTGGAAGACAATGTATCATGCAGAGTGTTTCGTAGGACTTGACCCTGAGTTTATGGTAAAGGCACATCTGCTCATTCCCGAAGGCGAGGAGAATATCCTTTACAACTGGATGATTAACTTCCAGTATATGTCAGACGAGTATGTAAAGATGTACAAGAAATCAAGACCTGTAGGCGACGGAAAAGAGCCTGATATCTATATCTTCTCTGATCCCCAGTGGGCTCCTCATGACGCTCCCGATGTTGACTACAGCTGCTTAAGCGACCCTCTTACACTTTGCTATTTCGATACAAACCAGAACTGCGCGGCAATCCTCGGCATGAGATATTTCGGCGAGCACAAGAAGGGCACACTTACAATGGCGTGGGCGCTTGCAAACAGAAACGGCTACGCAGCATGCCACGGCGGACAGAAGGAGTACACGCTTCCTGACGGCTCTAAGTTCGTTGCGTCTGTTTACGGACTTTCAGGCTCAGGCAAGTCTACCCTGACACATGCTAAGCATGGCGGCAAGTATCCTATCACTGTGCTTCATGACGACGCATTCATCATCAATACAGATACCTGCGCATCTATAGCGCTTGAGCCTACTTACTTTGATAAGACGGCTGACTATCCTACAGGCTGCCCTGACAATGAGTATCTCCTGTCAGCTCAGAACTGCTCAGCTACTCTTGACGAGAACGGCAAGATTCAGCTTGTAACAGAGGATATCAGAAATGGCAATGGACGTGCCATCAAGTCTAAGCTGTGGTCTCCTAACCGCGTAGATAAGATTGACGCTCCCGTAAACGCTATCTTCTGGATTATGAAGGATCCGACAATCCCTCCTGTAGTTAAGTTAAAGGGCGCGGCTCTTGCATCAGTTATGGGCGCTACGCTTGCAACAAAGACTTCTACAGCTGAGCGTGTTGCAGCAGGCACAGACCTCAACGCTTTGAGAATCGTTCCTTACGCTAACCCGTTCAGGACATATCCTCTCGTAAACGACTATGAGAAGTTCAAGAAGCTCGTTGAGGAGAAGAACGTTGCATGCTATATCGTAAATACAGGCGACTTTATGGGCACAAAGGTTAAACCCGCTGACACATTAGGCATTCTTGAAACTATCGTTGAAGGAAAGGCTAAATTCGAGAAGTGGGGCAACTTTGACGATATCGAGATTATGTATGACTGGTCTGGCAAGACAGCTGACTTTACTCCTGATTTGAACAATCCTGAGTACAAGGCTGCATTAAAGAACGCTATGCAGAACCGCGTAAAGGCTGTTGAGGACTTCGCTACAAAGAAGGAAGGCTACGACAAGCTTCCTGATGAGGCGCTTGCAGCTTTGAAGAAGCTCGTAGAGCAGTGCTAATTTGTGTAATAAAGGGCTTAGAATAAAATAAATAAGCTGCCGCTTTTGCCGAAATGTAAATTAAAAATCGGTGAAGGCGGCAGTTTTTTAATTGTAGGGCTCTTTTTTGTCAGTAAGCCCTAAAAGGTAGTCAACGCTTGTATTGTGGTAGCGGGCAAGCTTTATTAAAATTGAAGTAGGTATGTCGTTTTCGCCGGTTTCGTATTTGGAATATCCGGTTTGCAACATGCCTAATATTTTTGCCATTTGCGTCTGTGACAAGTCTTTGTCTTCGCGCAGGTTGCGTAAGCGTGGATACATATATTGCCTCATTTCTATCTTCATTTATATCCAGAAAATCTGAAAAAATTTATTTGATAATTTCAAAATCTGAACAGAGCATACAAAATTAGCGGCATATTGTTTCATAACTGGCTGTGGCTGGATTATGCTGAATTTTGTATATTTTGCATTAATTTTAAAAGGTTTATGCATATTATAGCTAACCTGTTTTAGGGTATTAACTTTTAACCTGAAACAGCTTAAAATCTGTTTTAGGTTAAATACTAAAATATGCAAATGAGGAGCTGTAACCTGTGATTTTTAATTCTGTAGAATTTATCATATTTTTTCCGATAGTTGTGTTTGTGTACTATATACTTCCCCATAAGGCAAGATATATGTGGCTTTTGGCGGCAAGCTATTATTTTTATATGAATTGGAATCCGCTTTATGCCTTGCTGTTGTTTTCATGCACGTTTGTTACATACGTATCGGGATTGATATTAGATAAGCTGAAAGATACAAAAGGCAGTGAAAAAAACTGTGAGCTAAAAAGAAAGCTGTGCCTTGTCGGATGTCTTTTTGTATGCCTTGGAATACTTGGATTTTTTAAGTATCGTGATTTTGCTGTGATAAATATAAACAGGGTGCTCGGTATTCTGCATTTGGGGCAGCTTACCTGGGAGCATAGCATTGTGCTGCCTGTGGGAATTTCGTTTTATACTCTGCAGGCTCTTGGTTATCTGATTGATGTGTACAGGGGAGATATATACGCAGAAAAGAACTTTTTCAGGTATCACTGTTTATATCATTTTTCCCGCAGCTTGTCGCAGGTCCGATTGAACGCTCCAAAAATCTGCTGGTACAGCTGTATACGCCAAAAAAGTTCGACTATGAAAATTTTCGCCGCGGCTTTGTGCTTATGTTGTGGGGATTTTTCTAAAGGTGGTTATTGCGGACAGAGCGGCGATTATTGTAAATACTGTGTACGGAAATCCTGATGAATATAAGGGCTTTTTGGTGGTTGCGGCGACATTTTTCTTTGCAATACAGATATATTGTGATTTTTACGGATATTCTGTGATTGCCAGAGGAACGGCGCGTTTCCTCGGAATAGAGCTGATGGACAACTTCAATGCGCCGTATTTTTCACAGAGTGTCAAGGAATTCTGGCGTAGATGGCATATATCGCTGTCGGGGTGGTTTAGGGATTATCTCTATATACCGCTGGGCGGCAACCGAAAAGGGGCATTGCGAAAGCAGGAAAATTTATTGGCGGTGTTTGCTGTAAGCGGACTTTGGCATGGCGCGTCTGTGGCGTTTATAGTATGGGGTCTGCTAAATGGAATTTACCAGATTTTTGAAGACTGTTTTAAACGAATAAAGGAAATGATGAAAAGGCTTTTTGACGATGCTGGGGAAAGCGCAAACTGTTTCAGCAGGAGAGCTTTAAGGCGTGTCATTACATTTGGGCTTGTCTGCTTTGCATGGATATTTTTCAGGGCGGGAGATATGTCTGACGCTCTGGATATGATAGGAAATATGCTGCAGTTTGACTGGGTTGCGATGTTTGACGGCTCTATTTATGGGCTGGGAGTGAGCAGGGAATATTTCAAGGTGCTTGTTGTGGCAATTTTGGCTCTGGGGTATGTGGATTACCATAAATATAAGGGAACTGATATGGCAAAAGTGTTGTTAAGTCAGGAATGGTGGTTCAGGCTATTGGCGGAGGCAGGACTAATTTTTGTGATTATGCTGTTTGGGTGTTATGGAACGGAGTATGATACGAGTGAGTTCATTTATTTTCAGTTTTAGAAGGTTTTATAGCAAGTACGGGAAAAATGTTAAACGGATTGTTTTTTATTGCTGTTTGCTTTTGTGTTTAGGGCGGGGGGTGCTTTTTTCAATTAGCATATGAGAATGACCGAACCCTAGAGCTTTTTCAATTATAGGAGGTACTATGATGCGTTGCTTTTATATCAACTGATTACTGGGGGTATAAAACAAAAGGCAGATAACCGAAGTTACCTGCCTGCAGCTCTGAATGAAATAGGTGGGTGACAATCCACATCTCTTTTAAGACCTATAAGGCGTGACGGCTGCCTGTTCCGTCCTCAGATTTCATTCAATATAGTTTACTCATCTGGTAACTTTATTATACAATATTTTGATATAAAGTCAAGATATTTTATTTTTTATTCCATGCCCATGCCCTGTTATTGTCAATGTAATGGGTTAGTTGTGCATCCGTAATTGGATACATGGTGCGAAAAGACAACGCCCCAGTAGCAGAAATTCGAATGGCGACAGCAACATGTGAAGAAAAGCTTTTGATAAAGGAAATGCTGCTGTCTTTTGGATGAACGCTTAAATAATCTGGATTTGCAATGATAGAAGGCAGCTGTTCCAGATAATTGTAAAATGTATTATCTGAGATAAAATCCTTTTTGTGCAATTCAGCGTGTTTGATTCTGTCCTTCCAAAATAAAATATCGGTTTCCGAACTAAGTATATTCTCCAATTGAGGCACCTTTTTTATTAAAAAAGCAGTCATGTCGTGGCTTAATTTTCCAAGAGAGACACAGTTTGTTCCGTTTTCAAAAACAGAAATGTCCAGTATATCCGCCATAGTAGAACCTTTCACTTAAAATATTGTATATTTTGTGGTTTTGCTGATTTTTTATGAGGCTGTTCCTGTAATGAGTTGTCGTTTGGGGCAAGCTTCCTGTTCCTGTTTTTCTTTTTCCTGTCGTTACCTCTCAATCCTGCACATAATCTCACGCAGTATTCTTTTAACACCCTCATTATTTATCTCATAGTTTTTTTATTTTTTCCTCGGCACTTCCACACCGTTGATATATACAGTTACTTCAAACATATAATTATATCAAATTAACTATATCATAGGTAATACAAAATGCACAATAAAAAAATATATTTATAATTGACACAAGTTAATTCTTGCGGTATAGCGAAATTACAAACGAGTTTTAACTTGTGTAAAATTCATAATCTTTTTAAATTTCATCTTAAAAAAATCTTAAACATTTTCCCAGTTGGAAATTAATAAAAATACCTGTATACTAGCCTTATCATGATAAAAGAAAATCGGCTGGCAGTGAGCTCAGCCAGCCATTTACGGAGGTTAATATGTACAGCATACTGGTATGTGATGATGAAAAGGATATAGTATCGGCACTCAGAATTTACCTGACGTCAGAGGGTTACAGGGTATATGAGGCATACGACGGAAAGGAAGCGCTCGAAATCCTCGAAAGGGAAGAAATCCACCTTGTGATAATGGACATAATGATGCCCGTGCTTGACGGCATTTCGGCAATGGTAAAGCTGCGGGAGACGAGCAATGTCCCCGTGATAATGCTGACGGCAAAAAGCGAGGACACTGACAAGGTGCTTGGACTCAACATCGGCGCTGACGACTATGTGACAAAGCCCTTTAATCCTGTAGAGCTGCAGGCGCGCGTGAAGTCGCAGCTAAGGCGCTATATGCAGCTTGGCGGGAGCGCGTCAAATCCCGATAAAAATTCAAAAGAGGCGCTCATCATAGGCGGAATAGAGCTTGACGACAAGACAAAGGAGGTCACGCTTGACGGCGAAAAAGTGGCGCTTACGCCGACGGAATACGATATACTAAAGCTTTTGATGCAAAGTCCCAACGAAGTATTTTCGCCCGCGCAGATATATAAAAAGGTATGGAAGGATAATCCATACGGCACGGAAAACACGGTCGCGGTACATATCAGGCATCTGAGGGAAAAGCTGGAGTATTCGCCCGCAGAGCCGAGATACCTGAAATCAGTCTGGGGGCGCGGGTATAAAATTGAGGCGGAGAATAAAAATGAAAGGAGTTAAAAGATTATGAAAAAGATAAGAGGCTCAATCATGGCAAAGCTTATCGCATGGATTGCGTTCCTTGCGGGCATAGGCGCGGCAGCCGCAGGCGGAGCGCTGACGATTATGGCGGTTGACGGCAACTGCTACACGAAGTCATACAAACAGGTGATAGATGAGAATTATGACACTTTAAACAGTATAAATAATAACAGGGCATTTTCACGTTATATTAACAGTTGGGCGGACAACTGGAGCAGAAATTTGGACAGAAATTTCAAATACGGCATTGTCAAGGCAGATACTCTAAAAGACATTGAGCTTTCAAGCAGGGACAGCTATGTGTCGGATAATTTTTCGCAGGCTGATTTGGACAAAATTGCGGATAATCCAAACGGGCTGATGCTGACGCAGATAAGATGCTATTTTAATAGCAATGGCGATTACACTATAAAGAGCAGGGGCTATTATGAGGATTATCTGGATAGTGACAACATTTTCAGGGCGGGTGTTTATTCCGATGGAGGAAGCGTGTCGGAGAATAACGCCGAGGCGACATCAGGCAACTGGAAAGGCTTTTATGCGGACAGCGTATGCTATGATACGACGGGCGGTATTTTTTACTACTACGTAAGCGACACACAAAGGTATTATCCGGTTCAGAGCGTGACGCTTGCCTATACAAGTCCTGCCGACGGGATAGAGCGCAATTATGCGTACAGCTATGATTTTGACGAAAAGGCATATATATTTAATAGTGTATGGGAAAGCGGAGAAACTGAAGAAGAAACAACCTACTATGGTGAACCAGGTGAAATGGAAGGAGCCGGAGAAATTGAAGATACCGAAGAAATCGAAGAAACTGATGAGAACATCATGCGTGACGCGCACAGCGGCAGCGAAAAAGCGGAGAGTGACAGCATAGAGACTCTGCTTATGGGTGACGAAGATGGCAGGATCACTTTTGACAAACTCAACGGCACATCATTTAATTATAAATGCTGGGGCATGCTGGTTATGGACAACATAAGATGGATTGATGCTTCGGGGATTAAACTGATAAATGCAAAAAATATCGCAAAGCAGAGCTTTAAGGACAGCCCTGGATATTATCTTGATGAAAATTACACGCTGATAGTAAATATGGCTGATGAGAGTGAAAATTACTGGGTAGTTTCAATAGTGCCGTCTGAGTCTGAAATCAATGCAAACCTGAACAGCGACAGCCAGTATGAACAGCGCAAATATATGCTGAGAACGGCATACAACATGAGATATATAGCGATATATATGTTTATAGCTGGAATAATTGTGACATTAGCGTCATTTTTCTTCCTTGTATATTCAGCGGGCTATCGTAAAAACAGCGATACCGTGGTAAAGCTCCCGATAATCGATCGTATGCCTCTGGAGATTTTGACCGCTATAGTCATAGCGGCTGGCATGGCGCTTGTTTTATCCGTAGATATTGTTTTTGAACTTGACAGCAGATATGCTATGCTTGGGATAGATGTTTCAATGGCAGCGGTGCTTGTTATGGCGGGCATATTGTGCGCTTTCCTGCTCAGCCTTACAGTAAGGGTGCGCGCGGGAAAATGGTGGCGCGGCAGCATATGCTACTCGGTCTATAAGGCTCTGGGAAAAGCGGCGTCAATACTTGCCAGAAATACCAGCCTGCTTTGGAAGGTTATCGTCGTGCTCACGGCAGTATCAGTCGTGGAGCTTATTGCTATCAGCATATGCTGGTATGAAATGGACATTTTGATTATACTGTGGTTCATTGAAAAGGTGATTATTTTCGTGGTATTCATATGGCTTGCGCTGCAGCTTAAAGGACTTCAGGAGGGCAGCAGACGCCTTGCGGACGGCGATTTACAGTACAAAATAAGCACTGAAAAAATGTTTTGGGAGTGCAGAAAGCATGCCGAAAACCTGAACAAAATCAGCGACGGAATGTCAAAGGCGGTAGACGAACGCATGAAAAGCGAGCGCTTAAAGACAGAGCTTATCACCAATGTATCGCACGACATCAAGACACCGCTGACTTCCATAATAAATTATGTTGATTTGCTTGAAAAAGAGCATTTGGAAAACGAAAAGGCGGTCGAGTATCTCGAGGTACTTGAACGGCAGTCTGCAAAGCTTAAAAAGCTTACAGAGGACTTGGTCGAGGCGTCAAAGGCATCCACGGGCAATCTTGAAGTCGAAAACGAGCAGATTGAGGCGGGGGTTTTTTTGACTCAGACAGTCGGCGAGTTTGAGGAAAGGCTTTCAGCGGCGGGTTTGGAGCTGATTGTCAGCAAGCCCGACGATAAAGTGTATATCACGGCAGACGGCAGGCATCTGTGGCGCGTGGTTGACAACCTAATGAATAATATCTGCAAATACGCCCAGCCTGATTCAAGAGTGTATGTAAATCTGGAAACTACGGACGAGGATATTTCGATAATATTTAGAAATATGTCAAAATTTCCCCTGAACATAAACGGCGACGAGCTGCAGGAGCGCTTTGTGAGAGGAGACAAGTCAAGAAACACGGAGGGACACGGACTCGGTCTTTCCATAGCCAAGAGCCTTATGGATTTGATGAATGGTGAGATGAATATTTATGTTGACGGCGATTTGTTCAAGGTGGTGCTGAAATGGCATATTCAAAAGTAACGGAGAAAGTAACGGAGAGACATTATTTGTATTGACGATGTATGCTGTAATATAGTAAAATAAATAAAAGGGGAGGCGTATAAGCTTTTAAGGCAGGCAAGTGTTATAAAGCGTAATTTCATTTTATGTCAGGTGTTCGGAACTTAAGCCTGAAACAATGGAAAACAGAACGCTTATGGAGTGCGGTGATATACTGGCTTAAAATGGAGGATTTTACTTATGTCAATAATAAGATTTTATTGTTACGATAATGATTTGTGCGTTGGCGAGGCGCTTTTCTATCCTAAGCATGTTGTGCTGAACTGGAAGCCTGACAAGGAGTTAAGCCCCCATGCCCTGCGGTACAAATACAAGTACACAGACTATTTTATAAGCCAGCTGTGCACAATGCCCAGAGAGTTTGTAAAGAATAAGTCCACTATCATGATTAAGTATCATCACTTGATTTTAAAGAAAGAATGACGGATTTATAACCTTGCCGTAAATATTCATATATAATTTAACAAAATTTTAAAGCCAAATCTTAGTAAAGTTGATTATGCTTAGCAGGTTGATATTTTGGCGTATATAGGTTATACTATAGTTAATCTGAAATGTGCGATTACTCTTGTCATTTTGAACCTACATCACTTTAAACGGGATTCCTACATTGCCTGATTAATGTCATGCCCCCCATTATGGCCAGGGGAAGACAGCGAGATGGTTGCGGTTGCCCACCTAGCATTGGCTAGGAGTCAAAATACAGGAGACGGCATTTTGGAGAAACACTAAAGAAAGAGCAGCCTTTGGGCTGCTTTTTGTGTTATCTTAAACAGCGGAGGTATCGGTATAAAAATCAATCTCAACAGGGGCAGGCGGCTTTTGATTGCGGTGCTGTGGGTAATAATCGCAGCCGGCATATACCAGTGCGCCGTGACGCTCAACGGAAAGGACAATCCGAAAGAAACGGCTCAGCTTGAGAAAGAGGAGGAAGGGCAAAACAGCGAAGAAGTGAAATTAAACGAAAAAACACAGACCGAAAACCAAGCCGCAAACATCACGGAAACGCCCGCGCAGACGGAAACGCTCCCATTTGACCGCAATATAAGGGTGCTTATCAAGACGGAAAATTTTGATGATATTTTCCATAAGGAAATAAGGCTGTCAGGAACTGAAGGGTTGGAGATAAGGCTTGGCGGTAAAAGCAGGATTTTTTCACCCAACGAGGAGTGCCTGATTACAGCCGAAAACCTTGCGGGGAACACGCTAATCATACGAAGCGGCAGTGGCAGCAGCGAAAATGGAAACGGCAGCAGTGAAAACGGCGGCAGCGAAAATGAAAATGGCAGCAGCGAAAATAGTGGCAGCGGAAACGGCAGAATACGCCTGCTTAATGTAAAGCGAAACGGCGATGCGCAGTACAGAGGAACTATTGAATGTTATGGCACGGACAGCGGGATAGTCGTAGTAAACGAGCTTACAGTCGAGGAATACCTTTACGGCGTAGTGCCAAGCGAAATGCCGTCGTCATATCCGATTGAGGCGCAGAAGGCGCAGGCAATAGGCGCGAGAACATATGCGTATTTCCACAAAAGGGGATATGCCTATCCGCAGTGGCGGGCGCATGTTGACGACAGCACGACATTTCAGGTGTATATGAATATCCCCGAAACAGATGAGGCGAAAAATGCCGTTGACGCGACAAGAGACTTGGTGCTGCTGCATAACGGCACGCTTATCCAAAGCTTTTACTATTCCACGTCAGGCGGCTACAGCGCGGGGAACGGGGCGTGGAGCGAGGGGGTATTTACGCAGAGCGAAGACGACTATATGCTTGAAACAGGTGAGGACATTTTCGCGGAAAACAGCAGCGAGAGCGAGCAGAAATACAAGGAATACATAGACAGCGGCAATCCCGAGGATATCGAATACAGCGAGCCGTGGTACCGCTGGGAATATATAAAAAATTTTGACGCGGACACGGTAAAGCAGCTTTTTTCGCGCCTTTACTCAATGTACCAGTCACAGCCCTACAATGTGCGGATTAGGTCAAAGCTTTTGGGCGCGGATAAGCTTATGGAGGAAACACAGATAAACGACATACGCGTGCTGACGCGCCAGAAAAGCGGGCTTGTATCGAGCCTTATCATAGAAACGCCGAATTTTACCGTAAATGTGCGCACGCAGAACAGCATACGGCAGGCGCTTGCCTTTACGGGCGACATCGTGATAAAAAACGACGGGAATGCCTTCACGGTGGGGAATATCCTGCCGAGCGCATATTTTTACATAGAAAAAAGCTTTAATAAAAGCGCGGAAAAGGGGAATAATCTAAAAGGTATAGTAATACGCGGGGCCGGATTGGGGCATGGTGCGGGAATGTCGCAGAACGGCGCAAAATGTCTGGCGCAAAAGGGTTTCACGGCGGAGCAGATATTGGCATATTATTATAAGAGCAGTATAGAAGCCATATCAGATGGGAGCTTTTAGAATGTCAAATATACCTTTGGGCACGAGATTATACAGATTTCAAAAACAGATACGCAGAAGTGTCGTCGAGGCGGAGGTCGCAGTCTACGCCTCGGGCGCTGCGTTCTTTTTGTTTTTGTCCATTATTCCTATGATAATGCTGGTGAGCGGGCTTTTGCCGCATGGGGCGATTGCGCAGAAGGATATGGTAAATATTTCTCAGGCGGTAATACCCGAGCGCGTGTACAGCTTTCTAATGGGGATTGTGGACAGCTATCATAGAAATAATATGACACTACTGTCATTTTCTGCCGTGATTATTGTGTGGTCGGCGTCAAAAGGAATGCTTGCGCTTATACGTGGATTAAACCATATATATGAGGTTGAGGAATCCCGAAATTATATAGTGCTCAGGCTAAAAGCGGCGTTTTACACTGTGTTTCTGCTGTTTGCGGTGGTATTGTCCATAGGCATACTGGTGTTTGGAAATACCGTGGCGAAAATGCTCATTCCTGACGGCGGATTTGCTGAAACATTGTGGCGCGTGTTTGGCGGCTTGCGCCATGTCTTTGTCGCGGGAATGATTTCCGTGGTTTTCTGCACTATGTACAGCCTGCTGCCGAATAACCAGCTTTCATGGCGCGAGCATTATCCAGGGGCGGTTTTTACGTCAGTGTTCTGGACGCTTTATTCGTTTGCGTTTTCCGTGTATATAGATTATTTTGACGGGTTTGCGATGTATGGGAGTCTTACTACGATAATTATTGTGATGATATGGCTGTATTTCTGTATGTATATATTTTTCTGCGGGGCGCTGGTGAATAAGTGGATTTTTGAGCGGGAGGTTGAGGTCTGATTTACGGAGGGCGTATTAAATTGTTAAGATTTATTTTTTTAATTGCTTTTAGCTTAGTGTGAGAGTATATTTTATATATGATAAGCATTTAGAAGTCTTAAAAAGGGCTTGTGAATGAATTAAACGGAGGAGAGGGATTATGAAAAACAATATTAGATTTTTGGCTTTAGCTTTGACAGGCATATTGGTGCTGAGCGGCTGTTCTTCGCAGGGAGCGCCAAAGGCAGATGAAGACAGCCGTGAAACTATTGAATTTGGCGATATTGGCGCAGAAAATGGGGACAGCGAAGAAGCTAAGGAAGCATCAGAGGAGCAGACGGATGATGGACAGGCGCAGACAGATGAGAGCGCGGAGACTTTGGCTTCAGAGGAAGGGCAGTCAAGGGCGCCTGCGGTCTCAATAAAACAGAGCGAGGAAAAGGAAATATATGATGACACTGGGGAAGTCCTGATTGTGACGGAAAGCCATGCGATTGTTGAGATTACTTCTGATGGGTTTGATGCCTTGAAGAACACTGTCGAGGGCTATTATGAAAAAGATAATACCGAGACATTAGACGAAATGACGGAGGAAGCACAAAATCATCTTCATGGAATGAAAGAACTGGAGGATTATGATTATGATGTATCGCGGTTTCCGACTTACTATATGGACAAGACTGCCAGCCTTGAGAGAAGTGACAGCAGTGTCATAAGCTTTTCAAATATGGATTATGAATATTGGGGAGGGGCGCATGGCAATTATGCTACTTACGGATATACGATCGATGTGGAAAGCGGCAGCGAATTAAAGTTTGAGGATATAATCACTGATATGGAGGGCTTTCGCGCAGAGGCAGTGCCGTATGTGACAGACAAGCTTGATGAGGATTATGGCGACGGACTTTTCCCGGAATATGCCGAGACTGTGGGCAGTACGTTTGGCGGAGAGTATGAGCCTAGCTGGTTTCTGAACGCGACGGGGATTGTCATTGTGTTCCAGACCTATGAGGTAGGACCTTACGTGATGGGGCAGGCGGTTGTCACATTGCCGTATTCGCAGTTTGGCAAATATATGAATGAAAAATACCTTGCGCCGAAGGGTGAGCTTGTGGCAGGCGTTTCCGCAAATATGGATATGTCGGCGTTTCTCGGAGAAAGCGGAGAGGTTTCGCTCAATTCGATAAATAATGAGTATGATGCAAGCGAGGTGCTGATAGTTGTCGGAGCGACGAGTGAACAGGTCTCAAACAGCGGCTATTTTCAAGGGGCGTATGTGGTGAGAAATGCGCGTGGCAGGACTTTTATAATTGTTTCCGCAGAGAACAATTCCTTTGTCTATGAAATCACGGGCGGAAATGTCACAAAGTGCGACGAGCTTGTGGATTCTAGGGTGATCGGTGAAAATGTAGGTACAGACAAGCTTAGCTTTAACGTGGATTTGAATATTTTAGGCACATATTTTTCAGATATGATATATAAGCTTACGGATGACGGAAAGCTTGAGCAGACGGAGGAAATATTTTATAGAAATACTGATAAGCAGTATGTCACGCTTGAATCGCAGTATGTCATGACAGTAATGAAGGAGCTGCCCGTAGTGCAAAGCGGCGGGGAAAATAAGCTTGCGGTCGGCACGAAGCTTTATATCACGGGCACAAATAATAAGGATAAGGCGTATTTTGAGATTGTCAAGGATGACGGCAAGGGCGGCATCGAGTTTACGGGAGACAACGGCGAGATTGATTTTTCCATAGAACAGTCAGGAAGCGGCAGGACACTTTATATTGACGGCGTTTCAGAATATGAGTATTTTGATAAGATTCCGTATATGCAATAGTGAAAAATTTATGTAAAATTATTCCTTGACATTTCCAGCTTAATGGCATAAGATGTTTCTTAGATGTTTTAAATGATTTTAAATAAAATAATAAGATAAATGCGGTGAAGGTGCAAAGTAGCGCTATGCTTTCTGCCAGAGAATGGAGGCCATCGGCTGTAAGCCTCCTACAGTTCAGGCATAACGGCGAATTTCCCACCAGAGCAGTCTTTTTGAAATGTGTGCGTAAAGCGCGTATTGTAGGAAAGAACGTGTCGGCACGTTACGCCGCCAATGAGTGTAGGGCATTTTTGTGAAAATGTCTTAAATCAGGGTGGTACCGCGGTTTATTCGTCCCTTGCAGCTTAGTGTGCGCTAGGCTGTGAGGGATTTTTATATTTTATGGTTAAGTAATCAATATGCGAGAATGGAGGATTTATTGATGAAGGAAAGGTTAGAAAAGCTCAAGGCAGAGGCAATCCGCCAGATTAATGAGAGCGAGGCGCTTGACAAATTAAATGAAGTCCGCGTCAATTTTCTTGGTAAAAAGGGCGAGCTTACGGCGGTTTTAAAGAGCATGAAGGACGTAGCCCCCGAGGACAGACCAAAAGTCGGGCAGCTTGTGAACGAGGCGAGAGAAGAAATCGAGAAGGTTCTCGATGAGGCAAAGACAAATATGGAGAGGAAGCTTCGCGAGGCAAAAATGGCGGCGGAGGTTATAGATGTGACACTTCCGTCACAAAAAAGCAACATGGGACACAGACACCCAAACACTATAGCGCTTGAGGAAGTGGAGCGCATTTTCATAGGAATGGGTTATGAGGTGGTGGAAGGTCCCGAGGTGGAAAAGGACTATTACAATTTTGAGGCTCTTAATATTCCCGCAGACCACCCCGCAAAGGACGAACAGGACACATTTTATGTAAACGGTGATATCCTGCTCAGGACTCAGACATCAGGCGTACAGATACATGAGATGGAAAAAGGCAGGCTTCCAATCAGAATGATTGCCCCAGGGCGCGTGTTCAGGGCAGATGAGGTTGACGCGACACATTCGCCGTCTTTCCACCAGATAGAGGGGCTTGTGGTTGACAAAAACATAACCTTTGCGGATTTAAAAGGTACGCTTGCGGAGTTTGCAAAGGAGCTTTTTGGCGAGGGCACAAAGGTAAAATTCAGACCGCATCATTTCCCGTTTACAGAGCCGTCTGCGGAGATGGACGTTTCGTGCTTTAAGTGCGGCGGCAGCGGATGCCGTTTCTGCAAGGGCGAGGGCTGGATTGAAATTCTTGGCTGCGGCATGGTGCATCCAAAGGTACTCCGCATGTGCAACATAGACCCCGAGGAGTATTCGGGCTTTGCATTTGGCGTAGGCTTGGAGAGAATTGCGCTGCTCAAATATGAAATTGATGATATGCGCCTGCTTTATGAAAATGATATAAGGTTCTTAAAGCAGTTCTAATAATGGATAGATAGGAGAGAATTAAAATGAACACACCGTTATCTTGGATTAAAGAATATGTGCCTGAGCTTTCGTGCGGCGACAAGGAATACTGCGACGCTATGACGCTTTCGGGCACAAAGGTCGAGGGACATGAGCGCCTTGATAAAAATCTTGAAAAAATAGTAGTAGGGCGCATTGACAAGATAGAGCGCCACCCTGACGCTGACAAGCTTATCATCTGCCAGGTAAATATAGGCGCTGAAACAATACAGATTGTGACTGGCGCGCCGAATTTAAGCGAGGGCGACTATGTGCCTGTAGTGCTTGACGGAGGAAAAGTCGCGGGCGGACATAACGGCGGCCCCTTGCCTGAAAACGGCATAAAAATCAAGGCTGGAAAGCTGCGAGGAGTAGAGTCAAACGGCATGATGTGCTCTATCGAGGAGCTTGGCTCGAGCAGGGATATGTACCCCGAAGCGCCCGAAAACGGAGTTTATGTATTCAAAAAAGAGGTTGAGCCTGGCACTGACGCTGTAGAGGCGCTGGGACTTCATGATACGGTTGTTGAGTATGAGGTCACTTCAAACCGCGTTGACTGTTACAGCGTACTGGGCATAGCAAGGGAGGCGGCGGCAACCTTTAGAAAGCCGTTTGTGCCGCCAGTAGTGGAGATTAAAGGGAGCGGAGACGACGTAAACAATTATATTTGCGTGGAAGTAAAGGACACGGATTTATGCCCGCGTTATTGCGCGAGAGTCTGCAAAAACATCAAAATCGCGCCCTCGCCCGAATGGATGCAGAGAAGGCTTGCGGCGAGCGGCATCAGGCCTATCAACAATCTGGTGGACATTACCAACTACGTGATGATGGAATACGGTCAGCCCATGCACGCGTTTGATTTAAGCACTGTGGCGGGAAATAAGATAATAGTAAGGCGCGCCAATGATGGCGATGAGTTCCAGACGCTTGACGGGCAGATGAGAAAGCTTGACTCAGACGTGCTTATGATTTGCGATGCGGAAAAGGAAATAGGCATAGCGGGCATTATGGGCGGCGAGAACTCAAAAATCACAGATGACGTGAAAACGGTGCTTTTTGAGGCGGCTACATTTAACGGCGCGAACATCAGAAAATCAGCAAAGCGCATAGGGCTTAGGACTGAGGCATCAGGCATTTTTGAAAAAGGTCTCGATCCCAGAAACGCGGAGAACGCGATAAACAGGGCGTGCCAGCTTATCGAGCTGCTTGGCTGCGGCGAGGTCGTAGACGGCATGGTTGATGTCAAAGCGTCTTTGAAGGAGCTTAGGCAAGTTGCGTTTGAGCCTGAAAAGATAAATAAATTCCTCGGCACGGATATTTCAAGTGAGGAAATGCTTGAAATATTTGAAAGGCTTGAAATCGCATATGATGAGAATACAAATATGCTGACCGCGCCGTCGTTTAGGCAGGATATAGAGTGCTTTGCGGATATTGCGGAGGAGGTCGCAAGATTTTACGGATATGACAAGATACCGACTACGCTTCCGAGCGGAGAGGCTACGACGGGTAAGCTTACCTTTAAGCTTAGAATCGAGGAGAAAGCAAGGGACATAGCGGAATACTGCGGATTTTCACAGGGCATGTGCTATTCGTTTGAAAGCCCCAAGGTATTTGACAAGCTGCTTATCCCCGCGGACAGCCCGCTTAGGCAGACGGTGACTATTTCCAATCCGTTGGGCGAAGATTTTTCGATTATGAGGACTATTTCGCTGAACGGTATTCTGACATCACTGTCAACTAATTATAATAGAAGAAACAAAAATGTGCGTCTGTACGAGCTTGGAAATATTTATATTCCAAAGAGCATACCTGTAGTGGATTATCCTGATGAGAGAATGCAGTTTACACTTGGAATGTACGGCGACGGCGATTTCTTTACAATGAAGGGCGTTATCGAGGAATTTTTTGAGAGCATCGGCATGCGTAAAAAGCCAAAATATGATCCAAATGCGGAAAAGAGCTTTTTGCATCCAGGGCGTCAGGCGCTTGTAAAATATGAAGACATTGTTGTCGGATTTTTGGGCGAGCTTCACCCTGAGGTGGCGGACAATTACGATATGGACACAAAGGTGTATGTGGCAGTGCTTGATATGCCTGAGATAGTCAAGCTTGCATCGTTTGACAGGAAATATGAGGGTATTGCGAAATACCCCGCTGTGTCACGCGATATCAGTATGGTAGTGCCTAAAAAGGTGCTTGTGGGCGATATTGAGGACGTGATTGCCCAGCGCGGAGGCAAGATTCTGGAGGACTATCAATTGTTTGACATCTATGAGGGCGCGCAGATTAAGCCTGGCTTTAAGTCGGTCGCATATTCGATTACGTTCAGGGCAAAGGACAGGACATTGGAGGACAATGACGTGTCGGCTGCTATGAAGAAGATCTTGAATGGCTTGGAGGCGCTTGGAATAGAGCTTAGGGCTTAATATTTAATATAAAGCTTTATTTTTGAAAGCCACGGAGAATTTTGGAGAAATTTTCCGTGGCTAATGCGTTAAGTAAGCTTGGACTTAATTAATGCTTAGACAAATGAAAATGTCAGACACTTTTTGTAGTTATTTGCGCCGTTTAAACGGCATAGAGGAGGAATATGGAAGAATTGCTGAAGAAGGATTTTTACTTTGAGCTTCCCGAGGAGCTTATAGCCCAAGACCCGCTTGAAGACAGGTCGGCATCAAGGCTTATGGTTTTGGACAGGAAGACGGGGGCGGTTGAGCATAAGGTATTTTCAGACATACTTGATTATCTCAATGAGGGCGACTGTATTGTGCTGAACAATACCAAGGTAATACCCGCGCGGCTAATGGGCGTAAAGACAGAAACAGGCGCGGCTATAGAGGTGCTTTTGCTCAAACGACGTGAAAATGATGTGTGGGAAACCTTGGTAAGACCTGGGAAAAAGGCGAAAGTCGGAGCTGTAATAAGCTTTGGCGGCAGTGCTTTGACTGGCGAAGTCATTGACATAGTGGACGAGGGTAACAGGCTGATAAAATTTTCATATGAGGGCATTTTTGAGGAAGTTTTGGATAGGCTTGGAGAGATGCCTCTGCCGCCGTATATCACACATAAGCTTGCGGACAAAAACCGCTATCAGACAGTCTATGCTAAATATGAAGGCTCTGCCGCCGCGCCGACGGCAGGACTTCATTTTACGAAGGAGCTTTTAAAAAAGGTTGAGGATAAGGGCGTAAGGATAGCTTATGTCACGCTGCATGTAGGGCTGGGGACGTTTCGCCCCGTAAAGGAGGACAATCTCTTGAACCACCATATGCATTCGGAATATTATGAGGTGACTGATGAGGCGGCGCAGATTATCAACAGCACAAAGGCGGCAGGCGGCAGCGTAGTATGCGTAGGCACTACCAGCTGCCGCACCGTGGAAAGCGCGGCTGACGAGGCGGGAAAAGTGCGGGCAGGCAGTGGAAATACGGAGATTTTTATTTATCCCGGCTATAAATTCAAGGTGCTTGACAAGCTTATAACCAACTTTCATCTGCCGGAGTCAACGCTTATAATGCTTGTGTCCGCGCTTGCGGGGCGCGAGAATGTGCTTAACGCGTACAAAACAGCAGTTGAGGAAGAATACAGATTTTTTTCTTTTGGTGATGCTATGTTTATAAGTTGACATATCCTGCTTATTGGGATAAACTAAAGTTAGTTATTATTCCAAACACAGACAAAGGAGCAGAGGTGTTATGGTAGAGAGAAGAAGTAGCAAGAGAACAGAGTTAAAGTCAAAGCTGCTGGTTAAGCGTGTAGCTTCTGGCGAACAGGAAGAAATCAATGTTGAGGTTATGAATGTGTCAAGGACAGGCATAGGTTTTTACTGTGATGAGCTGCTTGATATGGGGACTGTATATGAGGCGTATCTGACTATTTGGACTAAGGAGATTATTCATGCGTTTATAGAGATTGTCAGGATTGAAAAAAAGCCTGATACTTTTGAATATGGCGGATTGTTCATTGGTATGCCTGAGATTGACTTGCAAAGAATTGATGTGTACAATGTGGTGGCGGATGCCACTAAGCACGAAAATAATGACTGAAATATTGTGATGAAGACAGTGAATGGCTCTGTCTGAGAAATTAAACGCTAAAGCTGCCCGGCTGATTGGTCGGGCTGTTTTCGTGTTCATTTGGGTATTTCACATTTATTTGAGATGATAAACGGTATTGGGGGATTGCTATGAGTTCGAGAGTTAAAAATATGACGGAGGGAAAGCCGGCGCCTCTGATATTGTCGTTTGCGCTGTCGCTTATGGCAGGCAATGTGTTTCAGCAGCTTTATACCGTGGTTGATACTATGGTGGTCGGAAAGGTGCTGGGCGTCAATGCGCTTGCGGCGCTTGGCGCGTCTGACTGGTTTAACTGGCTTATGCTTGGCGTTATACAGGGATTTACGCAGGGCTTTGGCATAATGATGGCGCAGGAGTTTGGGGCGGGGCATGAAAAAAGGCTCAGGCGTGTCGTTGGCAATTCGGTATGTTTATCTGTATTGGCGGTTATCGCGCTTGTGGCGCTGGGACAGTTTTTTGCAGAGCCTGTGCTTAAAGTTTTAAAGACGCCTGATGACATTATCGGCGGATCGCTGCTGTATCTTAGGATAATGTTTATGGGTATTCCGATAGTGATGCTTTACAATCTGCTTGCAAGCATTCTGCGTTCGCTTGGCGATGGGAAGACGCCTCTTAATGCTATGATCGTGGCATCGTTTACCAATATTGCGCTTGATTTGCTTTTTGTGATGGTATTTCACTGGGGAATTGCGGGCGCGGCTGCTGCGACGCTGATTGCGCAGCTTGTTTCGAGTGCTTTCTGTATTTATCATATCAGGAAAATAGAGATGCTTTCGTTTGAAAGGTCTGATTTTGGGCTTCATAGGGATATGACGGGGAAGCTTATGTTTTTGGGGCTTCCGATGGCTTTTCAGAATGCGATTATTTCTGTGGGCGGTATGATTGTCCAGTCGGTGGTGAATGGCTTTGGCGTTATTTTTATCGCGGGATTTACGGCGACGAACAAGCTTTATGGGCTGCTTGAGATAGCGGCGACTTCATATGGGTATGCGATGGTTACTTATGTGGGGCAGAATCTGGGCGCGGGCAAGGTGGAGCGCGTGCGTAAGGGAGTGCGTGCGGCGGTTGGGATTGCGATTGTGACGTCTGTCATTATTGCGGCGGTTATGCTGATTTTTGGAAAGCTGATTTTGGGGTTGTTTATTTCAGGTTCGGCGGAGGTGTTTGAGCAGACGCTTGAGGTGGCGTATTTTTATCTGGCTGTGATGAGTGTGTGTCTGCCGATACTTTATATTTTGCATGTGACGCGGTCGGCTATTCAGGGTATGGGAGATACGGTGCTTCCTATGATGTCGGGGGTGGCGGAGTTTGTGATGAGGACGGCTACGGCGCTTATTTTGCCTGGGCTTGTGGGGCAGGATGGGATTTTCTTCGCTGAGATTATGGCTTGGTTGGGGGCTGATGTGATTTTGGTGGGGAGTTATTTGGTGAAGGTGAAAGGGTTGAGGGGGCAGATGGGGGAGAATTGAAAAAAGGACGAAACTGCCTGATATAATGCCGCGCCGTGCGGTGGCTGGGAATGTGAAATTTTCTAATGCAATGCATTTAGGTGTTTTAAGGCGGTCGCGGCCGTCGGGAGGCGACGTCCGTGCCGCCGCCCGACTAAAATCGGCGTCCGTGCCGATTTTGCCGCTTGGTTTCGAGCATTGCATAAGAAAATTGCACATTCCCGACCAAGGCGTGGCGCGGCATTATATCAGGCAGTTTCTGGTTGTTGGTGGAATTTTTGGTTTTGTAATTAACTACTTTGTTAAATAAGTATTTGAGGAGCTTTATTTGGTAATGTGGAATTTGGGAGAGATGTGTAAAATAAGTAATGTTATTTGTGTGGGGGATGTAACTATATATGATATGGTGCATTAACACGATTTTTGTATATTTTGGATAAATTCGGTTGGTTTAGGGTATGTTGTGCAGACGTCTATATTTTGTTAAATAATGGAGAGAGAGGATAAAAATGGGTAGAGCTGGTTCGGGAGGGCATCATTCGTCGCATCGCAGCGGCGGGCATCATGTGAGCAGATCATCTAGTAGTCATAGGTCGTCAAGTAGTCATAGGTCATCGAGCAGCAGTGTAAGGCGTAGTAATAGTTATAGGAGAAGTTATAGTCACGGGCGTGTTTATGGTCGTGTTTATGGCGGCTCATACAGTTATCGGAATGACGGCTCTGGCGGCAGTATTGGCAGAGTGGGCAGGATTGCGGGGATTATTGGTTTTACCATAGTATTTATTTTTTTGATAGAGGCGGTCTTTATTTTTGGACAGATATTTGAAGGAAGCGTAGGCGCGAGTGCGGTAAAGCGGACTAAGATTAAGGACTGTCCGCCGTATGTTGATGATTGTATTCTTGATGAGCTTGGCTGGTTTGACAATGAGCGGGCAGCAGAGGCGGGATTAAAGAATTTCTGGGAAAAGACAGGGGTGCAGCCTATTGTATATCTAAGGGGGTATGACAAGGCTTTAAGAAATGATGAACAAAAAGAGGACTGGGCTGTTGATTATTTTGAAACGGAAGGCTTTAATGAAAATGCGTTTTTGTTTGTCTACTTTGCAGAGGAGGACTCGGACAATGATGTGGGGTATATGTGTTATGTGAGCGGGTATGAGGCAGATGCTGTGATGGATGACGAGGCTGTGAATATTTTCTGGGATAATATTGATAACTACTGGTACACGGATTTATCGACGGATGATATGTTTGAAAGGGTCTTTGACAATACGGCAAATGAAATAATGGGTGGTTCTGTGATGATTAGAAACAATGTGGCTTTTGTTTTGGGAATTGCCATTTTGCTTATTATAGTCAGCGTTATTATTTATATGTGCCGCAAAAAGCCTGCTGCCGCTGCGGTTACAGACGGTGCCGCAGCAGGTCAGGCGATTTATAATGCTGGCGCTGGGGTTGACGGCGGCAGCAGTACAAATACAGGTAATACATATAATGCAGGCGGTATATACGGTACAGGCAGCGTAAGCGGCACAGATGGGAATGCGCCGCAGCATGATATATCGGGATTTACGGATAAGTATTGACAAGGACACAGGAAGGATTATTTATTATTCGATAATTTCAGCATTGTCAGTGTCGTAAATCAGCATTGCTTGTGTGTTTGTGAGTCTGATGTTTGCCTTTAAGGGGAAAGCCGTTTTGCCTTTTTGCTCGCCGTCAGGACAGTGTACGTCAAGCTTTGTGTCAATCAAGCCCAGATTATTTGTAAGGTTGCCAGCAAATATAACGCTGCCTGCACTGACGCCTATGACTAGTTTGTCTGCTCTGATATATGCCATTAAAGTGTTATTAAAACCTGTTTCGTTTATTCTTTGCAGCAGGTATTCCGTTCTGCCGCCGCATATATACACAACATCATACTGTATTATTTCATCATATGCCATTCCTGTGTGGAGGTCGTATACTGTGATATTTTTAGCAGGTATGCCGCATTTCAGCAGGTCGTTCATACATTTTGGAAGTACAGCGATTGCGTCTGCGTCAACAGCGGCGGTGGGGATAAATAAGGCTTTTACGCACATCATATCCTTGCGGATAAGCTTTACAAAAAAGTTTTTCAGGCTTTCAGTTTCCAAGCCTGCGGAAGTCAGCATAACTTTCATAACACACTCCGTTCAAAGATGATTAAAATTTTTTAATGGTATCTTACATTTCAGTAAGCGTATAAATTATTCAGCCCAATTCATTTCGGCATCTGTAATGCCTTGTTTTCGACATTCATGGCAGACATAATCCTTTTCAGCCTGATTGCCGATATGGTATTTTAAAATTTTGTTCCTGAAGACAATATATTTTTCATTAGCGGCTTTAAAGTCAACAAACCAATTCCCGCCTTTGTCTGCGTCGGCAATCATCACTTTTGAGATAAGGCTTGGAAAATCCCGCTTTGAGCTTGTAAAAAACAAGGCAGTCCAGTATTTTGGCTTTCCGCCCGCGTGCCACAGTTCGATTTTGTGTACTGTGATAAAGTCCAAAATACTGTCGTCATCAATGCTTTCCTTGATGAGTATGCCCTCGTAGAGCTCGTTTTTCTTTTCGGTTACGGCGTTATTGCCGCAAAGGTGGGTTTCCTTTATGCTGTTTAGCGATAGCTCGTCTTTAACTAAAATATCAATCGGACAATTAAATGTCTGTCCTAAAATTAACAGTTTATCAAGCTCAGGCAGCGCGATGTCGGCTTCCCATTTTGAGATAGACTGTCTGCTCACGCCGCATATGTCTGCAAGCTCCTCCTGCGTCATTTTTGCGGCTTTACGCAGTTCTATTAGTTTTTCTGAAAGCTTCATAAAAATTCTCCTCGTATAATAAGCCTATACCCCAGATAAACAGGGTCTGGGCTTATTCT
>X301_European_Hare__coassemble_1011_pt1 | contig 25370 bp, 22 predicted proteins | sample X301_European_Hare__metabat2_low_PE_011 | metagenome-assembled genome bin X301_European_Hare
CAAGCTGCCAGCCGTTAAACGCATCAAGAAAATTGATATAGCCTGGCTTGCCGTTTAACACCTCAATCGGCAGCTCCCCTTCCTTCATAAAAATCCTTGACGGTTTTTGGTTTGGATTGCAGCCGTATTTTAATTCTAATTCCTTCATTATTAATTCCTCCTCATTTTCACTATAACTTCTATGCTTTTGCTTCGTGAAATTTTCAATCATTAAGGAAATAAATTGCCATTAACATTTTTCTAATTTTAGGATGTCTTAGACCGCATTTTTGCTGTCTTAGAGTTTCTTGGTGTTTATTTCACCTGTTTTTCAACAATTATTTTCCATTGTTATTCACTTTGATTTTATTAACAGAAAAACCACAGTTGAACTTTGCCGTTTGCACATTATTTATTTTTATTGAAAATCTTAGTCTCATATTTTCCAGTCTGAATATCTATATAACGAATGAAAAGCGACACCTTATTGTCATCATTAAGGCTTGTCCACACAAGATTGGCAAACTCCTCCATATCGTCTGGAATTTCAACGCGCTTAGGCTCGCCCTCAAAGCTTGGCAGAGGATTGCCGTCGCCCATATATGTATGTATGAAATGCCCCTCGCCCGCCACAGGATTGCTGTATGCAAATGTGAACCTGTCACACGCGTCAGGATTGCCGTCGCTGCTCTTTAATATCGACATAGCATAATTATATGTGCCGTTTTCAATATGAAGTATTCCCGAAATGCGCGGCGTGTAGTTTGGCGCGTCGGGCTCAAATTCCCTCGTCCTGAGCGCCTGCTCAAAGGTCTGCTGCTTGTCCATAAGGTCATAAATAGTGTCAGTCTGGTCTCCGTTTGTCACAATCGTCTTGTTGCCAAGCACGCGAACCGGCGCGTAAATAATAAGGCTCGGATCACTAAGCTTCGACGGGTCAAACGCCTGCGTGCGTATTCCCTCGCCGTCCTCGACAAATACGCGGTTTCTGCTGTTCTCGCTCCTGCCCATAATAAAATAGGCTATCGCCGCCTTTTTGCCGTCCTTAGTCTTGCCGATAACAATACCCCTGCCTGGGTATGCATTTCCTTTAAGTTCCTGTTCCAATGATAGCATCTTCATATCTTACCCCTTTTCTGCACTGCCCCCTGTACGTGCCAAATCTGCGTCGGCAGTGCTGACACAAATTTGAATAATAGTTTTGACGCGACCTTGACTTTTTTATAAAAAAACCGCCCAGGCGCACCTTTACAAATGCAGCCCAGACGGACGACTTCCTTTAAAAAATACACTTCCCGCAGGTAATCCTGCACGGTCTCCCGCTTCCGTCAGTCGTGTACCTGTTTTTATCATATATTATAATGGAAAATTTGGCAAGCAAAATTTTACTATATTTGCCAGCACTATATTTGCCAGCACAATATTCAGCTTAACCCGCCAAGGCAAAAATCTATCAGGTTCATATGCGTAATCCCATCCCTTGATACAGTTACCTTATCCATTGAAACTACATATTTGGGATAATTATCCTGAATATTTTTGTACGCGCCAAATTCACGTTCGACAACACTCTCATCCGCCAAAAGATACGCCGCCTGCACATACAGTCGCTTTTCACCCTTTACGGCAATAAAATCAATCTCTCCCTTTTGAGTTTTTCCTATAAACACCTGATATCCCCTGGATATCAGCTCATTATAGCAGAGCGTTTCTATTATATAGTTGTACTCATCTTTTACCCGATTTTTTTTGATGTGAAAAAAGCCTAAATCGCATACATAAGTCTTCTCCTCAAACGACAGCACCTTTTTCCCTCTGATGTCATAACGCGATACCTTGTCACATACATATGCGTCATTGATAAAACGAAGATAATCGTATATCACAGGCGGCGAAACAGACTGCCAAGAACCAGATAGTATATCCGCCATTTTATTTCCTGAAATTGTTGTGGAAGAATTGGCTATAAGATACTCCAATACCCTTTCCAGCACAACTGGCGATGCAACCTTGTTACGCATAACAATATCCTTCAATACTATTGAGTCAAATATATTTGAGAGTACCACCAGTTTGCTGTTTTCGTCACGCTCCCTGCACACAAGGGGAAAACCTCCCCAAATCATATATTCCCTCATATACTCATCAAGACTGCGATTGTCCCCTTCATCCGCCTTAAACTCGCAAAATTCCTGAAAGTTAAACGGCATCAGCCTAAATGACAGCGTGCGCCCGCCCAGATGAGTAGCCAGCTCGCCCGACAGCAGCTTGGAATTTGAACCCGTAATAAATATGCTCGTATTATGAACCGAACGAAACGAATTGATAACCAATTCAAAATCGTCCACATTTTGAATTTCATCAAAAAACAGGTAATATTTTTCTCCGTCCTTAATTTTTTCCTCAATATATTCGTACAACGCATCCGCATTGCTTATACCGCGGTATTTATAATCCTCAAAATTCACATATATAATATGGTCGCCAGCAACACCGCTTTCCTCAATTTCGCCGATTATCTGCCGCATAAGCGTAGACTTGCCGCAACGACGTATTCCCATTATAACCTTTACCATCTCCGATTCATAAAACGGTCTTATCCTGTCCAAATAAATGCTCCGCTTAATCATACTCCAAAATCCTCATTTCTTGTGAAATTGTATATTTGCATAATGTACTTTCCATTCCTTATATGATTAGCATAACATTTTTATTTAATCATTTCAATAGAATTAAATATTTTTAATACTTTTGTCAATTTTGTTTATAGTATAAATTTTATTTAATGTTTTTTTTCATTTTATTTGTAGTATAAATTTTATTTAATACTTTTTCTATTTTTATTTATAGCATAAATTTTATTTAACACTTTTTAATCATTTTTCACTATGCCCACGCCAAACCGCCACAGCAGCGAACACCAAATACACAGCCACAGACACTACAGATGCCTCTATCCCAAAATCCCCTCCCGAAAGCAGAAACGATTTCCTGTCAATAACAAAATTAAATATCGCCCCCTTATCAGTGCTCACCCCGACATGAATTATCCCAAGCCCGATAATAGCATTCCAACACCCATGGACAACCGCACTATTCCATACACTCCCGCTAAAATACGCTATCATCGAAAATAAAATCCCGACAACGCTTCCCGCCACAACAAGCTGCACCATACTTAAAAAATCCAAGTCATTTCCAATAATATGCAGCACCCCAAACAACAACGACGGCGCCAATACAGCCGCCCATTTATTCCACGTCTTCTCCAAAGCTCCCATAATCAATCCCCTAAAAATAACCTCCTCAACAATCCCGCCCGCCAATCCATACAAAAACACAGAAGCGGACAAATTTTCCCAAATCTCTTTCCCCGACAATACGCTGTTCTCCCAATGACCGCCCAGCATCATATATACCCCCACCACTGACAAAGGCATAACCACAGCACATACACTCCAAAACACATCAATACGCAAAACCGTTATCCTCAATCTCTCCATTGGCACTCCAATCACAAACCGGCAAATCCCATATACACCCGCCAAAGCAAAAAGCACATACAAGACCGCCGACACCAAGTTTCCCGCGCCCCTGTCAATCCAAATCCCGACACAAATCTCACCAATCACTAAAGCTGCTGCCTGCGCCAGCACCAAAACCACAATCCCAAGCACAACCACACCCAAGCATCTCTTAAAACTCATTTTTCGCATACATCATTCCTCCATTAAATCACATAACCTATAAAACTAATTACAAAATCATATTCAACAAATTCCTAAAAACTAATATAAAAACAGGCAAAAACTCCCCCACATCTCTTGACCATACGTGTTATACGTGTTATTATATCACCTGTAAGGAGGTATTACTATGTTATTTGTATATCCCGCTATTTTCCACAAGGAAGAAGACGCATACTGAGTAGAATTTCCCGATTTAGAGGGCTGCCACACCTATGGAAGCACCATCAGCGAAACCATGGAATCAGCACAGGAAGCCCTAGCCGCCTATCTTCTCACCCTTTTGGAGCAAGAAAAGGCAATCGCCGCCCCCTCTGATATATCTTCCCTCCATGCAGACGACGGCTTTTCTTCCCTTGTATCATGTGATATCAGCCAATACAAGGAAACAAAATCAGTCAAAAAAACCTTGACAATACCATCATGGCTAAACGACCGCGCTATCTCCATGGGAATAAACTTCTCACAAGTACTCCAAGAAGCTCTCCTCTCAAAAATACAAGCATAGCGCATAATTAAACATTTTCAAAACCATCCAAATTAAATTATACAGATACCTAACAAACACACCCACCAAGCATTCTCACGCCCCCCACCAGAAACTGCCTGATATAATGCCGTGCCACGCCCTTGGCGCAAATGTGCAATTTTCTTATGCAATGCCCAAAACCAAGTGGGAAAATCGGCACGGACGCCGATTTTAGTCGGGCGGCGGCACGGATGCCGCCTCCCGACGACCACGACCTCCCTAATAAACCTACGCGCATTGCATTAGAAAATTTCACATTTGCAGCCACAGGCGCAGCACGGCATTATATCAGGCAGTTTCGTCCGCGCAGCCAATAACCCTTTTTTATCCCGTAATCACAATCCCCCCAACATCAACACTCACCCTAACCAATCCTTTCCCACTCCCAGCTTTCTCATACCTTCCCTTCATCCTCTCCCCATCAACCTCAACACTCCCCACATCCGTACTCAACTCAAACCCATACTCACCAATCCTCTCCCAATCCGCTATTATCTCCACATCCCCGGTCGAAACCTCCAACTCCACATTCCCAAACGCACAATCCGCAATTTTAACATCCCCAACATCACTATTCCCCGTCACATCACCAAACTCACACCGCTCCAAACATATATCCCCCGTATCACTCTCAAAATACGCAGGCACTGCCTCACATTCCTCAACATTTATATCCCCAATATCCACGACCGCCGAAAAATTCCCAAGCCCGCAGCCCACAAAATCCATATCTCCTACCTCACCCTCAACAGACACAGCATCACACGCGCACTCCTCCATTCTCAAATCACCCACATCACATTCAGCCTTGACCTCACGCGCCGAAATACCGCTCAAACTCACATCACCCACATCCGACACAATATCAACCCTATCCAGCGCCTTCCCCTCAGGCACAGTAAGCACAAACCGGCATCCCTTCAAACCATTTCCAAATGAAAACACCCCATTTTTCTGCCCCTCCTGCTTCACCACAAGCACGCCTCCTTCAACATAAATCTCAGGCTTTGACTTTGCAGGCACTTTATATTCAAGCCGAAACTCATCTCCCGCAACCACAGTCAAGTCCATAACACTCGTCTGCGCCGAAATACTGTCAAACTGCGCCAGCTCACTGCCCCCATCACTTTCAGACACACTATACTCGCAATACTCATCTTCTCCCCAAAAAACTCCGCCATTAAAATAATTCACAGTGCCAATAATCACACAAACAATCGTCACGATTGAAATCACAACTATATAAATCTTACGCATACATCTTCCCCTTTCAAACGCATCTACTGCCCCTAATGCTCCACATACAAACTTTCAATAATCTGCTCCACCAACGCCGCAACCACCCACACAATCCACGTAATATGCCAGTCAAAAGTAAGAAAGCTCCAAATCAGATATATACAGGTCACGCTCAGCCAGTACACGGACATCACGGCTTCAACCTTCTCATTTTTGTAAACCTTTTTCTTCTCAATCGGCTCATAAACTCCATTCACAGCCTCCTCCCCTCCAAGCAAAAGCACCACCTTATAACTCTTTGACCTCACTCCCGCCGCCACAAATAAAAGCACGCCTATGCCAATGGCAAAAAACATAATTACAAGCGCATATCCTTCATTTAAGCCAAGCTCGTCTGCCACAATAATCGGCACTACACTCACTATACACAATATAACGCCTACAGCTATCATTACAGCCAGCTCCGCCCTAAAGTTCTCACGCCTGCCGCGAACATACTCCCGTGTCTGGCTGCTTATGCTGCACGCCTCCTTCTTTATGTAATCCCATCTGCCCATAACAAGCCCTGAAAACACAAACAGCCCCACAGCCGCCGCAATCGCCGCAAACATAATTCCGACACTTGCAAAATCGCTAAATCCCGCAACAAACCCGCAGCAGCTCACTATGCACAAAAACACCCCAAAACCGACCGCGTACCCCTCATACATCTTTGCCTTCAAATATCCCTTCGCCTCATCTAAAGTAACACGCCTCGCCTTGTCAAAGCTTTCCAAAGACACGGCTGCCTTTATTCCCAAATCCCCCGCAAGCTCATCAATATTCCCAAACTCGGCAATCACAGTGCCAATCGCCTCATTCTCCGCCTTTCCCTCATTTATAAGCTCCATATATTTGTCTTCCATCATCTGCCAAAGCTCCGCCCTCGCCTTTCTGACCTCCTGTGTGTCAGGCAGCTTTGCAAACATTGTTTCCAGATAATTCTTTATTGTTTCCATTTCTCTCCTCATTTCCGCGTTTCCGCCCTTATTTTATTCAGCCTGTTTCTTTTCCACAGCATTTTAACCTTTTTGATTTTATTCCTTTAATATGAAATTTTCGACAACCTCTTTTGTGAGCAGCCACTCCTCGCACTTTTCGCGGTAATATACCCTGCCCGCGTCAGTTATCCTGTAATACGTCCTGCGCTTACCATTTTCCGCGTCATCATAAAAGGACTCTATATAGCCGTTTTTCTCCATACGCGTAAACGCGGAATAAAGCGTCGTTTCTTTTATGACATACTTGTCATTTGATAATGCTTTTATCCTCTTGGAAATCTCATAGCCATACGACGGAGTGTCCAAAAGCAGATACAAAATCATTGTATCATTATATCCGCGTATAACGTCACTGCTGATACCGTTCATATCCTGTGAACATTCCTCCCTTCATAACCAATGCCGGCTGGGGCAATTTAAAGATTATTTTGCTACGTCTGTCGTACTACGTCTGTCGTAGTAAATATAACATAGATATACCTGCGTGTCAATACGCAAAAATAAAATAAATACACTGCACCGAAAATAATCCCAAACACCTTTGAAATATATAAATCCGAAAATACAGAAGCGTCCAATCAAAGAATGGCAAAAGAAAAACAGGCGGCTCACGTTTATGTCCGTAAACCGCCTGCCAGTATACGCAAAGGCTCCAATCCGCCTGCTTCTAACATTTGCATTTAATTTTAATAGCCTTACCTCTTTAACAGCCCAAACAGCCATAAAAAAGCCTTAAGCCACCTTCTGCAGATATGACGAATATGCATAATATATCTGATTGTTAAACACTACCTTTGACCAGCCGTTATTTCCTATGCCGACACGGAAAACCATATCACCAGGATTCATAGGCGCCACTATGGTAGCATCGCTGTTCGTATTCGGCACTGTCCGTATGTTTACCTGAGTGTTAGCCATAACAACCTCATAAACATCAGTGTATTTCACATTCTGAGCCGCCTCCGCCGTGATAAGCGCCGCCCCGCTCGGATCCTTCGCGTCAGCCACGCCGTCATAATTGAAATACGCAACGTCCATATCAACCGCGCCGTTTATTCCCGCAATCAACGCCTTATCCGTGTACTGCCACATCGAATGTACGCCTGCATAAGTAGACGCGGGAGTTATCGGGAACGGATCCGCCATATACTGCGCAACCCAAACCTTGTACCTGCTGAGCATATTCATATCCCAATACGCGCTGTCCGTCATATCATTTTTAGAGCTGTAGAACATCGGCGTATATCCGCTCAACGCCATAGTGTCAAGAAACCTTACCGCCAGCACAGTCCTCATCATCTTGTCAAGCACTGAATGCCTGTTCGATGCATTTTTATAGCCCTCGCAGTCATAAACCACGGGATATGTAATCTTGTACTTGCTTATTATGTCCAGCACGAACGCCACTTCCTCCATAACCTCAGCCTCGTTTACCGCCGTGGAAAAGAAATAAGCGCCCGTCTTTATGCCAACCCTCTGAGCCTCCTGCAGATTGTACCGCGCATATGTATCTTCGCCCAAAACCCCCGTCGCCGTAGCCCTGTAGCCTACGCGTATCATAGCAAACTGCACTCCTGATGCCGCTACCATATCCCAGTTAATAAGCCCCTGATAGCTCGAAACATCAATGCCAATCGCAGGCGCTGCAACCTCATTGGGAGCGGCGCTCACGTCAAGCTTCGGCGCGCCCGCCGCAGCCAAAATCATCACAGCCATAACAAATGCCTGCGCTCCCGCCAGTAACCTCTTTCTTATGTACCTCATAATCCTCCATTCGTGAGTACCTTCGCTAATCCAAACGTACCCTATAAAATAATCCAAGGCGCAAGCCTCATTTTCCTGTACCAAGGACAATATAACATACTTTTAAGCTTATGTGAAGTTTTTTATGCAAAAAAAATTTTTCCAAAATTTATCCCAGCATTCCGCCCAGCATTCCGCTCCCGAGGCATATGAAAAGCGTCGTTATGCTCGAATTGCTTATCAGGCTGAACTCAGGCTCAAACACTGCGGAAACGCCGCAGATAATCAGGAAATACAGCGCACCCGCCGCCATTCCCCACAAAAACCTCCTGTTTGCGGCTCCCTTTGAGAAGAAAAGCCCCGCCAAAAGCGAGGAAATGCAGTAAATCGCGATTATGGCTATATTAACTATCTCCTCGCTCAATGAAAACTTGTACAGCAGCCCCGCCACAGCTAAAAGCAGCACTCCAGTGACAACATATGACGCCAGCAGGCATTTCATAAGCGCAATAAGCCTTTCCGTGCTAAAAACCTCTTTCATTTCCAGTCCCCCATTCCTTAATTTCACACATAACCCTTGCAATATTTAACTGCCACTGTTATAATTTATGCAAGTGCCGCTGAATAAATAACCTGTAGGCACAATATTTTTATTAAAGGAGTGGTTTTTTTGGATACCCCTGGTGTCATACAGCTTGTAATTCTTTTCTTTCTGTTAATACTGTCCGCCTTTTTTTCCTCTGCGGAGACAGCGCTCACCACAGTAAACACTGTAAAGGTACGCGCCATGCTTGAGGAAAACCCAAAAGGCAGCGTTCTCACCCTTCAAAAAATTCTCGACAATAAAAGCAAACTGATAAGCGCCGTGCTTATCGGCAACAATATAGTAAACATCAGCGCCTCATCGCTTATGACCTCACTTGTCATCAGGCTGTGGGGAAACGCCGCAGTAGGCTTCGGCACAGGCATACTCACGCTGATTGTCCTCATTTTCGGCGAAACAGTCCCCAAAACATGGGCTATGTGCAACAATGAAAAAATTGCCCTCGCCTATTCCAAAATAATATACCTGATAATGTTCGTGCTCACGCCCGCAATATTTATCCTCGATAAAATATCAGGCTTTTTCCTCAGCCTCCTCCACATAGACACGTCGCAGCGCTCAATGATGACTGAAACAGAGCTGAAAACCTACGTAGACGTAAGCCACGAGGACGGCGTCATAGAACAGGAGGAAAAGAAAATCATATACAACGTATTTGAATTTGGCGACTCCGTGGCAAAGGATATCATGATACCGCGCATCGACATGACCTCCGTTGACGTAAACGCCTCCTACGACGAGCTCTTGAACATATTCCGCGAATCAATGTACACGCGCATACCCGTCTATGAAAACGAGGTAGACAACATAATCGGAATCGTAAACGTAAAAGACTTCCTGCTGCTGCAGAACAGGGATAATTTCCAGATACGCGACCTCATGCGCGACGGCTACTATACCTACGAATACAAAAAAACCGCCGACCTGCTCCTTGAAATGCGCAGCATCACGGCAAGCATAGCCTTAGTGCTAAACGAATACGGCGCCACAGTAGGCATGATTACCCTCGAAGACCTGCTCGAAGAACTCGTAGGCGAAATACGCGACGAATACGACGAAGACGAGGACGAACTCCTCAAAAAAATCGGCGAAAACGAATACGAAGTCAACGGCAGCATGAAACTCGACGACATAAACGATGCCTTAGAAACAAACCTATCATCAGAAGACTACGACTCCATTGGCGGCATAATAATAGAACTCTTAGACCGTCTGCCAGCCGAAGGCGAAGAAGTCACCACCGAAAACGGCATCCGCCTCACCGCCAAGCAGGTCAACAATAACCGCATAGAACTGGTAAACATACTCCTGCCAAAAGCAGGCAAAGGCACAGACCCTGATACCGAAGACACCCCAGAATGTGAAACCGCAGACAACGATACCAATGATAATAATAACAACAGTAACGACACTGACAGCAACAATGACAACAATAACAATAATGACAGCAACAGCGATAATAACGACAATAACAACTACACCAACAGCAATATTAATAATGACAATACATCTGATAACAACACAAATTCCAACAACTAATTAATTACATTAACACAAAAAAATCCCGCTGCACCAAAACAACCGCAGCGGGATTTTCTCCTGTCCATTACCATTCTTTAAAAAATGAAACTCCCCGCAGCAGAGCCGCGTGGAATTTACCCTGAAACATTTCACCAAAATTCTACCTACTAAATCAACAACACACACCAAAACCCCAAATTACAAAAAAACCCTACGCATCATTTAACGCCAACAACATAAGCCCGAGCAGGGACATATACCCACTAAGGGCCTTGGGAAACGTCGGCACTTAGCGAGGTAAGCTGTAAAAGCGTAGCTCCTTTTACAGCGCCACCGAACTTAGTGTCCGCTACGTTTCCCACTGAGCGCAATCAAAACGGAAAGATTTTCTAAGGTATTAAAGGACAATACCTAAGAAAATCTAAATTCCGTTTGCCCGCAGGGGGTATATGTCCCTGCTCGGACGCCGCCTGCCACATCCCCCACTCTAACACATATCCGCATAAAACTTATAAGTATCCATAATCTCCTCCGGCACATTCGCCGTATTCTTCTGCAGCGCCTTCACCTTCAACTCAAACTCCTGCTTCTTCTTCTGCGCATTCCTAGTCCCCCTAGCCATAGCCACCTCATACGGTCTCTGCAGCACCAATTTCGCCCTAATCGACTTCTCAAACGGCACATAAGTCGCAATAAGCTCCCGTGCCACCTTATTCATCTTCATCGAACCATTCGCCTCATTCTTAACCCAAGCCTCATAATCAATCAAGAATACCTCCCGCGAATTATTCCTCCCCTTCTGAATCTGCAGCTTAAACTTCTCCTTCGCCTCATCAGACAAATCACGGTTCTTGCGGTAAAACTGTATATAATCCATATACTCCGAAGTAAGCGACTTAATCTTGACATCATTCCAAGCCATACCCTGAATACACCTGCAAAGCTCCCAGCGGAACCGACCGAACATCTTCACCATCAAATCGTCAATATTCGTATTCGTCATAATCGGAAAACAGAACCGCCCCGGCGTACCCTTATTCTTGCTTCCTATCTCCTGCCACATTGACGCATTAAGCCCATACAGCGGAAACAGAATAATATCAGGGTACACATTCTTCATCACAGTCTCATTTATAATCTTCAGGTCATTGTTGGAATAAATAACCTCCCTGTAAAACACAGAATAGTCAACCTTCATAAGATTCTGCACGCTCTCATTGATCTTCTTCTTCGTCACAAGAATCTTGTCAAGATACCCGAAAATAGCCTCCTTGTACAAAATCGGCATATACGCGCTCGGCTGGCCGTATAGAGTACGGGTATTGCTCATCTGCATATTCATGACCTCGTACTCCACGCGCTTATCCATATCCAAAAGCAGCGCCTTCTGCTCCTTCTCCGTAATCTCGCCCTGCTTTTTAAGCGAACGCAGATTTTCCTCATAATTCTCGTCAAACTCGCTCTTTGACGGCTCACGCTTGCCGTCATGAATCATATCAAGCCACTCCATCATAGTGACAACCTTGCACGGTCCTTCATTTTCCTCAGGCTCGATACCGCACAGAAATTCAAGATGCTCCTCGTCAAGCAGGCGCTCGTCAAGCATACCGTAATTCATAAAAAGCTCAACAGCCTTAGGCGGCGCGATAAGCCCCTCCCTGATTTTCCTGTAGCAGGCAAGATAAAGCTTGAATACAATAGGCGTAATCGCCTTTTTCGCTTTCTTGACATCGTCCTCCACGGAAAGGCGGTCAGGCGCTTTCACAAGATGCTCCACATTTATCTTGAGCGTAACCTCGTCCTCCGCGCTGATTACACCATACTTCAAAATCTGCGCCATAGAACCCTTCAAAGATGCCACATCATGCTTAATCTCAGCCTCATGCTCCTCCTTTGACTTCTGCTCCTTCTCGCTGATTTCCCTAGTCGCAAGGCTTGACATCTTGCTCCTCATAGCCTCTATATCCAATTCGGGCATTTCAGGCATCTGTTTTTTAAGTTCATCATACTGGAAGCTGACCTCATTGATTATGTCCGACAAAAGTATATGCAGCTCGATAGGCATATCTCCCTTTTTCTTTATCTCCTGAGCCTTGGCGCAGAGCAGCTCGTAAATATTCTTCCCGCGCCTGAGGGCGGTAAGCTCCAGCACATTTTTTATATACTCCACCATAGCGGCGCAGTCCTCCTTGACTGACGCCACAAGCACAGATATCTCGTTTACCTGAAAATTAACCATTTCCTCGCTGTATGAGAAATAAATCTTATTCGCGCTGAGCGGGATTTTCGCGCCCTCCTCATAATACGGAAGCCTGTCGCCGCTTATGTCATTTATCCCCTCATACATCTGCAGCTCCTCCAGCTCGTCGATAGCAACTGCGGGCAGGCTAAAGCTCCTGCAGAGCTCCTTATAATCCTCATAGCTTTTTTTTGCAAACGCAAAAAGACGCTCAGCCCTGTCAAGAAGGCTCTGCTTAATCCTATACATTTCCACGGCGTACTTAAACTGTGAAGAAATCATAATCGCGCGGTAGTCGGCGTTCTTTGAAATAATATTCCGCACCGTATCCACGCCGGTAACGGGAATTGCATATATCACTGAGTTTTCAAGCGCTGTATATGTCGCGCAGTACGCCTCCTCATTTACCTCGTTAAGCGCCAGATATGAGCCCTGGGCGCGCACAAGCCGCACACAGTCCATCTGCACCATTACCTTGCCCGAAAGCACAATGCCGACCTGCGTAATCGCGTCTCCCTTCGTAAATATTACCTCTCCCCTAATCACAGCGTTCTTTGCGTTATCCTTCAGCATTAAATCACCACAACCTTTCCAAGCCAGCCTCTGTAATTTCAGCTGGAAAATTTTCCCCTTTACTGCATGCGCACACGATATAATTTTCTATCGTGTCATATATTTTTATATTAAAACAATTATTTTCATTGTCATAAATATGCTTAAAGTCCTCATCAGCCACATACCCGCTTATTCCCGCGCCAATGCCGCGCCCCGTAAGCTTCCCGCAGCTCTCCTTAGCCGCCCACAGCCTGTAAAAAAGCGCATTCTGCGCCTCTGAATCCCCAGCGCCATATTTAATAAGCCGCTCATACTCCCCAAAAGAGTAAAAGCGCTTTGCCGTATTTATGCTCCACCTGCGCTCCTCTTGAATATCGGCGCCCACAGGAGCATTATCCGCCGCGCATATCACCCATTCGCCCGAATGTGAAAGCGAATAAAAAAAATCCGTACTCCCCTCAATATAAGGCTTTCCGTATTTGCCATATGAAATTTCTGCCTTTTTCCACTGGGACTCGCTATGTCCCGCCATCAAAAAAGCATACCGCAAGAGCAGTCCCGCAAATACGCTTCTTGTGCGTTCATCTTTATGCTTTATGGACAAAAGCTTATTTTGCCTGTCTTTGTCAAGCTTATCTAAAATTTTTTCAGCATTTTCGCTGCAAACTGTGTTTATGTCCACAATTTTTGCCGCATATATAACCATTTATCCTAATCCATGCTCCAAAAAGCATAATATACCCCGAAAGGAGCAGACGCTCCCTGCGGGGTAGTGCATGCATTAAATTAATTAATATTTTCCAAAATCAGACTCTAAGGATATAATGCTTTCGTTGTCTATGTAGTCATCGTTGTCATTATCGCCGTCGTAGTCCTCGTCATAGTTTGACTTGCGCTGCTTGGAAGATATAAGCTTGTACCTGCTTACGGCGTGCTGCAGCTGTCCCGCAAGGCTTGAAAGCTCCGCGCTCGCCGCCGCGCACTCCTGAGATGTAGCGGAGTTCGTCTGCACTACGTCTGCAATCTGCGAAATGCCTTGATTTACCTGGCTTACTGAGGTCGCCTGATTTGCTGATGCCGTAGCTATATGCCCTATCAGCTCAGCTATATTTTCGACTGAGTTAAGTATTTCCTCCAAAGCGGAAGCCGTCTCAACAGCAAGCTTAGAACCGATTTCAACCTTTCTGATAGAATCCTCTATCATCTCGGCAGAGTCCTTAGCCGCCTCGGCAGACTTGCTTGCAAGGTTTCTGACCTCATCTGCGACTACGGCAAAGCCCTTGCCGTGTACGCCCGCTCTCGCCGCCTCCACTGACGCGTTGAGCGCAAGTATATTTGTCTGGAAAGCAATGTCGTCTATTACCTTCATAATCTTAGAGATGTTCTCCGAAGACTCGTTTATATCCTGCATAGCGGAAATCATATGCTTCATCTGCTCGTTGCCGCGGATAGCGCCGTTTTTCGTATTCTGGACAAGCTCGTTTGCGGAATTTGCGTCATTTGCGTTGACCTTTGCGCCTGACGCGATCTCCTCGATTGAAGCCGTAATCTCCTCAATAGCGCTTGCCTGCTGCGTAGTACCCTGCGCCAGTGAATTGCTTGCGCTCGCCACTTCGCTTGCACCCGATGACATTCTCGCAGCCGCGTCGCGGATAACGGTAAGATTTTTATTGTTGTCGCGAAGCATCTTCCTGATAGCCTTGCCAAGCACGTCTTCCTCGCTTGCAGGCTTGCAGTTTACGGTAAGGTCGCCCTCCGCAACAAGCTCTGTTATACGGGCCTGATTGCCAATATTCGCAACCATATGTTCAAAATCCTCAGCTAAATCGCCAAACTCGTCGTTTGTGGTCCTCTTTACAGTCTGGTTTACATCACCAAGAGCAATATTCTTTGCAACATTTGCAAGCGTGTCAATAGGCTTAAGAACCCTGCGCCTTACAGCCTCTGTCACCATAATTATGCATACCAAATAAATAATAATCGAAACTATTATCAGGAAAGTTATCCGTGTGTCAATATAATGGGTAACTTCATCCTTGGGCTTGCCCGCAAACATCATGCCTACAATCTCGCCCGCTGAGTTTCTGACAGGCATATAATACCCAAAATAACGTTTGCCATTAATCTGCACATTATTTGCCGAATACTCCTCGCCATTTCCAAGGACAGCCTTTTCAATGGCGGCATTGTCCAGTGTAGTGCCTATCACCCTATTGCCGCTGTTGTCCCTGATAGTGGTGGCACGTCTTACATTTCCATAAAATATAGTAATCTCTGCCTCGTTATTCTTGGCATATCTGTCCACCATATCCATATTTTGGGTAATGTTGATATCTCCCTTGTAAATATCGTCTCCCTTAATGGTAATATCCCCGCCAAGCGCATCAAGTGTAAGAAGCGCCCCTGATGTCAATCCCCTCAAAGTTTCCATTGCCTCTTTTTCCATACCCTCATTAATCGTAAGGGTGGAAAAAAACACTATTAACACGCAGGCAATAAGCAACGGTATAGTTGTGATAGATAATATCAGCAGCTTCACGCTAAAGCGACGCTGTTTTTTCTGTGTACCATTTTTGATTTCATTTTCCATAAGTAACAAATCCTTTCATAATCTTTAGACTACTTTATCTTCTATTGTAAATTGTTTCTTGTTTTTCGTCAATAGATTAATTGACAGGTATTTGCGAAATTATTGTCAATGTACGTAAATTTAGGCAAAACATACAAAAATAAAGACTAATACCGTTGCAAATTGCCCATTATTTGTTTCATTCGGCCAGCCGCGCATTATAAAAAGCAACCGCTTCAGCATTTAATGCCTTAAACAATCGAAAACACGCTCCACAAGTTTTTGCTCGTCATAAATAACAGAAAATACACTCTGCAAATTTTGATTACTATAGACAATAGAAAACATTCTTTGCAAGTTTTGATTGCCATAAGCAACAGAAAACATTCTTTTCAAGTTTTCTACTGTCACAAATCAAAACGTCAGATACTTCTTCATAGTATGAAGCGCATTTTTTTCAAGCCGCGACACCTGCGCCTGCGAAATTCCTATATATTCAGCCACCTCCATCTGCGTCTTTCCCTCAAAAAACCGCAGCGTAATGATCTCCCTCTCCCTGTCGTCAAGCCGCTTCATAGCCTCGCTCAAAGAAATATTTTCAACCCAGTTCTCCTCCCTGCACTTCTTGTCGCTTATCTGATCCATCACATAAAGCGTATCGCCCCCCTCAGTATATACAGGCTCATACAAACTCATCGGATTTTGTATCGCATCAAGTGCATAGACAATATCCTCCTTCGATATCCCTATCTCCTCCGAAATCTCCATAATAGTCGGCTCCCTCAAATTCTTCTTCGTAAGACTCTCCTTAGCATAAATCGCCTTGTACGCCGTATCTTTCAAAGAACGGCTCACCCTGATAGGATTACTCGAATCCCTCAAAAACCTGCGAATCTCGCCGATGATCATTGGCACGGCATAGGTACTGAACTTAACATTCAGCCCCGAATCAAAATTATCAATAGCCTTTATCAGCCCAATACACCCAATCTGAAATAAATCATCCACATTCTCATTAGACTGCGAAAACCTCTTTATCACACTAAGCACAAGCCTCAAATTCCCCTTAATATACTCCTCGCGCGCTTCCCTGTCCCCCTTCTCTATCCGTGCAAAAAGCTCCTGCTTCTCCTCATTTTTGAGGATAGGGAGCTTCGACGTATTCACACCGCATATTTCCACCTTACCCTGAGCCATACCACACTACCTCCTCTTTTTCCCTGCCGCCCAGACGCAAAATCCCCGTCCACACGACATATGTACAAAAAAGAGAAGTATCCGCCACCAACTCAATCTCAAACCACGGCATATACAAAACATACTCGATACCTTTTGCATAGCGTAATCGCCAGCAACCTAAGCCCAAGCAGGGGCATATATCCCCCTAAGGACCTTGGGAAGCGTCGGCACTTAGCGAAACAAGCTGCAAAAGCGCAGCTCCTTTTGCAGCGCCGTTGAGCTTAGTGTCCGCTACGCTTCCCACTGAGCGAGAGCGATGTCCGCAGGGGGATATATGCCCCTGCTTGGGCGACCTCCTGCCACAATCCGCCTTTCTAACTCGCCATCTCCTTCTTCAACCTCTTCATAATCTTCTTCTCCAACCGCGAAATATAAGACTGCGAAATCCCCAGATAATCCGCCACCTCCTTCTGCGTCATCTCCCTGTCATCAGCACTCCCCAATCCAAACCTCAGCATTATAATAGTCCTCTCCCTCTCCCCCAGCCGCGAAATAGCGCTCTTCAGCAAATTCCTCTCAACCTCATTCTCCAAATCCCTGTAAATTATATCCTCATCAGTCCCCAAAATATCCGAAAGCAGCAGCTCATTCCCATCCCAGTCAACATTAAGCGGCTCATCAATCGAAACCTCCAGCTTAGTCTTATTATTCCTCCTAAGGTACATAAGTATCTCATTTTCAATACACCGTGAAGCGTATGTAGCAAGCTTAATATTCTTGTCGCGGTTAAAAGTATTGATAGCCTTTATCAGCCCAATCGTGCCAATCGAAATCAAATCCTCCACGCCAATCCCCGTATTGTCAAACTTCTTTGCAATATACACGACAAGCCTAAGATTATGCTCTATAAGCGTCGCCCTTGCCTCCCCCGCAGACTCCGTTTCAAGCCTGTTTATCGCCTCATTCTCCTCCTCGGCGTCAAGCGGCGGCGGCAAAATCTCCGATCCCCCGATATAGTGTATCTCCTGCTTCTCATTTATATTCCTTACACTGTACCTATTATTTCTCCCTATCGACAATCTCATTCTGTTAGGTAAATATAACTTCAAAACCATTTGTCCTTCCTCCTGATTTACATATCATTAGATTAAAGCAGCCCTTGATTTAATATCATCTGAAACGAACCATCCTTTGAAAGCTTCCCCTTGTAGAGAGCCACTACAGCGTCTTTCTCAATAATCTGCCTGTCGCCTATGCTGATAGTAAGCTCATCAACCGTAGTCCCTTCCATTATGCCGTTCTCCTCCCCTATACTCCTAAACGGAATCACCTTGTACCGCTGCGGCTTCAATTCAAGCCACGGTCTTGTGATCTCGTTTTCCTCGACAATCGAAACAGGTCTTCCGCTTATCGGCTCAATAAGCGAATTTCCCGTGTCGTACAGCGCCTTTAGTTCATGGCACGCGCCGTTTTCGCTTATTTTCACCGTGTAAATGCTCCGCTTTTCCTTTCTCTCCTTATACCATAAAGCAAGCATGATCATGCAGGTAAACGCCATAAGCGCGGCAAGTCTTGCTCCTGAAGCTACTCCGAGGCGCTCTATGCAGGCGTCAAACTTTGTATACACAAACGCGAGCGCGTGAAAATAAAACACTCCCCAAAAAAGCCCGCCCGCTTTCAGCCCCGAAGCCGTCAAAAGCATAAGCAGGTCTGTTGCCAACACCATAAGGATATAAAAAATCCCATACCTCATTTGCAAAACAAGCACAAGCACTGCACAAAGCCCGCCAAAAAGCGCGGCAAGCAGCACCCGCCAGGGCACGATTTTTCTTTTCATAATAACAAGCGCCAGCGTCAGCATAGCCGCGTCAAGCACGCTGTTTTCTATAAAATAAGCATCAAGGTATATCTCATAAATCCTCATCACCTCCCAGTCAGGGATTAACGCTAAACCATCAACTGATTACATATCTGAGTATACAAAAAGTCCCACGCTTTTTTTGTCAAAGCGTGGGACTAAATATTGTTTATTTTTCGACATATTATTTTTAAGACAAACTTATCTCTTTAGGAAATCAGGTATCTTCAATGACTGCTCCTTAATCTGGGGCTTTATGTCCACGGGAGGCTTTATGCCTGTCAGCGGTCTTGTGCCTTCTGTTGCGGGATTTGCCTGGCTAGTGCCCATATTCATATTATTCAAGCCCTGCGCCGCCTGAGGTCTCGGTCTTACGGGCGATGAAGGCGTAATATTCTTCGGCGTTACGGAAAAACCGCTGCCAAACTTGTTGCGCTGAAGCGTTGAATTGGGATCAATGCCCGTAGCAATAACCGTGATGGTACATGAGTCCGCCATGGATTCATCATACATTGCGCCGAAAATAACATTGATATCCTCGCCCGCGAGCTGCTGTATGTAGCTTGCCGCATCATTTGCGTCAAAGATTGTTATGTCGCCTGATATATTAAGTATAATGTCGGTAACTCCATTAATCGTAGTCTCAAGGAGCGGCGATTCGACAGCCATCTTGATAGCCTCTGCCGCCTTTTCCTCGCCCTTGCCGTATCCGATGCCGATATGCGCTATACCCTTGTCCTTCATGACTGTCTGCACGTCAGCAAAGTCAAGGTTGATAACCGAAGGCACATTGATAAGGTCTGTGATGCCCTGTACAGCCTGCTGCAGAACCTCGTCTGCCTTTTTAAGCGCGTCAGGCATTGTGGTACGCCTGTCCACTATTTCAAGGAGCTTATCGTTTGGGATAATGATAAGCGTGTCCACATGCTCTTTAAGCTTTTCTATGCCGTTTAAGGCGTTTGTCATACGGGTGCGCGCCTCAAACTTAAACGGCTTTGTCACAACCCCTACCGTAAGTATGCCCATGTCCTTTGCAATGGATGCCACTATGGGAGCCGCTCCCGTGCCTGTGCCGCCGCCCATTCCGCACGTAACAAACACCATATCAGCCCCCTTAATCGCCTCCTTGATGTCCTCCGCGCTCTCCTCCGCTGCTTTCTCTCCAACCTCGGGCTTTGCTCCTGCTCCAAGTCCCTTAGTAAGCTTTTCTCCTATCTGCAGAAGCTTAGGCGCTTTACAAAGCTGCAGCGCTTGTTTATCTGTATTGATGCCTATAAATTCGACACCCGTAATCTTTTCATCAACCATTCGGTTTACCGCATTGTTGCCCGCTCCGCCTACGCCGACAACAATTATCCTTGCCGCGACATTTGCGTTTTCTTCTTCAACAATGCTTATATTCATACTCTGAAAGTTTACCTCGTCCAAGTTTGCTTCCTCCTCCAAATCCTTATAACCTATCTAGTCTATAATACAATTTTTTTTTAAATTAATCAATATGTTTTTAATTTTCTTGTCTTAATTTCTTAATATTTTAATATTATTCGGTCTCAAACGATATGCTTTTTCTGTCAGTTGTATAACTTTGCAGGTCAAGAGTGCCCTTTTTTCCCTCGAGCGTCGGGAGTATGTACGGCAGCTGCATAAGCTTCTCGTCGAGATTCTCCAGCCTGCCTATGCTCACCTTCACATCCCCGTAGCCAAGCGTGACGTTGTAATCCTTGTCAAACTGTATTCTGTCGCATATGATGTCATACTTGTTGAGCAGCTTTGTGATTGTCAGCACGTCCTGAAAAATAGCGTCGTTTTCGACAGGGAGCTTTTCGTGGAGCACGACGTGGTCAAAGCTTATGCCCGTCACCTGCGGTATTCCCTTTGTCGTCACCTTTGACGCCTCCACGACAACGCCTTCATTGTCAAAATACATATATCTTCCGAGATATTCCACATAGCCCGCAAGCGCCTTTTCATATACGGAAATCCTGATGGTATCGTTTGACTGCACTACCACGTCCATAGTTTCCACAAAGGGCACGTCTTTTATCTCCTTGTTTTTGTATTTGATGGACAGATAAAGCGAATTGTCGCCAAGCCAGCCTGTCATTATCATTGACTTTATTTCTTCCGCTGAATAATGCTTGTTGCCGTCAACTATCACGTTTTTGACCGCGTAATGTATCAGCACGAAATAAAACGCAAGCAGCAGAAAGTTCAATATGCCAAGAATGACGATAATCTTAATCTTTAAATGTATATTGGGAAACTTTTCAGATGCCAATTTTGCAGCTCCCCCTTTCATTCATAGCTTATCCTTGCTCCCAGACATCTCAAATCTCCCACTATATCCTGATATCCTCTGTTTATGTAGCTTATATCCGATACCGTGGTTATGCCCGATGCCGCAAGTCCCGCTATTACAAGCGCCGCGCCTCCTCTGAGCTCATGCGCTATGACATTGCGCCCCAAAAGCGCCGCCACGCCCTTTATTACTGCGGTATCGCCGTCTGTAACTATATCCGCCCCCATGCGCCTAAGCTCCTCGGCTATCTTGAAGCGGCTTGAAAATATGCTCTCTTTTATTGTGAGGCTGCCCTTTGCTGTTGACGCCGCCGCCATAAGGGGCGACTGCAAATCAGTCGGAAAGCCAGGATATACGTCTGTCTCGATAAAATCTATATTTTTAATCTCTCCATTTTCGGGCGCGGAAACCTTGAGCGTTTTCCCCTTCGGGCTGTATGTAATGCTGCCGCCCATTTTTGATATTACGGCGCATACGCTGTGCAGCTGCTCAATGGGAACATTTTCCAGATTTACGCTCCCTCCTGCCGCCATTGCCGCAAACATATATGTGCCCGTGACAATCCTGTCCGGAATCATATCAAAATCCGCCGCGTGAAGTTTGCTGAGCGGAGTGCCTTTTATTATAAGCCGTCCCTCTGTCCAAAAGCTTTCAGGCAGAATGATTTCAGCTCCCGCTTTATTTAAAAATTCACATAATACGGTAATCTCAGGCTCTCTTGCCGCGTTTTTTATGACTGTCGTGCCCTTTGCCGTGGCTGCCGCAAGAATTATGTTCTGCGTCGCGCCTACGCTTGAAAACGGAAGTCTTATCTGCGCGCCCGCAAGCTCGTCAGCATAGGCATGTATGCGGTTTCCCTCTGTCCATATCTGGGCACCGAGCTTTTCCAATCCTGACAAATGCATATCTATAGGCCTCTCGCCTATGACACACCCGCCAGGGTAATCGACATACGCCTCCCCTGTGCGTCCAAGCAGCGCTCCCATAAGTATTACTGATGAGCGCATCGCCTTTACATAACGGCTTGGCAGCCTGCAGCCGCTTATGTTGCCCGCGTCTATGCTGATGTCAATGCCTTCAGCGGTATGGCTTACCTCCACGCCCGCGCCCGTGCTTTCAAGAAGCCTTATCATGTACGCCACATCAGTGATGTCAGGACAGCCCCTTAACGTACACTTGCCAGGGATAAGCAGGCATGCCGCCATTATCGGGAGAGCGGCGTTTTTTGAGCCCTGTATGCGCACGCTGCCGCCCAGGGGCGAGCCGCCCTCCATTTTTATTGAATTACTGTTATTTTTGCACCGAGTCATATATAATTTCACCACTAAAAAACTATGAATTATATTATTATATGTTATGACTCCTGTGCAATTTACTTAAATTTACGGCGAGCTCAAATTATATTTATGCGCCATAAGCTGTTATTTGCATTTTTTACTGATATTTAAGACTATGCCTATCTCCGACAGCAGAAACAGTATTGCCGAGCCGCCGTAGCTGATAAACGGCAGCGTAATGCCCGTGTTTGGTATGGAGTTTGTGACGACGGCTATGTTAAGTATTACCTGAATGGCATAATGCGCCATCACCCCCACTACCAAAAGCGAGCCGAAACGGTCAGATGTCTTGTTTGCAATTACCATGCAGCTCCATATAAGCACCACAAAAAGCAGAATTACCGTCATAGCGCCAAAAAGCCCCAGCTCCTCGCATATTATCGAGAAAATCATATCATTCTGAGCCTCGGGCAGAAAGTTCCGCTTCTGCATGCTCTGCCCAAGCCCCTTGCCCCATATGCCGCCTGAACCGATTGCGTAAAGCGCCTGTATCGTCTGAAATGCCCTGTCCGTGCTGTAGGCCTCAGGATCAAGCCATGCCCTTATGCGCGCCATACGGAATGTGCCGCCCTCCGCGTCTCCGCCTGTCGCTATCACCACTACCAATATAACTCCCGCTACCGCGGCTGCGCCCAGCAAAACAAACCACTTATAATCGGGAACTGCCACAAACAGCATAGCCACGGCTATTCCCATTACAATTACCGCGGAGCTTAGATTATCCGATATTATGTATATAAGTCCAGCCACTATCGTAGGCGGCACCATTATTATTGCCACGCCCTTTGGCGTGCGGATAATGTTTTTGCCGCGCTCCTCAAGCCTTTGGATAATGCTCGCAAGATATATGATAATGCCTATCTTTGCAACCTCCGCAGGCTGCAGCGTAAGACCTATCTTCAAGTCAAGCCATCGAGTAGCGCCGTTTTTTGTGACACCAAGCGGCGTAAGCAGCAGGAAAATAAGCGCCACTGAAATAAGAAGCGCCGCGACATCAAAACGCTGCCATACCTTGTAATTTATTTTTGACACAAAAAACATCGCAATAAAGCCAAGCACCGTCGAAAAGCCCTGTCTTTTAAGGTAATAGGCGGAGTCCCCGAAGTCAATGCCCGCCTCATAAGAGCTTGCCGAATATACCATTAGAAGCCCAAATCCCGCCAAAAACAGGACTACAGCCAAAAGCACATAATCCATATTATGCCTGCCGTATCTGATTTTTTGTTGCGTTTTTGCCCTTACAGCCACTTTATCACTCTCCCAGATTGTTTACATATTCCTTAAACTGCTTTCCCCTGACCTCATAATTGGGAAACATACCCCAGCTTGCGCACGCAGGCGACAAAAGCACCGCGTCACCGCTCTCAGCGTTCTGCACACATATGTCAAGCGCCTCCTCAAAACCTTCCGCAAAAATAATGTCCCCCTTAGGAAAACCGCATTTCACGGCACAATCCGCTATCTTTTCCCTGGTCTGCCCGATAAGCACAAGCTTTTTTACCTTGCCGTCAAAGCAATTTATCCAGTCATCATACTCACTGCCCTTGTCATAACCCCCGCCTATAAGAATAGTCGGTCTGTCCATAGCCTTTATGCCCTGAATGGCAGCGTCAGTGTTCGTCGCCTTCGAGTCATTGTAATACACAACACCCCTTTTCGTCGCCACATACTCAATCCTGTGCTCCACCGCCACAAAACGCTTTACCGTCGAAAGAATATTCTCCATAGGTACGCCCGCGCTCACACTTACCGCAATCGCCGCCATCACATTTTCAATATTGCATATACCGACTAAATTCATATCCGTCTTAACATTCAAAAGCCGCTCACTCTCACCGCCCTTAGCAAGATAAATATAGTCACCCTCATAATACAGCCCGTCGTCAAGCCGTCTCGCAGAAGAAAAATAAACCACCCTCGCAGGACACCTCTCACCAAAATCCCTCGTGTACTCATTTTCATAATTTAACACACAGTAATCGTCCTTCGTCTGATTCATAGTAACAGCCTCTTTAGCCGCCACATAATTTTCCATCGTATGATGACGGTTCAAGTGGTCAGGCGTAATATTAAGTATCGCCGACACCTGCGGATGAAAATTCTCTATCGTCTCCAGCTGAAAACTGGAAATCTCCGCCACCGACACCGTCCCCTCACTCATCAAAGGCGCCGCCTCCGTATAAGGATTACCAATATTCCCCACTATATAAACATCATCATAATACTCCTCCATTATCTGCCCCACAAGAGAAGTAGTCGTAGTCTTGCCATTAGTCCCCGTAATCGCCAAAACCCTGCCCGCCGCAAAATTATAAGCAAGCTCCACCTCTCCCCATATATGAATACCCTTCCCCTTCATAACCAGCACAAACGGCGCATCCGTAGGCACTCCCGGACTAAGCACAGCAAGCTCCACACCCTCAGCAATCTCCTCCCGAAAATCACCCACAACAAACTCCGCCCCAGTCTCACGCCCCAATTCATCACTAATCCGCCTTCTCACCGCCTCAACATCCGTCTCCGCATTACTGTCATATACCACAGGCCAAGCACCCTTCTTTTCAAGCAGCACAACCGACCCCACACCGCTCTTACCAGTCCCTACAACAATTACCTTTTTATCCTTTAAATCTATCATAACAATAGCCTCCCCTGTCAGCTTAATATAATATATAATTCCTACTTATTAATATAAACCCATAAGCTTTTATGTCAATAACGTAGAATTTAGGCAAAATATATAAAATCAGCGACGTTTCGCATCGCGCACCAAGTCGCGATTTTATATATTTTGACTAAATTCGGACGACTGCGAAAACTTATCGCCATAATCTAAACATCAGTAACGCTAAATCCAACAAAGTAGAATTTGGGTGAAATATACAAAATAAGCGGTGCCTTGCGGAGCACTGCACCGCGTTTTTGTATATTTC
>X301_European_Hare__coassemble_1025_pt1 | contig 24055 bp, 18 predicted proteins | sample X301_European_Hare__metabat2_low_PE_011 | metagenome-assembled genome bin X301_European_Hare
TGCCTGATGCGATTTTTGCCGATGCCGTGCAAAGGCAGGTTTGCGATCACTCATAAATCGAGACATACCTTATGCGTGATGTCTCGGAAGAAGGCGGGATTACCGATACAGTACGTTTCCGCAAATTTTTAAACGCCTGCGCCGCGCTTATTGCAGAACAGGTTAATTATAAGACTTTGGCGGACGCGGCTGAGATTTCCCAACCGACGGCAAAGGAATGGCTGCGTCTGCTACAGGGCTTGGGGATAATCTGCCTGCTGCCGCCATATGCCAATAACGAATTGAAACGTTTGGCAAAGACTCCAAAGCTGTATTTTTGTGATACAGGCTTGTGCGCCTATCTTTCAATGTGGCTGACCAGGGACACATTGATGAATGGTGCGGCGAGCGGACACTATTTTGAAAATTATGTAGTGACCGAGCTGCTGAAAAATTACGCTTATGCGCCGAATAAGGCAAATCTTACCTATTACCGCGATTCAAATGCAAAGGAAATCGATGTGTTTGTCGAAGAAAACGGTATAATCCACCCTCTTGAAATAAAAAAATCCGCCAATCCTGACAAGCGTGAAATAAAAAAATATGAGCTGCTTGACAAGGCAGGTCTTACGCGCGGCAGCGGGGGGATAATCTGTATGTGCGAAAAAGTAATCCCAATCGACACAAAAAATTGTTATATCCCCTGTAATCTGATATGATATGTTCAAATCACATTGACTATTTAATTTCAATTGGATATACTAAGAATACAAAACAATTAAAATTGTAATTAAAAAGTAGTTGCCAAAGGAGGAGCCAATATGGCAGAACAGGTTTTAAATCAATTTCGGTCAGATAAAGCCCTGAGAGAAGATTGTATTGCTATTTATGAAGCGCTGGGTATGGATTTGAACACGGCGTTTCGTATGTTTATGGAGCGCACCCGTATGGTTAGGGGGCTGCCGTTTCCAGCGGTACTTCCCGAAACAAGAATGACCAGGGAAGAAGCAAAAGGCGTGATTGACGGTATGCGGGAAGAAGCGGCAAATCTTCCGGAAATGACACTGGATGAGATAAATGCGGAAATTAGTGCGGTAAGGGCAGAGAGGAAAGTCAAAACGAACTGATACTGCAACTGCTAAAGTGGTTGACGCTATATATTCAGGTGACATCGTTCCGCTTTATAATCAGGAGATTTTAAATGAGTATAATGAAGTCCTTCATAGGAAGAAATTTTCTTTCAGCGAAGAACGAATTCAAAAAATCCTGCTGATGATACGACAGTTTGGTTTGGCGGTCAATCCGAGTCCTACAGGGGAAATACTTGTTGATATGGACGACCTTGTTTTTTATGAAATCGTGATGGAAAAAAGGAATGATGATGCCTACCTGATTACTGGAAATATTCGCCATTTTCCAAGACGGGATTTTATTGTTACGCCATCGGAAATGGTAGAAATCGTCTGCCAAAATCCGGTTTTATAAATAAAAAGCCGTATTGTCTTAGACTTATTTTAGCCGTGGCAATGCGGCTTTTGCAACAGTTGGCATGAAAAGAGTACAGCAGCCATCGGCTTTATTCCTTTTTGGATAAGGGGGAGGCAGGATAGAAATTTAAGACTTTTTATATGGTGTTTCTGTATTGCCAATAATGTGTTATAATATTTGACAAAGAAGGTTTACATATCAAAAAGCAAGGATTTTTTGAAATTAAACATCATATAAAACACTGTATTGCAGGAGGGCTGCAAATGGCGGACAGGATAATGCTTATAGAAGACGATAAGACGATATGCGGCGAGCTTATGACACTCTTGTCAGCGAATAAATATGACGTTGGTGTCATTTCTGATTTCCGCAGAACATATGAGGAGACGGCGGCGTTTGCCCCGCGGCTTGTGCTGCTTGACATTAATCTGCCTTATGAAGACGGCTTTAAGGTGTGCGCAAAGCTTAGGCGCAGTTTTGATTTTCCGATCATATTTGTCACGAGCCGCAATACGGATATGGACGAACTTAACAGCATTATGACGGGCGGCGACGCGTTTATAACAAAGCCATACAATACCGCGATACTTCTGGCAAAAATAGCGTCGCTTTTAAAACGGGCATACGGCGGGCAGGAAAGCACGGTGGTAGAACATAACGGTGTGATGCTGAGACTTGAAAACGGCTGTGCAGAGCGCGGGGGCGTAGGTGTGGAGCTTACGAAAAACGAGCAGAAAATTTTATATTATCTGATGAAAAACGCGGGGAAAATCTGTGCGCGGGCGGACATAACGGAATATTTGTGGGACAACAGGATTTACATTGACGACAATACGCTGAGCGTAAATGTCACAAGACTAAGGGAGAAGCTTGCGCGCATAGGGGCTGAGGAATATATAAAAACGAAGCATAGGCAGGGGTATCTTGTATAGGCTATTTTCATGCGGGTAAGCAATTATGCGGAATATTAAGGTATGGGAGAATATATAAATATTAGACATTATCTAAAGGACAGGCTTGCCGTTATCGCGTTAAATCTGGCGGGTATGGTTTTTATGGCGCTTTTTCTGCTGTCGGCGGGCAACAGTATGGACACTGTGCTTTTGGTAATCGGAATGTGGATATTGGCGGCTGTTTTGTATTTTGCTGTGTCGTTTTGGGCAAGGCGCAGGTATCTTATGGGGATAATCGGACTTGCGGACAGGTTACAGGAAAAATATCTTGTCTCTGAAATAATCGAAAAGCCAGCGCGCATGGACGATGAAGTATTTTACTGGCTATTGAAGTCGGCGGACAAGTCCATGCTTGAAAAAATTTCGGAAATAAAGCAGGAAAAACAGGATTATAAGGAATATATCGAGCAGTGGGTCCACGAGGCGAAGACGCCTGTCACGGCAATGCGCCTGATTTGCGAGAACAACAAGGAAACAGTTCCGCGGACACTTTTGGCGGAGCTTGAACGCGCAGACCAGTATATTGAGCAGGCGCTTTTTTTCGCAAGGAGTGATTATACACATAAGGACTATATCATACGTGAGACGTGCCTTGAGGATATTGTGCATCAGGCTGTGGCGCAGAACAGGCAGCTTTTGATACAGAACAATGTCAGGGTTGAGGTTGAAAACTCTGAAGTAACGGCATACACGGATGGAAAGTGGATAGTCTTTATAATAAGCCAGCTTATTCAAAACGCAGTCAAATATAAAAGTGACACGCCTGTCATAAAAATTGCGATAGGAATGGAAAACGGAAACGCGTTTTTTGCGATATCGGATAATGGCATAGGCATATCAGATGATGAGCTGTCCCGCGTATTTGACAAGGGCTTTACAGGGACAAACGGGCGTAACAGCGAAAACGCCACAGGCTTGGGGCTGTACCTTTGCAAACGGCTGTGCGATAAGCTTGGCGTAGAGCTTAGCGTAAGCTCTGGCAGCGCAGGAACAAAGTTCAGGCTGGTTTTTAATGGGAATGAGCTTGTAATAAATGGATAAAAGAAAGTTCTTACAAAACTGTAAGAATTTCGTAAGAAAAGGTGATACATTATGCGTCGCCTTTTTTATATTATTATATTTGCAGTATACGGCAGCGAAGCCTAAAATATAAAAAGAAAAGAGGCGCAAAATAAATGGACAATCTGTTGGAACTAAAATCAATCCAGAAATATTACGGTACTAGGGGCAGCATCACAAGGGCGGTAAACGGCATAAGCTTTAGCGTGAGTGAAGGCGAGTTTATCGGTATAATGGGCGCGTCGGGCTCTGGAAAGACTACGCTTTTAAACTGTATAGCTACAATAGATAACGTAAGCGCGGGACATATTCTTTTGGAGGGTGTGGACATTACGGAGCTTTTAAAAGGAAATAATACGCGCAGACAGTTTTTCGGGAAAATTCTTGATGTGCTGTCTATGATATCATAAAAATTAACGGGAAACGTTAAAGCATTTAGGATTTCCAAATGGTTCAGTCGAAATAATTAGGCGTTTGCGAAATTCGGACGGTTGAGAACATATTTCGCAATTGTCTGCCGAAATAATAATGGAAGGAAAAAATATATGTATATAAAACTCATTCTGAAAAACACCGTACGTTCAGCAAAGGACTACATCATATATATAATGACGCTGACACTGTGTGTAAGCATGTTCTACGCATTTTTATCAATCACCAGCCGTTATTTCAAACCTGACATCGGCACGGAGTTCAGCCTTGAAATATTGGGAGCCCCTCTCAAAGCGTCTATAGCATTGCTCACGCTGCTCATGCTTTATCTTGTAAATTATGTGAACAGATATATGATAAAGCGCAGAATGAAAGAGTTTGCCCTGCAGACCATTATGGGGATGGAGCGCGCCGTGACATCTCGCCTTTTCCTTGCGGAAACACTTCTTATGGGCGCTTTGTCAATCGGGCTTGGCATTGTGCTGGGCGCGTTTTTGTCGCAGTTCATCACGGCGCTTATGCTTTCATCATATGGAAAGCGTTACCGCATAATGTGGACTCTTTTTCCCGATACGGCGCTGTTTTGCACGGTATTTTTCCTCATATGTTTTTTGGCGGCGGGCGCATACAATTCGTCTGTGATAAAGCGCATCCCGATCACGCAGATGCTTTCGGAAAACAGGCGCAACGAAGGCACTGTGAAAAAAAGCCGTTTTATGCCTGTTATGTCGGCGCTGTATATTGCCGCGCTTTTGTGGATGATAGACACGGCGGTATACCGTGTACTTCCGTTTTACGACAGCAGACATCCGTTTGCGGTCAAGCTTATGATGTTCGGCGTGACCGTGATGCCAATTGCATCGCTTGTGGCGGCGCTCGTGTACAGTGTTGCCGAATTTGTAAAAAACAGGAAGGCATTCCGCTTTTACGGACTTGTCGCCGTGCTTTTGGCGTTCGTGCCGTTTGTGGCTGTGGCGCTGCTGCTTGTGCCGCTTGAAAAGCTGCCGTATTTTCTTCCGATAACTCAGGACACGCTGACTGTGTATATTGCTGACATTGCCGTGTGCTTTGCCTTTGCAATCAGCGCTGTAGTGTGCCTTGCGTCAATTCTGCTTACGCGGTTAAAAAACAGGAAACAGAGCAGCTACAGGGGTGAAAATCTGTTTTTTTACGGTCAGCTTTTGTCAACGCTCAAAACAGCGGTAAAAAGCATGTCTCTTATCGGGATCACGCTGGCGTTTTCGATAGGAATTTTTATGGCGGAGCCGCTGCTTGTGGGGTGGGCAGAAGGATATCTTGAAATGCGCTCGGTATTTGACGTGCAGATATGCTCATTCCATAATCAGGCGGAGACAATTGAGGATATCCATATGGACAGCTATGACGAATGTACGAGGTTTTTGGAGGAGAGGGGCGTGGAGCTTGCGGAGAATGTGTTCGTGGTAAAGTATCTGCCGCTTGCCGGGGATTTTCACAACCACAAAAAATATGATTTTCCAGTCGGAGCGATTTCGCTCTCGGATTACAATGCGCTGAGAAAAATGCAGGGCGAGGAGGAGGTAAGCCTTGGAGAGAGCGAGTTTTTGATGCAGTGGCGGCAGATTGCGGATTATGATACGGCATTGGAGTACGCGGATGCGCACGGCACAGTGGAAACCGACGCGGGAAAGCTTACGCTTGCCGAGGACGGGATATATTACGCGCCTTTTGGGGAGTCCATTTACAACAGTTATACAGATGTGCTTTATGTGTTTCCTGACAGCGTCTGCGGCAGGCTTTTGCCTGTATCGGGCAATCGTTTTATGATGGCAAAGGAGCCGATACCGTATGAAACGGCGGCAGCGCTGGAGGAATTTTTCAGGCAGAAATATGGCGATGATTTGGCATTTGATTATATTATTCGCACGCGGAGCGAGCAGATGAGCACGGGAATAGCGACAAATTTCACGCTGGAGCTTGCGATGATTTACGGCGCGGTTATCCTTATGCTTAGCTGCGTGACGATACTTGCGCTGCAGCAGCTTTCAGAGGCTGACCGCTTCGGGTACCGCTTTGACGTGCTTAAAAAACTGGGCGTGCCGAGGAAGCGGATAAACAAACTTATCATGAAGCAGATTGCGTTTTGGTTTGGGCTGCCTGTGGCGGCGGCTGTCGTGGCAGCAGGGGTTTTTGAGGTTTTTGTCTGCGCAAGCTTTTGGACACAGGTAAAGGCATATATCGGCGCGGGGGCGCTGCTTTCGCAGCTTTGCGCTACAGTCGTGATACTGGCGGCGCTGCTTGGGTGCTATTTTACGGCGACGTGGATTTTGTTCAGGCGGGCGGTGGAATAGTTGATAAGATGTCTGATTTTCAGCTGCCCACAGAAAGCAGCTTTAAAACCTTTCCGATATCATCATCAATGCAAATGGACTGACGCCTGATTTCCGTCGGGGCATACGCTTCCGACAGATTGATGCATATATAGACAGCTTTAGGATTGTCATGCGTCATCTGCCAGAACGGGTATTTAATAATTCCAGGCGTATTGCCGCCGACGCCCAGTTCCAGATAAAGGACCTTCATGCCATTATGACGGAGTAAAAAGCTGCGGTATCTTTCTGCCGCTGCGTGCCAGCCTTCATCCTCGACAAAGGTATCGTCTGCGCGCAAGTTCATTAACATAGGCGCGCCGCAGACAGGACAATGCGGTACTAATTCTGAGGGGACACGCATATTTTTCTGCTCGGCAGCCATTTTTTTGACGATGGTTTCATTATCATAAGTTTTATCGTGGCAGGGCTTTGAACACTGCCATAACCCATAATCGCCCTGCGTGTAAAACAGTCTGTTCTTATCAAAACCAGCCTTTTGAAAACAGTGATCTACGTTTGTCGTCAGCACAAAATAATCTTTGTTCCGCACCAGACCATATAAATCACTATAAACGCTTTTTGGCGTTTCCCGATAACGGTTGATAAGGATATAGCGGCTCCAATACGCCCAGTATTCCTCCAATGTGTCATACGGGTAAAAGCCAGCCGAATACATATCTGAAAAGCCATATTTTTCGATAAAGTCAGGGAAATTTTCCTCAAAACGTTTCCCAGAATAAGTAAAACCTGCCGAGGTTGAAAGCCCCGCGCCAGCGCCAATTACAATGGCATCGGCATTTTCAATTTCCTGCTTTGCCCTTGCAATGCTATCCCAATAGCTGCCTGTAGATTTGATAGTCTTTGTCCTTGAAGACATTAAAAACCACCTCCAAACCGTTTTTATTTTTCTCCTGATAATCCTGCACTGTACGCACTGCTATCTCGGCGGCTTTATCATTCGGGAAATGAAATTCTCCCGTAGAAATACAGCAGAAAGCAATGCTTTTCAAATTGTTTGCCGCGGCAAGCTCAAGGCAGGAACGGTAGCAGGATGCTAACAAGTCACAATCCTCTTGGGTAACTTCACCGTAAATAATCGGACCGACAGTGTGGAGGACATAACGGCAGGGAAGATTATATGCCTTTGTGATTTTTGCCCCTCCAGTGGGTTCTTCCGCAGAGTGAATTTTTCCAATAGAGCGTACTTTTGTGGTGGAATGACTTTTTTCCACGGAACAGTCTTTTCCCATTTTTTGCTTTTCCATAATGTCAAAACATTCCAAGCGGAGCCCTACTCCTGCAGCAGAATGAATAGCGTTGTCAATGCACCCATGGCAAGGGACAAAACAGCCCAGCAAAGCGCTGTTAGCCGCATTCACAATAGCGTCTGCGGCTAAGTGCGTAATATCGCCCTGCCATAAGTATATTCCTGGCTGTATCATTGGAATATCAGATAATGCGACGACGCCTTTTTTGGCACATTCATTCTGCAGGTAAGCGTCCTGTATCTCCAAAAAATCTTCGGAAATCGGTTCAGGCGGACGAATATTCATAAGGGAACGCAGCAGACGCTTCCGCTCTGCGTCGTCCTCAGGAATATTCACCGATTTAAGCCTGTCATCTTCATTCAGCAGGTAGTTTATAAGAAATATAAGCCTTTCCGTCTGTGTCATAATATGCTCCTTTCCGTTGTTACACTTATAGTTTATTCTGTAATATAACGATCCAGTTCAAGAGCTATGCCAAAATGTTCCGAGTCATGTTGTGTGTGCTTAACCTGCTTTTTCTTCATTCGCTAAGTATTTTGTATAAATAGAAAAATTCTCCTCTTTTTCCCATTAATTCATCAAACGTTCCCTTTTCTGCTATTTTACCGCTATCCATAACGATAATTTCACTGTATTTTTGCATAAGTGCGTTATTATATCTGTGAGTAATATTTATAATGGTCATATCTTCATCCAACAGTCTTTTCTCAATTTCAAAAGCAGTGGCATTGTCAAGCCCTGATGTGATTTCGTCAAGAAAGGTCATTGCCTTATTCCTTAAAAAAAGCCTTGCCAAAGCAATTCTCTGCAACTCGCCGCCTGAAAAATTTTTCCCGTTTTCTTGAATTTTTTCATATATTCCATCCGGAAGCCTCTGAATGGTATCATAGATGCCCGCTTTACGTAACGCTTCAATGACCGCGTCTTTTGAATAATCCTGATATAAGGTTACATTATTGAAAATTGTGTCGTTAAATATGTAGGTCTGTTGATAGCAGACAGGACTAATATGCATGATACTTTCTTTGTTAAGTGCTGACAGCTCCTGTCCATTGATTAGGATTTGACCTGTATAATCCGTTCCGTACTCTGTAAGTAATTTGATGATGCTTGATTTTCCGCTTCCGCTTTTACCGACGATAGCATATTTTTTGCCTTTTTCAAAGGTCAATGTCAGGTTGTCCAACGAAAAGCTTTCGCTGATTTTTTGATTGACATTCTCCAGACGGATTTCTTGTATAGCTTCATCAATATTATCTTTATTATCATTTTCGCTTTCCTGATCCAGCAAAGCCTCCAATTCGGCTTTTACCTTTTCTATTGCCTTTAACTGGATCATTCCATTTGCAATCGTCTTACATGGTGTTAAAACGAAATTCATCATATTAGTGATAGCCACTACTTCGCCGATTGTGATTCTTCCTGCCATAACAAAGAACATACAGCTTACCAAAACGATCAGAAAAGCTCCATTGTTTATAAAAGAGGCTAATGCTTGTGCCCAATATAGAGTTTGGGATGCATATTCATTTTTTCTGCATACGAAATCGCTTAGTTTTTCCTGCTTTCTTAAAATCTGCTTTACCGCATCGAAGGTTCTTATGACCTTATGACCGCCTAAATCGCTTTTTATCCCGTCGAGATAGACTTCAAGGGCTTCTGTATACTCTTTTGTTGAGGAACCGATTTTCTTTTTCAACATGTTCGGAACCCCAAACTGTACAATGCTGACTGCGGCTACGATCAATAGAATAAACGGTTCTGCCCAAAGTAAATAGATGACAGCAACAACCAAAAAGACAAATTGCATGATCATGCCGTATACATTGTTGACTTCGCTATCTAATATGATTTTTATATCTGTGGTAAATTTTGAAAGATAATATGCCAACCCCTTTTGTTCAAATTGATTGGCAGAAATATAAAACAGCTTATGCATCAGTTGATTGCGTATATCTTTCTCAATATCCCGCACAACAATTGTCTGACTCTTCCTGCTTGCCCACTCAAAGATAAACACTCCTATGCTAAAAATAACAGCGATAAAGCATTTTTCCAACAATTCCCTATAATTTGAAGAATCTATCAAAAGCTGCATAATATAAGAACGCAAGGGAGCCATGACACCAACGATCACCACTGGAATTAAGCTAAGCAAAAACTTGTATCTGTTCTTTTTATAAATTCTTTTTATCATTATCTTTCTCCTTCGATTTATCAACTCAATTGTACCATACTAATCTGCCATATTCTACCCGGATTTTAAGGAAATGACTGTTGATAAGTTTATTTCGACGCGCCTATTGACAATTCTAATAAGTCGTGCTACTATACAATAATTAAAGAACAGGTGTGAGGATAGCACTTTTATAAAGAAATTCCGATTTAAGATTAGGTGCGGGGGTAGCACCTTTATAAAGAAATCCCGGTAGAAGATTAAGCCCTTGTATTTTTGTGCAGGGGCTTTTATTCTGTTACTATGAGGCAATTATGAAAACGAAAGAGCTTGAATTAAAGACAGAGACAGTGATATAGAAATTAAATATAGCAGACTAATATTAGTTAAGCTGAAGAATGGAGAATAAAAAGATGCAGCCTGATGGCTGACAAGAGAGAGGCAGCATGATTTACTTAAGCAGCTTTCTGCTTTCACAGAGAAAAGTCAATAATCCGAATCTGTACCCCTACTCTGTATTTAGGGAAAAAGAAATAGAGCCGTTTGTGTTCGCGCCGATTACAGTATTTTACGGCAATAACGGCTACGGCAAGTCCACGCTTTTGAGCCTGATTGCGCAGAAAATCGGGGCGGAAGGTACGGACACATACGCTTATGGGCAGCGTTATATCGACCAGTTTTTGTCCGAGTGCAGTTACGGACTGGGGGACAATGACTGGGGGCAGGAGGTGCCGCTTCCGAAATGCAGGCGTTACATTAAAAGCGAGGATATCCTGTATGAAATTAAGAAAATTCAGCAGGAGGACGCGCTGGAGGGCGGATATATTTATGAGATGGTGCATAATCGCGGAATGACAAAGGAAAGCGCGAAAAAAGCACTGTATGCAAAGCAGGGTGCAGACAGCCGAATGGAAATACTCAAATTTGCACAGGAAAAGTATTCAAACGGTGAAACGGCAATGCAGATTCTGCTTGATGAAATGCAGCCGGATGCGCTTTATCTTTTGGACGAACCGGAAGTGTCGCTGTCGCCGCAAAATCAGGCAAGGCTCGCAGATGAAATTAACAAGTACGCGAGGCTTTTGGGCTGCCAGTTTATCCTTGCATCACATTCGCCGTTTTTACTGGGCACGCTTCAAGGAAAGATTTATGACCTTGACAGTGTGCAGATGGAAGAAAAACAGTGGACAAGCCTTGAAAATGTAAGGTATTTTTATGATTTTTTCAAAAGGCATGAAAAGGAGTTTGATTAAGGGCTTTTGAGTTATTAATAAAAAGTTTACAATTTGTTTGTTGAATATTTGACTGCATAAGGATATATTATAAGTAGAAAGTCTTAAAGGCTTTCTCATCACAATATGAGTCCTGTGACGGTTCTGACAGGACGGTAAAATAAAAGTGACCGAGCGATGAGTTGAGTGACGGTTCTGACTCAACGGTAAAATAAAAGTGACCGAGTGATGCAGATTTTACGGGAGGGCGTTGCTCTCCCGTTTTTAGTGGGAGAGACTATGCTTTTAAACGATGAAAATTTTGATTATCAAATCTTAAATCTAACTCAGCAATTCTATGCGGATTACCCTAGTCATTTATATAAAGAAATTGCAAGAAAAGGTGAACGCCCCTATAATTGTCTGCTGTTGCAGTCACATTATGAGTATTATATTTGTATTCCTTATAGAAGTCACATTAATCATAAATATGCTTATAAGTTCAAAAACAGTGTTCGTTCAAAGAGAACAAATTCGGGATTGGACTATAGTAAAATTATTATAATTACAGATGAAATATATATAGGGACAACGGATGCTGTTGTTGACCAAGATGAATATAATGAGACGAGGGATAATATCGGGTATATAAAAAATGATGCCCAAAAATATATCAATGATTATGTGGATTATTTATCCGGAAGACAGACAAAATATGACAAGAGGGAATTTGAGCGTACATATAAATACTCAACATTGCAATATTTTCATAATGAATTGGGGATAAAATAATCTGCGTAACCAAGCAGTTGCAGGAAATTGGTGGTGCGCAGCTTAAGCAAATATTAAATGAATTATGCAGAAAATCATTGCCACCCAGACGGATTTTATGCTTATCCGTCTGGGCGCCAATTAAATTTAATCTCTCAGGGTAAATTCCCCGCAGCTCTGCTGCGTAACAAACTAATGACGAGCGGAGCGAGTCTCGGGCTGATACCCCGCAGCTCTGCCGCGGGGAGTTTCATTGTCTGTATAACCATGCTCCACTGCCCATTTAAGAACCTGCTGCAGCTTCAAATCTTTTTCGGCGATAGCCGCCTTATCCTCAGCAATAACCGCCTCTTTGTCAGCAATAACCGCTTCCGCCGCTTCAAGCTTAGCTTCCGCATCCGCAAGTTTTTCCGCATAATCTTCAAATTCTTCGCGTTCCCAGCAACTCTAGGTCAGCGCAAAGCTCAAAAATTGTCTTAGAAGCTTCTTTTATATAAACATCTTCTTCTGCCAACATTTTAACCGCCTCCCATGTTTTGACTTTAAAAAGTTTCGCCCATTTGTCAATGCCGTATTTTTTGTCCTCATCTGTGGCAAGCTCCGTTTTATTTAAGTCTGCCACACAGAGAGTAACGTTGTCACTGTATATCTGTACATAGTCAGCATATCGGTAATAGTCAAAGAATATTTTACTAAAATAATTACTAGAATATTTATCCAGATTGTGTATAATGGAAATAGAAATTGCTAGGAGGAAAATAAATGGCGACAATAAAAGAAATCGCGGAGCTTGTCGGAGTGTCGAGCGCGGCGGTGTCAAGGGTTTTAAATTATGATGAAGGAATTTCCGTAAGCGAGGAAACCAGAAATGCTATATTTGAAACAGCGGAAAAAATAGGATATAAAAAGAAAATAATATTTCCTAAAATTGATAATGTGGCGCTACTGTGCTTTGCTGAAAACGAGGACGAGCTGGAAGACTCTTTTTACAATGGGATAAAAGACGAAATCATAAAGCAGGCGAAAAAAACAAACATTCATCTGCAGGTTTTCAGTGACAAAAAAAATATGGAAAAGATACCAAAGGATTTGAATGCTTTTATCGCCGTGGGCTGGCTTTCACGAAAAGAAATTAACAAGCTGTACAGGATATGCAAAAAAGGCGTTTTTATAGGCACGTCGCCCGATGAGAAGCTGTTTGACGCGGTAAGGCCGAATATGGATTCCTTCCTGACACAGATGGTTGATTACCTGATAGATAAGGGATATAAGCACCTTGGCTTTATCGGGGGCACGGACAGAAATATTGATACAGGCAAGCCGTCAATGGATCTCAGAGAATGGTCCTTCAGGCAAAGCGCCGCATATTATGGCTGCCTGAATGAAGATTTTATATTGATATGCGACAAGTATACGGTAGACGAAGGATACCGCATGGGAAAAGAGCTGCTGAAAAAGAAAATGCTGCCAGACGCGCTGTGCATAGCAAGCGACACTCTGGCGGTAGGAGTGCTTCAGGCGCTTAATGAATACGGCATAAAGATACCTGAGCAGATAGGGATATTTAGTATAAACGACGTAAATATCGCAAAGTACCTTTCTCCGCCGCTTACGACTATACATATAGATATACCCTGTATATGTGAGACGGCGCTTGACCTGCTCAGAAGCAGGGTAATAAAAGGGGGAAAAATCACGAAGTCCATATTTGTAAATGGAGTGCCCATAATAAGAAAAAGCTGTTAAGATTTATTTGTGCAGCTTTTATTACTTTTATTAAAAAAGAGTTTTATTAAAGCGGGCAAAAAATAACTTGCCAACTACAGTATAATAGGACTATTATAAGATATAAGCATTTTGAGTGTCATAAAGGGCTTTTAAATATGGAAAATGGCATGAAAACGGGTATAAGGCTGCGTGGGCGCTGCGGGGCGGCTTTATAAAATGATTGCGGTTTTGCACAGAAGGCAGCGCAGAAATGAGGAAAAAATGAAACAGGCTGACAGTAGAAATCTGACTATGGTAATGGACTTGTACGAGCTTACCATGGCAAACGGTTATTTTAATGACGGCGATATGCAGTCAAAGGTTGCTTTTGACGTATTTTACAGGAAAAATCCCGACAGGGGCGGCTTTGCGATTTTCGCGGGGCTGGAGCAGATTGTGGAATATATCGAAAACCTGCATTTTTCTGAGGAGGACATTGAGTATCTGCGCTCACTGAACACGTTCACGGACGCGTTTCTCGATTATCTCAGGAATTTTGAGTTCCACGGCGACATTTACGCTTTTCCCGAGGGGACTATTATGTACCCGAATGAGCCGATTCTGACGGTAATCGCGCCGCTCATTGACGCACAGCTTGTAGAGACCGTCATACTGGCGCAGGTAAACCACCAGTCGCTTGTAGCCACAAAGACAAGCCGCATAGTGAGGGCGGCGGCAGGCAAGGCTGTATCGGATTTTGGCGCAAGGCGCGCGCACAATATGGACGCGGCGGTTTACGGGGCAAGGGCATCTTACATAGGAGGCGCGTCAGGCACGGCGACAGTGCTTGCGGGACAGATGTTTGGCATACCAGTAAGCGGCACTATGGCACACAGCTGGGTAATGTACTATCAGGACGAGTTTGAGGCGTTCAAAAATTACGCCGTAAATTATCCCGACAACACAGTGCTCTTAGTCGATACCTACGACACAATCAAATCGGGAATACCAAACGCAATCCGCGTGGCGCATGAGGTCTTGGAGCCAATGGGCAAGCGCCTCAAGGGAATAAGGATAGACAGCGGCGACCTTGCATACCAGTCAATAAGGGTTAGAAAAATGCTCGACGAAGAAGGACTTACCGACTGCAAAATCATAGTTTCAAACAGTCTTGACGAGCATACCATTACATCGCTCAACAGCCAGAAAGCGCGCATAGACAGCTACGGCGTAGGCGAGCGCCTTATCACGGGAGCGTCAAGCGACTATTCGGAGGACAGTCTCTCGCTTCTCGGCGCTGTGTATAAAATAGCGGCGGTTGAGGAAAACGGCGTGTTTGTCCCGCGCATAAAAATTTCAGGCACGGTTGAAAAAATCACAAATCCAGGCCTCAAAAGGGTATACCGCATTTACGACCAGAACGGCAAGGCAAAGGCTGATCTGCTCGCAAAGGCTGACGAGGAAGTTGACCTGAGCGGAGAGTTCAGGTTCGTAGATCCGCAGATGCCATGGAGAAATCTCAAATTTGTGAACTGCACGGCAAAACCGCTGCAGGTAAAAATATTCGAGAACGGAAAGCGCGTGTATGACCTGCCCACGCTTGAGGAGATAAGGGCGTATGTAAAGAAGCAGCTTGCGGACGAGATCTGGGAGGAGGAGCAGAGGTTTATAAATCCCCATGTGCATTACATGGATATGACTCCCGACTATTATGATATGAAGATGAGCCTGCTGCACGAGAAATCCTCAAAGAACGCGTAATAAATATGCGCACTGCACAAAAAAATACGTTAAAAGCGCATGAATTTCATGGAATTTCGTGATATTGACGACAAATTGTATAAAATTTTCACACATCTATATACAATTTGCCAAGATTGGCGCAATGAAAAATAAAAATGTTTAAAAATTTTACTTTTTATAGTATAATGTAAAGAATGAAGACGGAATTTTTAAAAAATAACAAATTAATAACTAAATTAAGCGGTTTATTCGAGGGACAGGATAAAAATGCGCCATCGGACGAACAAAAATTAAAAGGGGGAGGTAATGACGATATGCCTAAAAAACCAATTATCGACAAAGAATTTTTTAAGCGGAGCGTACTGTACAATGTAAAGACACTGTACAGAAAAAATCTCGAGGAGGCTACGGAGCAGCAGATTTTCCAGGCTGTATCATATGCGGTAAAGGACGCTATCGTTGACAACTGGCTTAAATCACAGGAAGCCTACGACGAAAAAGATCCCAAGATTGTATATTATATGTCAATGGAGTTCCTTATGGGGCGCGCCCTTGGCAATAACATGATTAACCTGATGGCTTACAAGGAGTTTTCAGAGGCTTTGGAGGAGCTTGGACTTGACATCAATGTCATTGAGGATCAGGAGCCTGACGCGGCGCTCGGCAATGGCGGTCTTGGACGCCTTGCGGCGTGCTTTTTGGATTCGCTTGCCACACTTGGCTATGCGGCATACGGCTGCGGCATACGTTACAGATACGGTATGTTCAAGCAGGAGATTAGGGACGGATATCAGAGGGAGGTTCCCGATGACTGGCTCAGGGACGGCAACCCGTTTGAGCTGAGACGCCCCGAGTACACAAAGGTTATCAAGTTCGGCGGCAACGTTGCGTGCAGGGAGGAAGACGGCAAGCTTATCTTCTATCAGGAGAATTACCAGTCGGTTAAGGCTATCCCTTACGATCTGCCCATAGTAGGCTATGGCAACGGCATTGTAAACACTCTTAGGATTTGGGATGCTGAGCCCATGGATTGTTTCAACCTGGACTCATTTGACAAGGGCAACTACCAGATGGCAGTAGAGCAGAATAACCTTGCAAAGAACATAGTAGAGGTGCTTTACCCCAACGACAACCACATATCAGGCAAGGAGCTTCGCCTGAAGCAGCAGTATTTCTTCATATCAGCGTCAGTACAGACGGCGATTGAGAAATATATGTCAAAGCACCATGACATTCACAAATTCCATGAGAAAGTGACATTCCAGCTAAACGACACGCACCCCACGGTGGCAATCGCAGAGCTTATGAGGATATTGCTTGACGATTTCAGGCTTGAATGGGACGAGGCGTGGGAGATTACGACAAAGACCTGCGCATATACAAACCACACGATTATGGCGGAGGCGCTTGAGAAGTGGCCTATCGACATATTCCAGAGACTTCTTCCGAGAATTTACCAGATTGTCGAGGAGATTAACCGCCGTTTCCTGCTCGATATCGTAAACAGATATCCCGAGCCTGCAGACAAGATTAAGAAGATGGCAATCATCTCAGACGGTCAGGTAAAGATGGCTCATATGGCGATTGTGGCAGGCTACAGCGTAAACGGCGTGGCAAGGCTTCACACGGAAATACTTAAAAAGCAGGAGCTCAAGGACTTCTATGAGATGTTCCCTGAGAAGTTCAACAACAAGACAAACGGCATCACACAGAGGCGTTTCCTGCTTCATGGCAACCCGCTGCTTGCGGACTGGGTAACTGATAAGGTAGGCGACGAGTGGATTGTAAATCTTCCTGTAATCAAGGGTATTGAGAAGTATGCTACAGATTCCGCAGCTCAGAAGGAGTTTATGGCAATCAAGCGCAAGAACAAAGTGCGTCTTGCAAAGTACATCAAGGAGCACAACGACATTGACGTCGATCCCGACTCAATCTTTGACGTGCAGGTCAAGAGGCTTCACGAGTACAAGCGCCAGCTTTTGAATATTCTGCATGTAATGTACCTTTACAACCAGCTTAAGGCTAACCCCAATATGGACTTCTATCCCAGAACATTCATATTCGGCGCGAAAGCTGCGGCAGGATATATGAACGCTAAGCTTACGATTAAGCTCATCAATTCAGTGGCTGAAAAGATTAACAACGATCCTGCGGTTAATAAGAAGATTAAGGTTGTATTTATTGAAAATTACAGAGTGTCAAACGCCGAGATTATCTTTGCGGCGGCTGACATTTCAGAGCAGATATCTACGGCAAGCAAGGAAGCGAGCGGCACAGGCAATATGAAATTTATGCTTAACGGCGCGCTCACGCTTGGCACAATGGACGGCGCTAACGTTGAGATTGTAGAGGAAGTCGGCTTGGATAACGCGTTTATATTCGGCTTGAGCTCAGACGAGGTTATCAACTTTGAGAACAACGGCGGCTACAATCCTATGGATATCTACAATCACGACGCTGATATCAAAAAGGTGGTTGACCAGCTTGTTGACGGCACATATTCAAGCGACAAGGAGCTTTTCAGAAGCCTGTACAATTCCCTGCTCAATACACAGAGCACGGACAAGGCGGACCGCTACTTTATCTTGAAGGATTTCCGTTCGTATGCGGAGGCTCAGAAGCGTGTTGAAAAGGCATACAGAAACACGAGCGGCTGGGCAAAGAGTGCAATGCTCAATGTAGCAAATGTCGGCAAGTTTACGTCTGACAGGACTATTCAGGAGTATGTTGACGATATCTGGCATCTTGACAAGGTAGTAATAGAATAGTGACAAATGCCGTAATCTAATCTCTTATGAGAGGGGTTGCGGCATTATTCATATGAAAAACCTGTTTGCAAATGTTTTTCGATTATCTGTTATTCAATTAAGTTATGCGATAAATTTAGAAAGGTTCGGTGTTTATCAATGATACAATTATTTGAAGGCGGAGCTTACCTCATAAACGGCACGGAGCTTATCGCTGATGGTGCAGACGCGCAGGCGGCGGTAAAGGCAAAGACTGGCAAAGAGATAAGCAAAGCGGAAGCGGCTAAAGGCACTATCGCCTACGGTATACTCAAAAGCCACAATACCTCAGACAACATGGATAAGCTCAAAATAAAGTTTGACAAGCTTACCTCGCACGATATCACGTTTGTAGGCATTATCCAGACAGCGCGCGCGTCGGGACTTACCAAGTTCCCTGTGCCTTATGTGCTTACAAACTGCCACAACTCGCTCTGTGCTGTGGGCGGCACTATCAATGAAGACGATCATATGTTTGGACTGACGTGTGCAAAGAGATATGGCGGAGTATATGTACCCCCTCATCAGGCGGTTATCCACCAGTTTGCGCGCGAGATGCTTGCGGGCGGCGGCAGGATGATTTTAGGCTCAGACTCTCATACGCGCTATGGGGCGCTTGGCACTATGGCTATGGGAGAGGGCGGTCCTGAGCTTGTCAAGCAGCTTTTGAACCAGACTTATGATATAAATATGCCTGGCGTAGTGGCTGTTTACCTTGAGGGCGCTCCCGTAAAGGGCGTAGGTCCGCAGGACGTGGCGCTTGCGATTATCGGTGCGGTATTTAAAAACGGATATGTAAAGAACAAGGTAATGGAGTTTGTAGGACCTGGCGTTGCGTCGCTTTCGGCTGATTTCCGTATCGGTATTGACGTAATGACTACAGAAACCACCTGCCTGTCCTCAATATGGAAGACAGACGATAATATCAAGGAATTTTACGATATTCACGGCAGAAGTGAGGAGTACGCGGAGCTTAATCCCGATGCGGTCGCATACTATGACGGCTGCATAAAGATAGATTTGAGCAAAATCAAGCCTATGATAGCGATGCCTTTCCACCCGAGCAACACATATACTATCGAGGAGCTGAACGCTAATCTCATGGATATACTCGACGACTGTGAGAAAAAGGCGCTGGTAAGCCTTGACGGTGCGGTTGACTTTAAGCTGAAAGACAAGGTGAGAAACGGAAAACTTTATGTGGAGCAGGGCATTATAGCAGGATGCGCTGGCGGCGGATTTGAAAATATCTGCGCAGCGGCTGACATTCTCGAAAACGCAAGCATTGGACCTGACGAGTTTACGCTGAGCGTTTATCCCGCTTCCATGCCTATTTATATGGAGCTTATCAAAAACGGCTGCGCGGCAAAGATTATGCAGACAGGCGCGGTGTTAAAGACGGCGTTCTGCGGTCCATGCTTCGGCGCAGGCGACACGCCCGCAAACAACGCATTTTCAATCCGCCACTCTACGAGAAACTTCCCTAACCGCGAGGGCTCTAAGCTCCAGAGCGGTCAGATTGCGTCAGTCGCGCTTATGGATGCGCGCTCAATCGCGGCTACAGCGGCTAATAAAGGATATCTTACTCCCGCTACGGAATTTGATGGCGAGTTTAATAAATACAAATATTTCTTCGACAAGAAGATTTACGAGAACCGCGTATTTGACTCAAAGGGCGTTGCAGATGAGTCTGTAGAAATAAAATTCGGACCTAACATCAAAGACTGGCCTGCTATGGTGGCATTGACAGACAATCTGCTTTTGAAGGTGGTTTCCGAGATACACGACCCTGTAACGACCACAGACGAGCTTATTCCGTCAGGCGAAACCTCGTCATACCGCTCAAATCCGCTTGGACTTGCAGAGTTTACGCTTTCGAGAAAAGATCCAAACTATGTAGGTCTTGCAAAGGAGGTTCAGGCGGCAGAAAAGGCAAGAGAGGACGGCGAATGTCCTTTGGAGAAGCTGCCTGAGCTTGAGATGCCTTGGAATGAGATGAAGAAGATCAAGGCGGATGCAGACAGCAAAAACACAGGCATCGGCAGCACAATCTTTGCAGTCAAGCCGGGCGACGGTTCGGCACGCGAGCAGGCGGCAAGTTGCCAGAAGGTGCTTGGAGGCTGGGCGAACATTGCAAACGAGTACGCTACAAAGAGATACCGCTCTAACCTTATAAACTGGGGTATGCTGCCTTTCATTATAAAAGAGGGCGAGCTGCCGTTTAAGAACCTTGATTATATTTTTATACCTGATATAAGAAAAGCAGTCGAGGAAAAGGCGGACACTGTAAAGGCGTATGTCGTAGGCGGCGGAAAGAATACGGAGTTTGAGCTTACGCTTGGCGAGCTTACTGACGAGGAGAGGCAGATTATTTTAAAGGGCTGCCTGATTAACTATAATAGAATTTAATAAATAATGTTTATGAAAAGCTCTTGGGTTTGCTTAAATAGGCGGACTTAGGGGCTTTTTGATTTTGTGGTATATAAAACTGTCCGCCTGAGCAGGGACATACACCCTATTCAGACCAAACGGAACTTAGATTTTCTTAGGTGCTGTTTTTTGGCATCTTAGAAAATCTTTCCGTTTTGCTTTCGCTCCGTGGGAAGCGTAGCGGACACTAAGCTCAACTGTGCGTTAAAAGGAGCTACGCTTTTAACGCTTGTTTCGCTAAGTGCCGACGCTCCCCAAGGGTCTTCATAGGGTGTATGTCCCTGCTCAGGCTACTGTATTGGTGGCATTTACGTAAGATGGTGTGTGTGCCGTAGTAGGTAGGCAGTGAGCAATAGTGTATTTTAAATGTTAGCTGGTATTATTGAATGGTAATGTGGAATAAATTAAAGTTGTACACAAATAGTGATTAGTAAACGTGCATACAATGGCACAGAAAAACAGGAATATGCTCCAGAGAGTAAATAAATATTTGGTGTATAGATGAATACCGCGAATTAATGACATATTCAAGAAAACAAGCTACAGTAAATTCAACTACAACCATACCAGCAAAATAGCTAACGGCATATTTAAGAAAATAAACTACAGTAATTCAACTACAGCATACCAACAACGTAGCCCGAACAGAGTAATATACCCCCTGAAGACCCTTGGGGAGCGTCGGCACTTAGCGAAATAAGCTGTAAAAGCGTAGCTCCTTTTACAGCGTCATTGAGCTTAGTGTCCGCTACGCTTCCCACGGAGCGAGAGCGGGTCTTCAGGGGGTATATTACTCTGTTCGGGCTACCTGTTACCACTACCTAATTTTTTTACAATTTTTTTCTAAAAGTTTGTCCTCATAAATTCATTCCCGCAATCATAAAATAGATATAGCTTATCACCCCATTTGTACACTCGTTGGAAACACACCCCGATTTTAACATTATTTTTGTAAATATTTCAAGAAACCCAAAAATCATCCAGAAAAAATATATTAAAATTACACAAACCACTATCATTTTTTGGAAATTTATAGTATAATTTCAATAAAATAAAAATATGAGGAGGTAGACTATGGCAAAAGAAATGATTGCAATGCTGCTGGCCGGAGGACAAGGCTCGCGCCTTTACACCCTGACGCAAAAGCTGGCAAAACCCGCTGTCCCCTTTGGCGGAAAGTATCGAATAATCGACTTCCCGCTGTCAAACTGTGTCAATTCGGGAATTGATACGGTAGGTATACTTACACAGTACCAGCCCCTGGTGCTCAACGAGTATATCGGAAACGGACAGCCGTGGGATCTGGACAGACTCTACGGAGGCGTACATGTGCTCCCACCTTATCAGCAGGCAAGCGGTTCAGACTGGTACAAGGGTACGGCAAACGCCATTTACCAGAACATTAACTTTATCGAGAGGTATGACCCCAAATATGTCATCATTCTCTCAGGCGACCAGATATGCAAGCAGGACTACAGCGATTTCCTCGAGTTCCACAAGTCAAAAGGAGCCGAGTTCAGCGTAGCCGTTATGGAGGTGCCTTGGGAGGAGGCAGGGCGTTTCGGTCTTATGGTTACTGACGAAAACGACAAGATTACAGAGTTCCAGGAAAAACCGAAGGAGCCCAAGTCAAATCTTGCGTCAATGGGTATTTATATATTCAACTGGAATATCCTCAAGCAGTACCTTATCGAGGACGAAAACGATCCAAACTCCGAGAACGACTTCGGTAAGAATATTATTCCCAATCTGCTTCAGGATAACAGGGAAATGTACGCATACCGTTTCAAGGGCTACTGGAAGGACGTCGGCACCATTTCCTCACTCTGGGAGGCAAACATGGAGGTGCTCGATCCCGAAAACAGCGGCATCAACCTCTTTGACGAGGACTGGCGCATATACAGCAGGAACAGCGGTATGACTGGTCACAGGATAGGCGCTAACGCGGTGCTTGAAAATTCAATGATTACAGACGGCTGCAGCATCGAGGGCGAGATTAAGCACTCTATCCTCTTTGCGGGCGTAAAGGTTGAGGAAGGCGCGGTTATTGAGGACGCAGTCGTAATGGGCGGCAGCGTTATCAAGGCAGGCGCGCAGGTTAAGCACTGTATAGTGGCTGAAAACGTAGTAATTGAGAAGAACGCCGTAGTAGGCGCTATGCCCGAGGGCGACGAGAAGGGCGTGGCTACTATAGGCTCGGGCGTAACCATAGGCGAGGGCGCGGTAATCGGACCCAAAGCTATGGTATCAAGTGATGTAGAGGGAGGCGGCAAGATATGGTAAATTCAAATGCAGATTCAGCAATGGGTATATTGTTCCCAAACAGCTATGATTCACTGGTGCCTGAGCTTGTTGCCGAGCGTCTGATGGCATCAATACCGTTTGCAAGCCGTTACAGAATGGTTGACTTCCTGCTTTCAAGCATGGTAAACAGCGGCATTGACAACGTATCTCTTATTGTAAAGAAAAATTATCATTCCCTTATGGACCACCTTGGCTCAGGCAGGGAGTGGGATTTGACGCGTAAAAAAGGCGGCTTGAACATCATTCCTCCGTTTGCGCAGAAGACCGTAAATGTGTACAACGGCAGGGTTGAGGCGATAGCAAGCATTATTGACTATCTCAAACGCCAGAGCGAGAAATATGTCATCATGGCAGACACGAATATTGCCGTAAACTTTGACTTTGGCGCACTCTTGCAGCAGCATATCGACAGCGGGGCTGATGTGACGATTGCCTACACCAAGGAAGAAATTCCCGCGGATTTGGTAAATATCGACATCACCAAAAAGGATTTGTACTATACGCTTGACATAGACGACAGCGGCAGAGTGACAAATATCGTGGTAAACAACAAGGAGAGCGGCGAAAAGAACGTTTCAATGAACATTTATGTTATTTCGCGCAAGCTCCTTATAGAGCAGGTTGAGGAGGCTTATGTGAGCGGCAGGACATATTTTGAGCGCGACATAATAGCCCCCAAGCTTGATGTGCTTAATGTCCGGGGTTATCAGCACACCGGCTACTATGCGCGCATTGTCAGCATAAACAGCTACTTCAATGAGAATATGAAGATGCTTGACGCGGACAATGTCGAGGGACTGTTTGCACCGAGTCCTATTTATACAAAGATTCGCGACGACAACCCGACACGCTATATGGGCGGCGTACACGTTAAAAACGTGATGGCGGCTGATGGCTGCGTTATCGAGGGCGAGGTTGAGAACAGTATTCTCTTTAGGGGCGTAAAGGTAGGCAAGGGCGCAAAGGTAAAGAACTGCGTGCTCATGCAGGACACGGTTATCGAGACAGGTGCTCATGTAGAATATGCAATCACAGACAAAAACGTGAACATTTCGGCTTACAAGGAGCTTAAAGGTACAGAGTCCTTCCCTGTATTTGTCGAAAAGCGTAAAAACGTATAGTTTTTCAAATTAAAAATAATGCTGCCGCGCTGAATGACTTGGCGCGGCGGTTTTTGTTTATGGAAATAGAAAATTTTAAAGGATCTGGCATTTGACAAGATTGTTAAAATATTAACCACGCATAACGAAGACAAAGCATAACAAAGACAACGCATAAATTGGCGAATAAAGCATAAAATAGCAAAGAGCGTAACCGTAATGCATTTTTGCGCCTGCAAAGCCTTTATCGGACAATGCGGGGAGGCTGCGGCGCATAAATGCGGCAAGGCGGAGGAT
>X301_European_Hare__coassemble_1026_pt1 | contig 24003 bp, 14 predicted proteins | sample X301_European_Hare__metabat2_low_PE_011 | metagenome-assembled genome bin X301_European_Hare
ATATACAAAATAAGCGGTGCCTTGCGGAGCACTGCACCGCGTTTTTGTATATTTCACACAAATTCGGTCGCCTTAAAAAGCCTCTCCCTCAATCCCTGTCTAATTATACCCCTTCTCCTCTAAATAAGGAAGAATATTCTCAAACAACTGCCTAACAACCGGCGCCGCAATCTGCCCCCCATAATACACCCCCTGCGGCGTATCAATAATCGCCAACGCCATCACCTTAGGCTCATCAGCCGGCGCAAACCCTAAAAACGAAGCAATATACCTCCCCGACCCTCTAGGCAATGTCTGACTAGTAGCCGTCTTCCCCCCAACTCTAAAGCCCTCAACATACCCATTCTTCCCTCCCCCATTCTCCACAACCTGTTCAAGAATATACCTCAACTTTTCAGAAGTCTCCTCAGATACTACCCCCTCCGACACAGGATACTCAAACCGCTCCACCACACTCTCGTCCTCACTCACAGCCTTCACCCCAAAATGCGGCGTAACCATCTTCCCCCCATTTATCAGCGCTGCCACAGTAGTCATCAGCCTTATCGGCGTAATCTGAAACGACTGCCCAAACGACATAGTGGCAAGCTCCACATTTCCAATATTTTCCAGCTTATGCACAATCGTCCCCGCCTCGCCCGACAAATCAATCCCAGTCTTCTGCCTAAGCCCAAAATCCGTAAAATACTTGTAATACTTTTCAGGTCCAAGCCTAAGCCCCACCGTAATAAACACAGGATTGCAGGAGTTCATTGTCGCCTGGACAAAGCTCTCCGCGCCGTGCCCTCCGCGCTTGTGGCAGTGTATAGTCCTGTCGTCAACCAATATAGAACCAGAACATGAAAATTGGTCTTCAAGAGTAACTACCCCTTCTTCAAGCCCCGCCGACGCCGTTATAATCTTAAACGTAGAGCCCGGCTCATAAGTGTCATTTATGCAGCCGTTCCTCCACATCTGATTGAGTAAATCCTGCGCGTTTGCCGACGGCGCAGCCGCCTGCGCGCTAAACTCATCTATAAACGTATACGGCTCATTCAGGTTAAATTCAGGCACATCCACCATGGCAAGTATCTCGCCGCTGTTTACGTTCATCACTATAATTGAAACCCCCGCCGCCTGCTTAGTCTTGTAAGCCTGCTTTGCAAGCTGCGTGGCATATTTTTGTATGTTTATGTCAAGGCTCACATACAGGTCGCTGCCCGCCTGCGGCTCCTTCCTGCGCTCGCCCATTCCTTCAAGCTCCACGCCCCTTGCGTCCGTGAGCGTAAGTATCTGTCCCTTTTTGCCTGTAAGATACTTTTCATACGACACCTCAAGCCCTATTATGCCCTGATTGTCAGCGCCTGTAAAGCCAAGCACCTTTGATGCAAGTTCGTCATACGGATAATACCGCTTGTAATCCTCATCAACCTTCACGCCCGCCAAATCAAGATTCCTTATCCTGTCGCCCGTCTCCTTATCAACATTGCTCTTTATGCGCTCGCGCGCTGAATATTTTTCGACGCGCTTTCTCACATACTCCTCTGTCAAATCAAGCTCCTTTGAAAGCGCTTCTATCACTTTTTCAGGCTCTTTTATTTGGTTGTGTATCACTGATATGGTGCAGACCGTCTTGTTGTCCGCAAGCACTGTGCCTGTCGAATCAATTATCCTGCCGCGCGCCGCCTTGATATCGCGCTCCCTCTCGTGGAGCATCTGCGCAAGCTCCGTGTAGTGCTCAGAACACATTATCATAAGATAGCCTACGCGCACTCCAAGCGCCATAAGCGCCGCTATTGACAGCACGCATACTATAAAGGTCTTTCTTTTCTGTATCGTCATATTGCGCCTTCCGGCGCTGTTCTTAACTGACATCGCATTACCTCAAAAAAGCTGTTATTATAATTTATTATGCTTTTTTAAGGTATATACCGAATTATCGCTGTGACGGGCCTACGGACAAGGCTTAATTGCTGCCAGCAGGGTTGTTTGCTGTGTCCGTATCATCTGAATTATCGGAATTGCCTGTATTATCCGTATTGTCACCGTTTCCGTTTTCAAAGCTGCTCTGCACCTGTGCGAACTCGCCTGTCTCAGTGTCTATAAGCTCACCTGTATTCGGATCTACCGTGTACCGCGGCGCGGTGCTGGCATTATCGCCTTCGTTGCTTCCATTTTCGCCATTTTCATTGCTGCCATTTTCGCCATTTTTGTTTTCGCTGCCTTCATCGCTGCCGTTTTCGCCATTTTCATTACCGCTGTTTTCTCCGCCGTCTCCTGCCTCTCCGTCACCGTTCTCAGCATTTTCGGCGCTTTCTTTGCCAGCATTTATCATATTTTCCAAAAGATGATCCATTTCCTCCTGTTCGGCAATGGTCATCTCCTCTGTCGTCGCTATGTGCATATACGGCAGAACCTCCGTCAAAACACTCTTGACTATGCCTGTCGCATATGTGGCGTGAGGCTGGTCTGCCACATTCGGGCGGTCTATTACGCAATAGATTACTATCTGCGGATCGTCAGCGGGCGCAAAGCCTATAAATGAAACTACATAATTTTTGTGGTCGCGCGGCACCATCTCGGCAGTACCCGTTTTGCCGCCTATCGCATAGCCTGCGGGGCGGGCGCTTTTTCCTGTGCCCTCTGCCACGGTAAGATACAGATAATTTCTCATCTGCTCCGACGTGGTGTTTGATATAGTCTGCTTGATAACCCTCGGCTCTATGTTTTTTACAACGCTGCCGCTGGAATTTGTGATTTTGCTCACCATATGCGGCTCATAATAGTAACCTCCATTTATAATAGAAGAAAAGGCGCACGCCATCTCAATCATCGTCACGTTGAAGCCCTGTCCGAATGAGCAGGTCGCAAGCTCGGCAGGTCCCATTGTGTCCTCGCTGTACACAAGCGAGGCTGTGCGCGCCTCTCCCGCAAGGTCGATATTCGTCTTTAAGCCTATATTGAAAATATTCTCGAATTTTACTGTATTTTTGACGCCGATAGCCTCGCCCATCTTCATAAATGCCACGTTGCACGACTGCTCGAGCGCGCCTGCCACGTCCAATGTGCCATGCCCTTGTTTTACATTGCAGGAAATATCATGGTCTGCTACCGTAAGAGAGCCCCCGCACTCATAGCTTTCATTTCCTATGATTTTTCCCGATTCAAGCCCTGCCGCAAGCGTAAGCGACTTGGCTGTAGAGCCTGGCTCGTATGTGTCTGAAATGCAGAAATTTCTCCAGAGCTTGTTGAGCGCATCATAATACGTATCTTCTTCATTCATCGCGTCTATCTGCTCCTGAGTGTAATACGCGGACAAATCCTTTGGGTTGTTCAGGTCAAAATTGGGGTAGCTTGCCATGGCAAGGATTTCTCCGTTGTTTGGATTCATCGCGATAATGCCCGCGTTTTCAAATCCAAGCCCTTCCCTTGCCTCGTTTGCGTGTTCGTCGCTGAACTGCTTTAAATATTTCTCGCATATCGCCTGTATGTTGGCATCCATCGTGGATACAAGCGAATTGCCGTCAACCGCCGCTACAGTAGTGCGCTCCAATGTCGCATCCTCGTTGAGATAGCCGTATTCCCTGCCGTTTGTGCCGTTTAAGGTATCGTTGTAGTATTCCTCCAAACCGTATGTGCCGTTGTTGTCCGTGCCTGTAAAGCCGATCACATCGCATGCAAGCGCATTGTTGGGGTAGCGCCTGATATATTCCTCCTCAAACCATACGCCGCTTATAACGCCGCGCTTTTCCTCCTTTTTCGCCTTGGCATTGTACTTTGCCGTCTCCGCGTTGTATGTGCTCTGGCGCTCCAAAAACGGGCTCATCTCGTCATATGTAATCCGCTTTTTGAGGACATAATACTGTGAGTTCGGATTTTCCTGTATGTAGCTGTTCAGTTCGGAGCTGCTAAGACCGAAACACTCCACAAGCGCGGACACCGTCGGCTCCTGATTTTTTTCATCATCAAGCATGACCTTGCAGTCAAGTATGACGTTGTACACCTTTTCGCTTACCGCAAGTATTGTGCCGTTTCTGTCCGTGATTGTCCCGCGCTTAAACGGCAGCGTCGTCGAATCATAACGCTGCTGAGATAATATCCTTTTCTGGTATTCCGCATTATTGTCCCTTGTTATTGTATAGAGCCTGTAGGATAAACCCGAAAAAGCCAGCAATATAATCATCATCATAGCTGCCAGCTTCATAGTTTTTACCCTTTGTTGGTCGAATCTTCTTATTTTGTTTGTCCTTACATTACGCCTTTTTACTGCTGTCCTTGTATTCTGTCTTTTCCCTGCCGCCTTTACCGCCATATAAATTCTCCGTTCATAATATGCCGCGCTGATGCCTCTGCTGCCTTTGCATTTTTCCTATCATATATTTATGGGCTTGTCCTCTGCTGCCTTAAAGCTTTTTATAGTCCCTGTCAATTATTCGGAATTTCGCTGAACTGCCTTACATAATCGCTGCCCTCGCCTGTATAATTCACTACCTGCCCCTCCTTGGCGTACTTCATGCCAAGCTCCGTTATGGCTATGCGCTTGATTTCCTCCAAATCCACGCTGCTCATAATCTTTGTGTAATACTCGTCGTTTGAAAGCTGCAGCTCATACAGCTCGTTTTCAAGCTTTGATATGTTTGTGACATGGTTTGTGATGTCCGACTGCAGCTTTACATAGCACATAAGCACCACGCACGCTACGATAATAGCCACCGCCAGCGCCGAAACATATCCTATGTTCATAGGCGCGACTTTTACCTGCTGCTGCTTTCTCCTGTGGCTGCGCGCATTTGCGTGGGCATAGGTCTGCCTGTCTGTGTGGGTATGTCCATGAGCCTGCTCATGGCTGTGCGCAGGTCTGTGTAAGCTTCCGCTCGGCTGTGGTCGTCTTCTTGGCTGTGCAATTTCAATTTCCCTTACCGCATTGCCGTCCACATAATAATGTGTCCTATACCCCCCGTTGCTGTAACCCATTTTTTCCTCCCCTTGCCGCCTTTGCGGCATTATAAGCTATAATCTCTCAAACACCCGAAGCTTTGCGCTCTTTGCCCTCTTGTTCTCCTCAATCTCCTTTTGTGACGGCAATATCGCCTTTCTTGGCACTGCCTTGCCGTACGGTACTTTTCCGCATACGCAGACTGGAAAATCAGGCGGACAGGTGCAGGGATTTTCAAACTCCCTGAAAGCGCTTTTGACTATCCTGTCCTCCAGCGAATGGAAAGTGATAACGCAAAGCCTGCCGTATGGATTTAATATATTTACCATATTTTCCAGTGAATTTTCGAGCACCTCCAACTCTTTGTTGCACTCTATGCGGATTGCCTGAAAAGTGCGCTTTGAAGGATGTCCTCCCTCGGCACGCATTTTGGCAGGTATAGCCGCCTTGATGAGCTCATTCAGCTCAAAGGTGGTCTCTATCGGCTTTTTAACGCGTGCCGCCACTATATGCTTTGCAATGTTTTTTGCAAAGTTTTCCTCCCCATAGTCCCTTATAACCCTGTACAAGTCCTGCTCGCTGTATTCATTTACTATATCCTTTGCCGTAAGCTGCTGCCTTTGATCCATTCTCATATCAAGCCTGGTGTCGTATTTGTATGAAAATCCTCTCTCAGCCGTGTCAAGCTGATATGAAGAAACCCCTAAATCAAGAAGTATGCCGTCTACCCTCGATATGCCCAGCTCATTCAGCACCTCTGTAATATTACAGTAATTATTCCTGACAATCGTCACCTTTTCGCCAAACTCTGAAAGCCTTTCCCCTGCTGCCTTTACCGCCGCCTCGTCGCCGTCTATGCCTATCAGCCTGCCCTTGCCGCCAAGCCGTCTGCATATCTCATATGAATGTCCGCCGCCGCCAACCGTGCCGTCAACATATATTCCGTCAGGCTTAATTTTAAGCGACTCTATCGTTTCCTCCAGTAAAACAGATGTGTGATTAAATTCCATCTCAACCGCCCCCATAACCTCCCCGTTTTCCAGAGATTACATAAAAAACCGTGCAATAACCGTCATCAAATCATAAGCCCCAGCTCTGACATATGCTCCGCAATATCGTCCATATCGTCGTACTCAGCGGCCTCGCTCCATCTCTGGCTGCTCCAAATCTCAATCCGCGCCCCCACTCCGACAAGCACCACGTCCTTGTCAAGAGCCGCAAATTCCCTCAGCACAGCAGGCAGAAGTATTCTCCCCTGCTTGTCCACCTCTACGCTTGCCGCGCCCGCAAGGAAAAAACGGACAAACTTGCGCGATTCCTTATTCATAAGCGGCAGCGCCTTCAGCTTTGTCTCAAAAGCGGACCACTCGGCGTTGTCGTACACAAACAGGCAGCCATCAAGCCCCTTTGTTACCACAAACTCATCTCCGAGTACATCGCGGAATTTAGAAGGGATAATCAGCCTGCCTTTAGCGTCTATCGTATGATTGTATTCACCCATATACATACAATTCACCGCCACTTCGCACCACTTAGTTCCACTTTCCACCACTTTAGATATCATTTTACATTAAAAGTCCGAAAATAACAAGTGCTTATTTTTTGTCAAAAAATATCAGAACACATATATTAGGGGAATGTATGTACGAGCGGTACAATATATAGTATAATTTTTGCGCATTTAAGTCCATATATAGGGAATTTTGGGCATAAAAAAATAATGGGAAAAATTTTCCCATTATTTTTGTGCATTTAGCCCACTAAATCAAACAGGCTTATCTGATTAGACTCAGGTATATCGCCCAAAAGCCCCAGCTCATCCATAAAATCAACCGTCGTCGCGTTTACCTTTGTCCTGTTTTTAAAGTCCTCCTTTGACAGGAAAGCGCCGTCGCGCGCCGCCTCCATCACAGCCTCCGCCGCCTTGTCGCCGAGTCCGTCTATGCTGCTTAACGCTGGCATTATTTTCCCGTCTATTATCTGGCAATTGCGCGAGTGCGCCCTGTATATGTCAAGCGGCATAAACTCAAAGCCCCTCGCGTACATCTCCTGCGCTATCCTCATGTCCCTTATAAGATCCTGGTCCTTGTTGGTAAGCGTCTCACCGCTGCTTTCACGCTTTTGATACTCCGCAAGAGTCCGCTCCAGCTTATCCCTGCCAAGGCACATTATCTCATACGAAAACGCCGACGCCCTGATACTGAAAAACGCGCAGTAATACGCAAGCGGATAATTCACCTTACAGTAGGCTATTCGCCACGCCATCATAACATACGCCGCCGCGTGCGCCTTTGGGAACATATACTGTATCTTCTTGCAGGACCATATATACCAGTCGGGGACATTGTGCTCAAGCATCGCCTTTTCCCATTCGGGCTTTAAGCCCTTGCCCTTGCGGACACTCTCCATAATGGTAAACGACAGCTCACTGTCCATGCCCATGCCTATCAGGTATGTCATTATGTCGTCTCTCGTACATATCGCCGTGGAAATAGTAGCTTTTCCTTCTTGAATAAGCGTCTGCGCGTTTCCAAGCCACACGTCAGTGCCGTGCGAAAGCCCCGCGATACGCACCAGATCCGAGAAATATTTCGGCTGCGTATCGATAAGCATCTGCATTGCAAAATCAGTGCCAAACTCAGGTATGCCAAGCGCGCCGAGCCTGCAGCCGCCAATCTGCTCGGGCGTGATGCCAAGCGCCTCCGTGCTCTGGAAAAGCGACATCACCTGCTTGTCGTCAAGCGGTATCGTCGTCGGATCTATGCCTGTCAAATCCTGCAGCATTCGTATCATAGTCGGATCATCGTGTCCGAGTATGTCAAGCTTTAACAGGTTGTGGTCTATCGAGTGATAGTCAAAATGTGTCGTGACGATATCCGTCGTCATATCGTTTGCGGGGTGCTGCACGGGCGTAAAGGAATTGATTTCCTCACCCACGGGAAGCACCACTATACCGCCCGGGTGCTGCCCCGTCGTGCGCCTTACTCCCACACAGCCATCGACAATGCGGTTTATCTCACTCATTCGTTTATGTATGCCGCGCTCCTCGTAATAATTTTTCACATATCCAAATGCGGTCTTAGCGGCAAGCGTGCCGATTGTGCCCGCCCTGAAGGTCTGCCCGTAGCCGAAAATAACCTCGGTATATTTATGCGCCTTACTCTGATACTCTCCCGAAAAGTTGAGGTCAATATCAGGCTCCTTGTTGCCCTTAAAGCCGAGGAAAGTCTCAAACGGAATGTCAAAGCCGTCTTTTACAAGCTTTTCCCCGCAGACAGGACAGTCCTTATCGGGCATGTCGCACCCCGCCATGCCTGCAAATTTCTTGACCTCGTCAGAGTAAAAGTCATTGTAATGGCATTTTTTGCAGTAATAGTGCGGGCTAAGCGGATTGACCTCCGTAATCCCCGCCATTGTCGCCACAAACGACGAACCGACAGAACCGCGCGAGCCTACAAGATAGCCGTCCTCCACTGATTTCCACACAAGCTTCTGCGCGATAATGTACATAACCGCAAAGCCGTTGCTTATGATGGAATTAAGCTCCTTTTTCAGCCGCGCCTCCACTATATCGGGAAGCTCCTCGCCGTACATTTCATGCGCCTTTCTGTAGCATATCTCCGTAAGCTGCTTATCGCTGTCCTCAATCACAGGCGGGCACTTATCAGGTCTTACAGGCGCAATCCTGTCGCACATATCGGCTATCATATTCGTGTTAGTTATAACTATCTCCTCAGCCTTTTCACTGCCAAGGTAATAGGCAAACTCGTCAAGCATCTCCTCAGTGGTGCGCAAAAACAATGGCGCCTGCTCGTCCGCGTCCTTAAAGCCCTTGCCCGTCATAATAATGCGCCTGTAAATCTCGTCCTCGGGATCAAGAAAATGCACATCGCACGTCGCCACCACAGGCTTGTCAAACTGCTCGCCAAGCTTTACCACCTTTTTGTTGAGCGCAATCAAATCCTCGTCGGAATTGATGTCCCTGTGCTTGTCTGAAGCTATCATAAATCTGTTGTTGCCAATCGGCTGTATTTCCAGATAATCATAAAAGCTCACTATCCCCGCAAGCTTTTCGTCGCTCTCGCCGTCAAGCATAGCCCTGAAAAGTTCTCCCGCCTCACACGCGCTGCCTATTATCAGCCCCTCGCGGTGATCCATAATAAGGCTCTTTGGTATGAGCGGACGCTTGTTGAAATATTTTAAATGCGATTCCGACACAAGCCTGTAAAGATTAATCCTTCCCGTCTGGTTTTTTGCAAGTATTATTATATGGTAAGAATGGAGCTTTCTCACCGCCTCGACGCTTTCCTTGCCGAGCGCGTTTACGCTTTCAAGCGTTTCTATGCCGTCTTTTTTGAGCATATCTATAAATTTGACAAAAATATGCGCCGTGCACTCCGCGTCGTCCACCGCCCTGTGGTGATTTTCAAGCGACACTCCAAGCGCCTTCGCCACGGCGTCAAGCGTAAATTTTGAATGTCCCGTAAGCAGAGTGCGCGCCATTGCCACGGTGTCTACATACGTCATATCCGCCGTAAGCCCAAGACGCTTTGCATTCTCCTTTATAAAACCTACGTCAAAGCCTGCATTGTGTGCTACAAGTACCGCATCTCCCACAAAATCAAGGAATTTCGGCAGCACTGCCTCTATCGTCTCCGCATCCATAACCATAGCGTCATTTATACTTGTAAGCTTTTCTATCTCAAACGGTATCGGCGTCTGCGGATTTACAAAGGTTGAAAATCTGTCCGTTATCTGCCCTTTCTCCACCTTTACCGCGCCTATCTCGATAATGCGGTTCGTCACAGGAGAAAATCCCGTAGTCTCTATGTCAAAAACGACATATGTATCGTCAAGCGTCTGCCCTGCCCTGCCGTCTGTCACTATCTGTTTAAGGTCGTCTACAAGATAGCCCTCCACGCCATAAATGATCTTGAAATCATCGTCTTTGCCAAGCGTATGGTTTGCGTCTGGAAAAGCCTGCACACAGCCGTGGTCTGTGACTGCGATAGCCTTATGCCCCCATTTTTTGGCGCGTTTAATGATATCCGTCACATCCGAAACGCCGTCCATATCGCTCATCTTTGTGTGACAGTGCAGCTCCACGCGCTTTCTTGCGCTGTTGTCCATGCGCGTCACCGTAAAATCGGGAATTTTTTTTATGCCGACTACAGTTGATATGGTAAGCTCCTTGTCAAACGAATCGTTTACCGCCACGCCCTTTACTTTGAAGAAAGCGCCTGCCTTAAGCTCGTTCATAAGCTCGTCAAGCTGCTCATTGTTTACGAACATTTTTACCTTTATCGTGTCCGTAAAGTCGGTTATCTCAAAGCTCACTATCGTCTTTTCATTTCTAATCGGGCGCTTGTCTGTGGCGCGCACCTTGCCGCGTATCGTCACCTCGCCAATCTCGCCTTCTATGTCGATGATTTTCATAGCCTCGTCTTCAAAATCCCTGCCGTATATTACATCGGGATTGTCCGACTTTTTGATAAATCTGCGTGAAAAGCCTTTGTCGCCGCCTCTTTGTGAGTGTCTGCCAAACTGGGCGGAGGTATTCTGCGCTGCGCTGCGCTGTTCCGTGCTGCGCTTTGCTGTGCTGTTCTGCGCTGCGTTATTCTTCGCTGTGCCCGACGTGTTAATCTGAGCCGCGCCGCCTTGGGCTGTATCGGCATAGGCTGTATTGCCTTGGGCAGCCTGCCCTTGCATGCCAGCCTTTGGGTCATATCCACCTGACGCATAATCTGCCTGCGGCGCAGCCCCGTCTGTGCCTGTCGCCTGCGCTATGCGGCTGCTTATATGCTCTACAATCTGCCTGATGCGTTTCTCATCGTCTTCCCTGTATTTTCCCGACTTTGCTTCCTTGTATGATATGTCAAACTTAACCTGAAACCCAAAACGCTCGTTAAGCACCTTGTCAAGTATGCTGACAAGCTCATTCTCCTTGGTCTTTGCAATCACGCTGTCCTCAAGCACGAGGTTCATAGTGTTGTTGTCTGGGAAATCATAATCCGCCTGCTTAAACAGCGTATAGAGCATATGCTCACACTCCTTAAGCTCAAGCAGCAGACTTTCCCTGTACGCCTCCATAAGCCTTTCAGGGTTGTACTGCCCAGACAGCGTAAATCGCTCATATATTTTAATCACAATATATTCCCTTGGGAAAAATTGCTTTTTTATCTCTTTTTCTACGGAATATATGCTTTCCTTCTCTATCAGGCGCTCGCTGTGTATATATATGCGCAATAAATCCTTGCGTTTCGTGGCTGTGATTTTTTCCACCGTCACCTGCTCAAACAAGTCCTTCTGCGCGCCGTCAAGCTTTAAATTTGGAAATGCCTCAAAAAATTTCTTTTCCATTTGTTACCTCAATTTATTGGCTTATTTTGTATAAGCTAAAGTCTTAATAGCTTCTGTCAGTGCCTTAAATATTTATATATGCATCTCCCAATAACCGTTTTTAGGAGAACCATGCCGTACCAAAATTCCTTGCTCTTTCAGCTTTTTTATATTTGCTTCAATATTTCTGCTTGCCACTCCAGCCTTTTTTGCAAGCTTTTCTGCCGAAAGCCTATTATCCTTAGACAAAAACTCTAATATTTTTTTCTGTGTCTCATTCAATTCATACTTCCGATGCTTCTCCGATGTTTCTCCGATGCTTCTCCGATATTTCTCCGATGTTTCTCCGACGTCGCTTTTATAACTCTCCGATGCCAGTCTAACACTTTCATCATCTTGTTCCGTCATAGATGCTTTCCGAAATAATTCCACCCGAAACATATTGTCAAATTCCTGTATTTTAGGCTGCGGAAGCCCATATTCCTCAGCCTTGCTGAAAATTCTTTTTATCCCGCTGCCCCATGCCTCCACAAGCCCCATTTGGCTGAATATATTTGCAATACATTTATTCCGGATCTTAGAATGTCCGCTCATGACTTCCTCATACGTCAATCCATTATATAATCCTCCAGGAGATGTTACCTCCAAGCGGTCATCATAAACTGCTACCTGTATGCACGATTCGTCCAGAAAGTTTCTGTGGCAGTGCGCATTGACAATCATTTCCCTAATGGCTTCCAGAGGAAGTTCATATTTCTCTTTTCGCACCAATCCGATAATCTCCGCTTCCAGCCTGATATTTCGCAGGACAAAATCTATTGCTGCTTCAATCTGAACATATATGGGACCAACAAACTCTCTCTTATCAAGGAACATCGTCCTATCTGTTCCCTTGAACACTGCACATTGTGTTTTGGAAAACGGGAAATAATCAGATGTCAATAAAGCATAGGCATTAGTTGCAATCAGCTTTCCCTCATTCTGCTTCAATATTTTCCAATTAATAAGCTGCTCCTGCTTCACAGAATGATTTGCCATATCAGCCCTCATACGAAATGTCTCAATATCCCTGCACAATCTATCTGTTGCCTCGTCTGTGACCTGATATCCAACACAGACAAGCTCATCCCATGAAATACGGGCTCCCTCCATCTCCAACTCTTTTAATTTTTCTGGGTATGCCAGCCTTGATGTTCCTGCGACACGAATATATGTGCCGTTTTCCTTCCCCTTTGATTTAAGATAGTATGGTCGGTTTTTTCCTGCTTCTACTGTTACCACTATAATGTTTTTACCGTCAACAGTTTGAGGCTCAATATCCGGAATAATCTGCGGCTCACATGAATCCGAAACAGCATTGGCGATACTGTCCATGATTTGAAAAAGCTCTAAGCTGTCTACCCCTATCGCCTGATGCGTCTTATCATCAATTCCTATCAGCAATTTACCGCCTTGGGTGTTGGCAAAGGCTATTATAGTTTTCATATATTTTTCACTTTTATCAGGCACAGCCGCCTTATACTCAACATTTTTTGATTCGCCGAAAAAAGTCATTCCTTCTGCCATCAAAATCCTCCTGCATAATTTCTCTTTGCCATACCTCAAATATGCGCCCGCAAACCTTTGCAAACAGTTATTGTTTCACGTTATCAGAGCTGAAATCTTATCAGCTTCTGCCAACGTTACAAATACAATTATAATTGATTATACCCCAAAAGACAATCAAAAAAACCGCCTTCTGTCCTCTGAATTTACTTTGTCAATTTATATATGCTTGTATCTTTCAAGAAAACATATTATAATACTAAGGCTGGCATGGCACATTCTAATTGATTATACATTCTTCGCGTGATGTGATATCATATACTCATAACACAAACCTGCATTATTACTCCTGCCATAGTGATTATTTTAACAAATACTTAGTCCCTCTCCCATCCTATACACGCAAAATGTAATCCGAACCTTTGCCCTTGCGTCCAGCAGCTTCAATATTCAAATCCAAACCTTCAGCCACACCAAACTTCTGTTTAAAGTCATCATAGCTCTTTATCCAGTCAAACTTAACCTGCCCTGATACTGCCTCGAAATGCAGCTTACCACATTTAATTTTATTACGCTCAACTTCCTGCAAATTGGCGTCGGCTTTACCCCATTTTGACTCAACAACGAAGTAAATACCAATGGACGGGTCACTTAAGGACTCCTTGCGGCATACCACAGCCCAGTCAGGACTATAATTGCCATATGGTGTATCAATTACAAATCCACCCTTTTTAAGCTTAGTGAAAAGCAGTACATTACTGTTGTTTTCAAGACGATGGGCAAATTCACACTCACCTTCGGAATCCATCTTGTAATATTTATTCATAGCAGAACTTCTGTCTGATTTTGCCTGAAACACTCTCCAGCTTTCCTCAAAATCCTCCTCTGAAATGTTATCCAGTTCGAAAATATTTCTGCTGTCTAATTCATAACCATTAATCACTTCATAAGAAGTAATATTTTTTGCCTTCTCATCACCCAGCTTTTCAAGGATTAACTGAGTAACTTCATCAAGAATGTCCTGATTGTCCAAAAGCTCTCGTTTCTCTACTCCCTGCAAAATCTTGAAAATTGCAAGTCTGGGCAGCATTGTGTGATACATAATGTAGTTTGCAATTTCAAAATCAGATTTTGGTTCAGAACTGATTTCAATCTCAAGGTCTTGGTCTTCATAGTGCGCCGCTTCCATGGCAAACATCTGGGAGTCATTGAATTTAGCTTTGCCAGTTTCTACCTTGTATTCATTTTTCGCACGCATAAATTTGAGCTTATTGCTTATCTCAAAGATACAATCATCAATGAATTTGTCCTTATCCAGCTTAAACTTATAGATGGTGCGCTTCATAAGATTTTGACGTAAACCTAAATATATTTTTTCAAATTCTCCTTCAGTAACACATTTTCTATGTTCATTTTCATATGGCTCATTGTCGCCATTACGAATCTCAATCTTCTTTGTGCCCTTCTGAACCATGAGCTCCTTGAACTGTTTCTTAATAACTTCTGCATGCTCGTTCAAGGTTTCGTTTACAAAGATCATCTCATCAAATATTTTTGTAATCTGAGCAGAAGAACCTTTTAAAACATTGTCTGAATTCATAACCCCCGCCGATACAAGTTCTTCCTTAAATGCGTCTACTAACTCCGAAGTAATCTTCTTTGCTGGAATACCGGAAGTTTTCAAAGTCGAAATCAATATCTCCGCAGTAACTTCATTCTTATCGTAATGCATATTGTCATTGAAGTCTTTCTGCAGAGCTGCTGCGAAATGGTCATAGTAGTCATTTGCAATAACAGTAAGCTCATTTAGTTTTCTATCAAGGCAGCGGTTACCCGCAATGTCTACTGGAAGTCTGAGACCGCGGCCAATCTCCTGTTTCTTGGCAATCTCCGAGCCACCAGCCTTTAATGTGCAAAGAGTGAATACGTTAGGGTTATCCCAGCCTTCTCTCAAAGCAGAATGTGAAAAAATAAACGCCAATGGCTCATCAAAGGAAATCAACTCATCTTTACGCTCAAGAATCAGTTCAATGCCTCTGTCGATATCTTCCTGTGACTTTGCTTTAATCTTCATTGCACTATCGTCAAGACTGGAATCCCAGCCATCAACATCTACCTCGTTATTCTTTTTATCACGGGCAAAATATCCCTCACGAACTTTCAGCACATCCTCAAACTGCGGGAAATACTCAATGTACTTTACAAGCATACCTCTATTTGCATTGACATACTTCTTGTATTCATCATCAAAAATACGCAGATACTCACCACGTCCATCAGGAGCAGAAGTGTCTCTCACTTTATCAACAGCATCTATAAAGAATAATGTAAGAGCCTTTATCTTCCTGCCCTTATTGAGCAGGTCAATCTGCTTGATAAAATGATTCTGAATCGCCAATCTTATTTGAATCCGCACAGCCTCGTTCTTCTCTATCTCATAATTGCTATGCTCCATATCAAGCGGGAAGATTCCATCTGGAGTCGCAATCTGCAATGGCTTTAACTTATGCGGCTGCTCTGCCACACGGTAATTTTTATATTGCATCAATCCGCCAGATAACTCTTCCAAAGATGCCCCGCCTGCAACATTGAACGTTTTGAAACGGATAGTTCCGCCCTGCTCCTGCGAGAACATTTCAATCTTTGCCTTCAAATCCGAAGTAAAGGAAATGTATCTCACATAAGGATAATCCTTCGGAATAACTCCATGAACAGTCTTAACAGTAATCTTCTTAACCAAATCCTTCTGGTATGCCGCATAGGAATCCAGCTTATATATCTGATTATATAACTGCTTATGTGTCGCAGAATACCGCAAAGTAAACAGTGGCTTAAGCTCCTCGATAGCCTCTAGGGACTTTGATTTCTTCTTTGCAGTGCCCTCTATCTTCTGCGGTTCGTCAATGATGACGATAGGTTTAATATACCTGATATCTTCCCAAAGGTTCTGACCATACTCATCTGCTTTTCTTATCTTATTTGTGTCCTTATTGAATGCCTGAATATTCAAAACACAAATGCTCAAATCATTGCTCTCTACCAATTTAGAACTAATCTGTTTCGGATTGTCGCTGTCATAGATAAAGCTGTGTTTCTGGATATCCACGTTATATAAGCGTTTGAAGTGGTCCGCAAGCTGCTCCATCGACTTTTCAACACCTTTTCGGATGGCGATGGATGGCACAACTATCATAAACTTATTGAATCCATATTCCTTGTTAAGCTCTAAGATAGTGCGCAGATACACATAAGTCTTTCCTGTGCCTGTCTCCATTTCAATCGTAAAATTATTGCCATCCGCAAGGGCATTATCAGCGAACAGGTTATTGGATAACTGTACCCCTCGCAGGTTTTCAAGCAATCTTGATCCGACTACGATATCTGTATTCCTGACTGGATCTCCCTCATCAGTTTTGCGGGTACGACTAGAGCGATAAATACCATCTGCCTTTCTTGAGATACCTCTGAACAGTTCAACAGTAGATTGTACTGCTTGGAGCTGGTAATCCAAGCTATCATCAAACTGGAATGTAATTTTATTAGCCATGATACACTTCTCCTACCATAAATGAGTAAATTTTCAATAAAATGTGACTATGTCAATTGTTGCGACAGTGTCGCAACTTTTAATAAGTTCAATATATTTCCAAATTACCGATACTTTTCTAACCCTTCAATATTTGTTTTCTCATCATAATCAAAAACAATTCCCACACTATATCTTGCTCTGGTTATTGCAACATAAAATTGAGACCTTGTTTTGGGTTGCAATTTTTTTGAATGATCCTTCATCCAGTTTCTCATTGTTCCGGTTGGATAAATTAAGACTCTATCATATGTTAATCCTTTAGACTCACCCATATTTATTGCCGCATATCCGTCATTTACTTTTACTGTTCTCTTCTCCCTGATCTGCATTGGCTTAAATTCTTCTAAATAAGCATCAACATCATCCGGTCTTACTAAAAAAACTCCATCATGCCCTGTTACCTCAAATTGCTGTGTTCCAGTTTCACCATATTCTTCATACAACTGCGATGAATATGAACATATACTTTGGTTATTTCTGTAAGAATCATTCAAAGTCTCTTTATCAATAATGCAATCTATCTTTTTACACTCAGTACTAATAAATTCTTCTATCTTACCACCCACATACTTCTTATACTTTGCTTCGTTATGCGTATGATACGTTACCTGTCTGGGATCTCCAACCATTGTCACATCACAATCCGTTTGCAACATACTTTTTATGATGTCTAAATCATATCCTGCCAAATCTTGAATTTCATCTATATATATCTTAGAATAAATCCTGCTAATTCGTTGCGAAACCCTACCTTTCGTCTCCTTTTCACAACGGCATACAAATTTTGCAATCTTATCAGAATACATTTTCATTCCATCCGTGAAATAAAATTTTCTATAATCCTCTTCTGTATAATATACCGGACCATATTTCCCGTCATATTTTTTCCCGGACTTTTCATTAACTAATATCATACCATTAATCTTATCATCTAAGACCACTCCCTGAAATGGTCGAACCCCATGTTGCAACAGAAATGAGTACCATGTTTGTATGGTAACATTATGTGGAACACAGCCATTAAATTCTATAAATTTTTTACGGATTTCCAGTTCATTAGCAATAGTGTATGTTGTTATTAACACACTATCTAATTGTTGCATTGCTTGTTTGACCAAATATGTAGTTTTGCCAGAACCAGCAGCCGCAATTATCAATCTATTTACCATCTGATAGCCTCCAAAATATATTCCGGTATTTCTATCTGCTCATTAGATTCAAAGATTTTCAATCCGCACTCTGTTTTGTTATGCTTCATAAATTTCCTCAAATCATCCTCGTCTGTATAATCAGTGCCCAAAATACGGTTCAACTTATCTAAACCATTAACTTTCAGAAGTTTTGGCTCTAAAGTGTTGTAATTATAATCACTCTTACCAATCTTAAGCGTTCCAGTATCCACAACATCATCCACACATATTTTTATATAATCTTTCTGATTTACACCTATATAATTTTCATACTTTTTGTTGATAGCCACTATATCCCCATCATTATCTGTAACAACTGCTATTTTTGCCCGAATACAATCTGCAATCTCAAGGAAACGTAAAAATGATACACCTACAGAAATCACTTCTATACCATCCTCTATCGGCAACCGCCCATTATTAAGCTGCATATATGCTTTTTGAATTACCAGCTCGTCCGAATCTCCCTCACACAAAATCGCTTTTTTACATAAAATCATTCGCAACGTATCATATCCAGCTACCTTCTTAAAGAAATTATATGTATCTTCCGATAACTCAGAAAATTTTGTTATTCTCAAGTTATCAAGCAGCATCACTTTTCCTAACCCTAACTTATTCGCGACAAAGCTGCTATGTGTTGAAATAAGTATCTGTTTTTCTGCATATCGTTCTGAAATACATTTAATCAATTGATTCAATCTTGTATGTGATAAATGATTTTCTGGTTCTTCTATCAAAATAATACTTGCATTTTGTGAACTACGTTTCGCCAATGCCAGTTCTGTCTTAACAACACATTGTTCACCCTTTCCCACATAATGAAACGGTATTTCATCCAATTGTGTAACAAGACTATTTTCCCATGCATTCTTTGTAACCAGCTCTACAGATAATGCTATTTTCTTATCTGTCAAACTAGCATCTTGATTTATTTTGTTGTTAATGGCTTCTATTGATGGATCATTTGTAAAAGTATCCCTCATTTTTCTATGTGCCTGTGCAATAGATGTTATATCTTCCGGTTCCAGTGAGCCTTTTATAATCCTCGACAAATACAAATCATTTCCACTTTGATACCTAAATTCAGATGAATCAATCAAACATGATTTATAGGGTATACTACGTGTTGTAATTACATCTCTGGCAAATGTTGTCCAAGTAATATCATAATATTCAATTGGCAGGCTTTTAACATCGCCCTGTTTAACCAATGCTTCATATTCATCCGCATATTTATCATTAAATGCAATTCTGAAGCAAAATCCCTCCGCACTATTGTCTTTGTCAGAATTTGCATCTCCATTCAACAGAGGATTTTCTTCCCCGCCAAAAAAAATTTCTATTTCTATATGCGGAAGCGCTACCGGAACTGTATTTAACGACGCAATATACGCATCAATTACCTCTTTATTAAAAATATACTGTGAAATTTCATTCCAAACACTCTTTCCACTAATAATTCCGGTTAGTGCAAGATTTATGGCTTCAAGTATTGTCGATTTTCCTGCTTCGTTATCTCCAACAACAATATTCAAACCTTCTTCAAGAGTAATTTCAAAATCTCTGTAACATTTAAAATTATGAATTTTGACTTTTCTAATAAACATTCAATAACCTCCAAATATCGCTCATAGGCAATTTCCTTTCGAGTCATTTTCGAGTTTTTACAAGTTCTTTCGAGTTTTGGCAAGTGCCACTCGAACCATAATTACCGCATATAACACAAGCATCGTCCCTTTCCATAGTTTTCATTCGAGTTTTTTGCGAGTTTTTCGAGTCTCTTTCGAGTTTTTACGAGTCTCTTTTGATTATCAGCTCAAACTACTTGCCACACAAAATATAACAGCTATTTTTGCCTGCTCCATGCAGTTCAATAAGATTCTCCTTTCTCATCTTATCGAGAGCCATTCGTGCCTGCTGCTTAGTAAAGCCACAAAGTTCTCTTGTTTTTTCATTCGTGATGGAATCATTTCCCCTAATATATTCAAGAATCATCTCCTTTGCCTTGATATATTGAATGGACTTGTCCTTTGTATAACCCACTGCTGTTTTGACAGCTTCATAAATTTTTGCGGTCAACATGTACTCTCGTCCAGATACTTCTATCAAACCGTCTTTTATGAGACTGTTACAATTCTTTCGGGCAAGTTCGTGTGAACCCTGTATCAATTCTTCAATCCCCGACATAGTTATTCTTCGATTATCTGTCAAGTAACGCAGAATCATTAATTCTGCCAAACTCAAGCTGCGTCCGAGGACATTTTGTTCATTGGCAATAAATTTCACAAAATCAACATCATCAATCGCACTGTAAATTGTCAGTCTCACAGCATCACTATATGCCTGATATACAGGGTACGGCTTTCCGAAAGAAACCATATCCTTAAATATAATATCTACGCCCTGTCCTGTTCTCTGCACATATTTCAATCTCTGCAAAGTTTCAGCAATCAATTTGTTTCGTGGAACAGACGGATGGGTAATAATATTCTTCTCATTAATACCCTCTAAAAATCCGCCAGGATTTTCAATCATAATCCTATCCGGATAATGTTTTACATACACTGCTGCCAGACTTTGATAATCCCTGTGTGCCAACGCATTAAGCAACGCCTCCTGAAACACCCGCTCTGGATAATCAACGATTTCAAGACGAAAAAGTCCTACTTGCACATTCACAATTCTGTTGGCATCCTGAACTTTTTCTAACAACCTGTCAATTACTGAAATAATAGGTGCTTTCATATCAAGTCTTGCATCATATTCCTCCAGATTTTCCTTGGAATAATGAAGATAAATCACTTCCGCTTGTGGCAATAATCGGCTAATTGACTGTTCCTTTCCCACAAACAACAATCCTGCGATTGTCAATTTAAGCTCTCCACCTTCGTATTTAATCAAACCAAGATCAGTCAAAAATGCCATATCCTCCATATCCGGCAATGTAGACTCCGGTTCCCTAGCTCTCAGCTTTTCCTTCAAACGATAAATCTCTAATTTGCTGATATCCATTTCAGAACTTTCAACAATAATCTGTCCTGAGAAATCCGGATTTTGAATAGATGAATACTTATTACTCATTTCATCAGGATAATACGGTTTGGAATTTTTCCCAAGTCTACGCAGACATCTTCCATCTGTGGCAGCATATGTTGTACCATCATGCTCTACCGTAAGCGTGATAACCTTTTTGCCATGATATTCAATCACATCGGCTTCTGTAAACAATGATGGTCTTGTCTTATCATAGATGCACTCAACAATACTCTGTAAATCAAAGTTGCCGTCGCACCCTGTTACTTCTCCATCATCCTCTACACCAAAATAAACTGTACCGCCCTTGCTATTTGCAAATGCTATCAATTCATCAACCGCTAGTCCAATGCGCTCTTTCATTCCAGATGACTTGTTCCATGATTTAAATTCTGTATTAATTGATTCGCCTTTATTTAGGACTTCTTCAAATTCTGATATGTTCACCTGATCACCTTCCTTCGAAATATAGATTTTGTAATCATCCTCTTAATCTCTTTCTAATCATTTCCTATATGAACTCTACTGTATATGTAGGTTTACTCTCACCCGAATTTTTCTCCACAAGAGCTTTCAATCTTCGGAATGTTTCATCTTTAAGAGCAATATCATCTTTAAATGCGGAATCCCTGAAGATAAACTTAATTGGTAATGGGGCAATTGCTGCTATCTTCTCCACTAAGCTTTCCGTAACCTCAGTTTCAAGACATACAAGGAAACTGCTTGCATAAAGGTATGTACGACTTCCGATGTCAGATAAGCGTTCCATTGATTCAGATAATGCAACATCACGCTGGCGCAGCATCAGCTCATAGACAACATCAATGTCTTTTGTATTTGGCATAAAATCCATAAGGTCTGGCGTTGACTCAATCTGCGAAATATCAAGCTGTCCTATGTTCATAAGGGAATTCCATTTTATGTTGGTATCTGCTACACGGAATACTTTGAAACCTATATCAATATCTGCATCTGGATTTTCTAATCCTATTTTTTCACCCACACGTCTAATGCGTTCTTTACCGATTTCACAAATATTAGTATATCCTTCGCGATATGCTTCTGAATCCACTTCACAAGATTCAGGCAACTGCACCATAATATATTTACGATTACCATTTTCTTCCAAATTACTTCTCATAACTGCATGTGCTGTTGTAGATGAGCCAGAGAAAAAATCCATTATTATCGCATTCTCATCGGGATTAGTAGCATAAATAATCAAATCTGACATAAGAGAAACTGACTTAGGATTACTAAAATCAATTTTACCCATTATCGATCTATACTCTTTTGTAGATACATCTGTAGAATACGAAGCTCCAGACAATACTGACTTTGGGCGTACACGTCTAGCTCCTTCATCACTTTCTAAATAATCCTTTTCGTATATATTGAACTTATTTCCAACTTTTTTACCCAATAATTCATTAAGATGTTTCGATGCAGTCTCCTTTCCCCATCTCCATCTTCCATCATCTCCATTTGATTTAACAGGAAGCGCAATATACGAAAATTTTTCAGACTTATCAAGTGATACTTCACCTGTTTGCACATCAACATAAAACGGATAGTACATATTTGGTCTCTCTGCCCTAGTATCTGCTCCACCTCTTTTTCTAAGCTCGAGAAGCCTGTATTTTCCATTAGAATCCTCTAACGAATACTCTTTTACCACATCATCATCTAGCGATAATCCATGTTCATTAAATTCGTCTGATTTAACATACATTAGTAGTCTCTCATTAGCTCTTGCAATGTACTTCTTATCGTTCCTTCCTTTCAAATTATTAACAACTGTTAAATCAGCAACAAAGCTATCCTCTCCAAATATTTCATTACAAATCTTTCTTAAATTATCGCTTTCTCCATCATCTATACTAATAAAAATCACACCATCATCACACAATAAATCCCTAGCTACTTTTAATCTTGGGTATAACATATTAAGCCAATTAGCATGATATTTATTTCCTGACTTAACATTAATTGAATATCTCTCACCTGCAATACTTGTTAGCCCTTCCGCCAATAGAGCATCTTTTTCATTCATAAGAAACGAGTCATTATACACAAAATCATTACCCGTATTATATGGTGGATCAATATATATCATCTTAATCGCACCATAATAATTCTGGCGAATCAACTTCAACACTTCCAGATTATCACCCTCGATATAAAGGTTTTCCGTAGTATCAGCATCCTTGCTGTCTTCCGGAATATACTTCAAAGTTTTCCCAACTATATCTTCTCTGGCAATCCTTTTCGCATCTGCTTTTCCCGCCCAAGTAAGCTCATACTTTTCAGCACCGACTTCAGTAAATGAGCCTAATTCCTCCTTCAACGCCTCAAAATCAACTTCTCCATCTTTTACTGCTGATGGGAATAACTGAGCCAATTTTTTTACGTTGTCTCCAACAATATTATTAATCTGCTGTGATACCTTATTATCCATAATCTATTTTCTCCCTTCAGTATACTGAATACGATTTTAAGTCAAGATAATTTGCCGATAGATATTCATGAACCCTATCTCTATAAACAAACTTTTTTTCTTTCCATTCATATATTTCAAAATACTTATTAACCTTAATGCATAAAAAAGTATCTTTACCGAGTTTTAATTCATCCCTATAAGCCAAAAGCGTTTTAAAAGCCCCTAAAACCTGCGGTATAATTATTGTATATTCTATTTCATTATGCAAAACATACTCATAAGGATAGTACATAAATATATTTTTAGGTTTCTTTATATTTTTTACAACACTCTTAATGGTTTCATTTATATATTTCTCATTCCTTAAATCTTCTATTTCTAATTGAGAAATATCAAGCAAAATTGTTTCATCTGGCTCTTTTTCTTCATTCTTTTTTGTTTTTGTGAATACAAGTCCTTCTGAAGAACGGCTGTAATCAACTTCTGGCATATTTCTATTTCTCATCTTCATAACATTTGTTCCCACTAAAAGTTTAAAATCTAACTGATAAGCAGATGTGTAAGCATCATCTTCCCCATTCGACTGTTCAGTAGTTAAAACAAAACGTTCCATAAAACTATGCTTAAGCGAAAAAAAGTGCGAAGAATTTATAACATCTATTAAAAAATCTTCATATGTTACATTAGGAAATGCGTTTTTCCCATTTAACATTAAGTATTTTGGTCTAATTACTTTCATAAATAATACTCCAACTTTCCATACTATAAATATTCTGTAAGTCCCTGTATTTTCGTTTTAATCTCTCTTGGGTTAAATTTTCAATTCCTTCCAAAGCTTTTTCTTTATTCATTTCTATTTGCCACCTTTATCTTTCAATTAATAATAGCCACTTGTAATCAAAATATCTCATAAAAAAGTGTTTAAATCCAATCTATAACAATACACTAC
>X301_European_Hare__coassemble_1027_pt1 | contig 23915 bp, 27 predicted proteins | sample X301_European_Hare__metabat2_low_PE_011 | metagenome-assembled genome bin X301_European_Hare
TCCTATATTCTGCCCTGAAGCTTGTAGACTAACGCAAGCACCTCAGCCACAGCCTGATAAAGCTCGGGCGGCACCTCCTGCCCTACGTCAACATTGGCATAGAGCATACGCGCAAGCGGCTTGTTCTCTACTATTTCAACATGGTTTTCCTTTGCTATCTCCTTGATCTTCTGCGCCACATAATCAGCACCCTTCGCAAGCACTACCGGCGCGGGCGCCTGCTCGGGATCATACTTTATTGCCACGGCATAATGCGTAGGGTTTGTGATTACCACATCCGCCCTTGGCACATCCTGCATCATGCGGCGCTGCGATGCCTCGCGCATCTTGCTGCGGATTTTACCCTTAATCTGAGGATCTCCCTCGGCGTTTTTATACTCGTCCTTTACCTCCTGCTTTGTCATCTTGATGTCCTTATTAAATTTGCGCCTCTGGTAAATAAGGTCAAGAAACGCCACAATGAGATAGACAAATGAAATTTTTAGCCCCGTATTTACAATGACACTGTAAATCGTGGAAAGCGCCTGATTAAACGGCATCGAATAAAACTGAAATAAATAACGCCAGTCATCTTTTATCGTCGCATAGACAATATACCCGATAATAACAATCTTCACAATGGATTTTAAAAGCTCTACAAGCTTGTCCACTGAAAAAATCCGTTTAAACCCCGACAGCGGATTAAGCTTGCTGAACTTAGGCTGGAGCGGTTTCGTGGAAATCTGAAACTTAAACTGCAGCATATTAATAAGCACGGCTATTATTATGCCGCCTACAAAAAACGGCAGCACCAAAATCAGCATATTTACAAATACGCCCTTAAAAAGCACATCATAATCCTTTACATTTATATTCCCGCCCCAAAGAGTAGTATAATCAGTAAATTTGCCGTAAATATTCTCAAAAATCCCCATCATGCGCTCGCCCATATAACCAAGCCAGAAACGCAGTATCAAAAACAACGCGATAAGATCTACAGCATTTGAAAGCTCCTTGCTCTTGGGCACCTTGCCTTCCTTTCGGGTGTCAGCCTTCTTTTTGGCTGTAGGCTCCTCTGTCTTCTCCCCTCCGGGACCGTCCGCGAAAAACTGTAAATTTAACTCTAAAATCACATCATACCCTCCACCATGGACACAATCATATGCCTCATCTGGTCAGAAATATAACTGGCGACAACAGGCAGCATCGTAATGGCAAGCAAAAGCACGCCAAGCCCCGCAAGGAGCTTCAGCTGTATGCCCACTGAAAACATATTCATCTGCGGCGCAAGCTTTGCAAGAAGCCCCAGCACCACATTCATGAGCGTGATAGTCGCAAATACAGGCAGGCATATCCTAAACCCAATCGTGATGTAATCGCTCAGGAAAGTGATAAGCGATGTAAGGAGCTTATCCGTATTAAACTTCACTCCCGCTATCGGAATGAGCGTGTAGGTTTCCATCAGCGCCTGCAGGAAAAATCTGTGCAGTCCCGTTATATAAAACATAAGGAGCGTGCCGTATTGTAAAATTACACCCGTTATTGATGATTGCTCATTTGTAGTCGGATCAAAGACGCTCGCCATGGACATACCTATCTCCATGTCAATGATTCTTCCCGCAAATAAAACAATGGAAGTACACAGCTGCGACGATAACCCGATAATAAGTCCCACTGACACTTCCTTCAACACTATTGCGGCGTAGCCCCATACAGTACCAAACTCCGGAAGCTCATGGGGCACTCCGAAATTGTACATCACATACGCCACAAAAACACTTAATGCAATTTTAACCATGTTCGGCACTCCCCTTGTGCTAAAAAAAGGAGCCACAAACACAAAGCTTGCTATTCTCACAAAAACCAGAAGAAACAGTTCAAGCTCCGTCATAGAAAAAGACATATCAACCATTCAGGCAAGCTACCCCTTTACCTTATATAAAGTGAAAAATTCCCCCACAGCTCTGTCATATAATTTATCAGATTGTTAAGTATCCAATGCCCCAAAAGCATAAGCGTCAAAAAAATCCCCACAACCTTGGGCACAAATGTAAGCGTCTGCTCCTGTATAGACGTCACAGTCTGAAAAATGCTGACTACCAGGCCTATGGCAAGTGATACCAGAAGCGGAGGCGCTGCGGTCTTCAATACCAGAAATAATGCGTCCTGCATCATATCGGCAACTGCCTCTACAGTCATTTAAACACTCCTTTCCCAAATCAGAACCCTGCATTTCAGAAAAATATTTTCAGCCGACATGTCAGTGGAATGTCTTTATCAGCTCCACTATCACAAGATTCCATCCGTCTGCAAGCACAAACAGCAGAATTTTAAACGGCATCGAAATCGTCGTAGGCGGCAGCATCATCATACCCATACTCATAAGCACTGACGCAACCACCATATCAAGCACAATAAACGGAATATATATTATAAAGCCTATGATAAACGCCTGCCTAAGCTCTCCTATGATAAACGCAGGAATGAGCACTGTGGTAGGCACCAAATCCATATTTTCACCGTCCCACGGAGTATCTGAAAGCTGCATAAATACATCTATATCCCTGACGAGCGCTTCCCCAAGCATAAACTCCCTCAGAGGCTCAACCGCCGCATCCAATGCCTCGCTCGTGGTAATCTCCCCCGAATCGTAAGGCACAAGGGCGTTTGTATAAATATCCGCAAAAACAGGCTGCATTATATAAAATGTCAGAAACAGCGCAATGGCAATCAGCACCTGATTTGGAGGAGCCGACTGCGTATTTAATGCCTGTCTTGTAAAATGAAGCACTATGAGTATTCTGGTAAACGAGGTAAGCGTGATAAGCAGAATCGGCAACACCGCAATCGCGGTAAGGACAATCAAAATCCTGAGCATGCCGTTAAGCTCTCCATTGCCTCCGTCATAAGTGATGGTCCAAGTATTGGCTATATTTAATTCCTGCAGATCCTCCCTGGTTTCAGCCGAGCCCGGCTCATTGATGGCTGTCCTGTTTTCCTCGGTCTCATTCCTGTCCAGGTAATGCTCCGCCTCAGCGCCATCATCGTCAGATGCAGCATATACTACCGCCATATCCGCAAGCAAAATAGAAAATACCATAATAAGCATATAAACGAGCCTTTTTATCTCATGCTTAATATTGTATTTCTTATCCCTAATCTTCATATGCAAACCATAACCTTCTAATGCTGCCGCCCCTTATCTTTATGCAATATAAAACGCAGCAGCCCCTCTAACAATTAAAAGCAGCCCAACTACTAATATAATAGCCCTACTGCTTTTTGAGTTTTTCCAGAATATCCTTGAAGCTTATATTATTTACTACACTGCCGCCCTTTTCGGGCACAGAAATATCGTCCCCTGACAGCTCGCCAAGCAATGTGACCGTATCCTTGCATACCACATAGGAAAAATACTTCTCCCCTATGCGGACAATCTGAATATACTTGGTTGGCGCTATTTTAACAGTCTCCAAAATTTCCACATTAGCTCCCGACATTTTGCTCTTTTGGAAGCTCGCGGTAAATTTTGTCGCCAAATAAGTCAGCACCAACACAAATATAAATATCAGAACTACAGTCAAAAGCTGTACAACGGATTCGATTCTATCCATTAACCGACTACCTTCTTAACCGCCTCTAAAACACGCTCCGCCTGGAATGGCTTAACAATAAAGTCCTTGGCGCCTGACTGAATGGCCTCTATAACCATCGCCTGCTGTCCCATTGCCGAACACATAATGACATTCGCACCCGGATCAACCGCTTTTATAGCCTTTAACGCCTGAATGCCGTCCATCTCAGGCATGGTAATGTCAAGCAGCGTAAGGTCAGGAGAAGCCTCCTTGTACTTGTCAACCGCAATCTTGCCATTCTCTGCTTCTGCAGCAATTTCATATCCGTTCTTTGTAAGAATGTCCTTAATCATCATTCGCATAAAAGCTGCATCATCAACAATAAGAATTCTCTTTCCCATATTTATTCTTTCCTTTCTACAAACAAGATTTATAGCTTTTATTTAATAATCTCCATAATCCTTACACCAAAGCTTTCTTCAATGACAACTACCTCGCCCTTAGCGACAAACTTGCCGTTTACAAGCACGTCGATAGGCTCACCCGCTATCTTGTCAAGCTCTATAATAGTACCCGGTGCAAATTCAAGAATATCAGAAATTGATTTACTCGTTCTGCCAAGCTCTACAGTTACCTCCAAAGGTACGTCCCTGATAAGTCCAATGCTCTCCGCGCTTACCATCTCACCCTGCGGCGCCGAGAAATTCTGGAACTGCGCAGGCTGTATGCTCATATTCGGCATCCCATAACCCATCTGCGGCATTCCCATTTGAGGCATTCCCATCTGAGGAGGCATACCGTAACCCATCTGCGGCATTCCCATTTGAGGCTGCATTCCGCCCATGGCATTCATATCCATTGCAGGAGCCGCGGGGGTCGGAGCTGGTGTCGGTGTCGGCACAGGAGTCGGTGCGGGAGCAGGTGTCGGCGCGGGAGCGGGGGCTGGCGCTGGTTCAGATGCCATACCGCCCATCTGCTGCTGCATAAACACGTCATATATTGATTTGGCAAAATCATACGGATACAGCTGCATCAATGTCGAATCAACCAATTCGTCAATCTGCATGCGGAAAGAAACCTTTACAAACCTGTCCTCCAGGAATGGAGAAAGCTCCCTTGGCTCTTTTGTCTGCAAATCCACTAAGCTTGCCTCTGGCGGGCTTATATCTATGGTTTTGCCAAGCATTGATGACAGTGAGGTCGATGCTGAACCCATCATCTGGTTCATAGCCTCTGAAATAGCGCTCAGATGAAGCTCGCTGAGCTCGCCGTCTATGTTTGTGCCGTCACCACCCATCATCAGATCAGTGATAACCTTTACATCATGCTCCTTTAAAACTAATATGTTTGTACCATTCAACCCGACTGTGTACTTTATCTGGATAAATACGCAGGGCTTTTCATAATCCTGCATTACATCTCCCCAAGTACACATTTCCACAACGGGCGTCGTAATATTAACCTTTTTATTTACCAGTGAGTAAAGCGTTGTAGCCGAAGTACCCATGCTTATATTGGCTACCTCTCCAATCGCATCCTTCTCCACGTCGGTAAGGTCTTCTTCTGCACCGCCTGCCGCAGCCGTATCTGTAGCCGCCCCGCCGCCGTCACCTGCGGACAGGTCTACGCCGTTTAGCAGCGCATTTATTTCATCTTGCGACAACATACCGTCCATTGTCTTATTCCTCCTCCCTGTTCACTGATGTTATTCTTACGGCATACGAGTCCTTGCTCGCACCAGGAACAGCAGTGAATTTCTTAATGTTTCCGACGTAGACATCAAGTTCGTCTTCAACGTGCGAATCAAGCCTTATAATGTCACCCACCTGTATATTTACAAAATCATGTACAGTTATGACGCTCTTGCCAAGTACAGCCTTGACAGGCACGTCAACCCTGCGCACCATTGTCTCAATAAACTGCTCGTAGTCCTCATCATCTACCTTCTGCAGACTTGAATACCAGAACTTGGTGTTTAACCTGTCCATAACATTTTCCAGAGTAAAGAACGGCAGACATACATTCATAAGTCCTTCTACATCGCCAATCCTGATATTCATAGTGACAAGCGCCACCATATCGCTTGGTGAAATAATCTGCGCAAACTGCGGATTTGTTTCTATTCTTTCCAGATATGGATTGACATCCGCAACATTCTTCCAGGGTTCCCTGAGCAGCTGCATACAGATAACCATAATCCGTTCTATAATGCCCATCTCTATCTCCGAGAAATCCCTCGGCTTTTCAAGGGCATCCCCTCTGCCTCCCAGCATTCTGTCTATGATTGCATACCCCAGTCCGCTTGTCAGCTCCATTATTATCGAGCCCGGCATAGGCGCAAAATTAACTATCGTAAGCAGGACAGGATTTGACAGCGCGTTTGAAAACTCCGCAAACGTGACCGTCTCTGAGCTTGCTACGTTTACCTGTACGTTTTTACGCAGATATACAGGCAGATTAGTTGACAGAAGCCTTCCATAGTGGTCAAATATCATATTTAATGTTCTTAAATGCTCTTTTGAGAATTTTGCAGGGCGGCTGAAATCATAGTTTTTAACCTGCCTTTCATCCTTTTCCTGCATATCCTGTACATCAAGCTCGCCGCTGCTTAACGCCGCGAGCAGGCTGTCTATCTCGCTTTGAGAAAGCACATCTCCCATGTCGATAACCACCCCCTGTTGTTAGGTTTAAGAGATATTGCGCTTTTATGAATACAAGAAGTTATATGATATACCATATATAAATTCGGAATCGAACAAATTCTGAATTTCCGTAAGGATTTCCTGCTTAACCGCACTTGAGTTAGCCTGCATTTCCTCCTTCGTGTACTTGCCGATTACGCCAAACACGATATCCTTTATAAGTCCTTCACGCGTTGCCATTGTCTCAGCATCGCCGTACTTCTTATAATCCTCGTTGGTAGTATCCATGGAAAGGGATACGTTGCCGACAGCATAGTGAGCCACGCCGTCTTCGCCTGATTTGAGGGGAATTGTCATCTCCTCTGATATGTTGTAGACAGCTGTATTTTCCATTGAAACTGCGGTTCCCTGTTCTGACGCGGGCACGCCGTTTATCTCCAAGTCAACGATTGTAAGAATGTTCTCCGCAAGCTCCGCCGTTTTCTTTGACGCGCTTGACACACTCACCATCATAATAGCTGTCAATACAATATTCACTACCAGCAATGCTAAAATAATAATTGACAATAAATTACGTTTCATTTCTTCCTCGCTCTCTTGCCGCTTTAGCGGCTTTTATTCTGAAATTCCTGCTTTAGCTGGAATTTCGGGCTGAAAAAATTTGAATATATGATTTTTTCAGCCTTTCCTCGCTCTCTTGCCGCTTTAGCGGCTTTTAATTCTGAAATTCATGACCATCTTTAATATGTGCTCAGTGAATTATATATTTTTATCTCTACCCTTCTGTTCTTGGCTCTGCCCTCGGGTGTGGAATTGTCCGCTATAGGAACATATTCGCCTCTCCCCGAATGTTTAACAGTGCTCGGATCAATCGCCGCGTTATCAACAAGGTAATCAAATACCGCCAAAGCTCTGTAGCTGCTAAGCACATCGTTATTCTCATAGCGTCCGCCGTTTAATGGGACTGAATCTGTGTGGCCTTCTATTTCAATGCCTGAATCGGCATATTTGGCAAGTATCACGCCAATCTTGTCAAGCACGGGAATAGCGTCGGCTTTCAAATCCGCCCTGCCTGAGTCAAACAAAAACGCGCCGTCAAGAGTAAGGAGCACATAATCTCCCGTAAACTCGACATCTACTATATCGCTCATCATGCTTTCCGCGAGAGACTCCTCAATATTTTCCGCAAGCTCCTCTGAAAGCTCCAGTTTCTCAGCCTCAATCTGCGCCAGTGATTCCTCAAGCTGCTCTATTTCCTCCTGTGACATGCCAAGCGCCTCCGCAGTCTCTTTCATCTGCTCGCTCATTGAATTTTTGGCTGTGCTTTCCTCCAGCTCATTGGTGGTGATATTTGAGTCCGCTGTGCGGCCCGTGGAATTTATGTATTCATCAAGCTGGTTTAACTGGCTTACTCCTGCGCTTATAAGTATGCCATCACCTATCGCCTGCGCTCCGCCCTGAAAGACACTAAACGTTGACTGGAAGCTCTTTGCCACTTCCTCGAACTTGGCAGCGTCAACAGTTGACATTGAGAACAAAAGCACGAAAAAGCACATAAGCAATGTCATCATATCCGAGAAGGTGCTCATCCATGGCGCCGGGGTTCCAGGCGGGAGCTTGAACTCCTCTTTTTTCTTTGCCATTAAGCCTCACCTCCGTTGGCTGCGCCTTCCTCAGAGCTTGTACGCTCGCTGGGTGCAAGGAAGGATTTAAGCTTCTCCTCTATAACTCTCGGGTTCTCTCCTGCCTGTATTGAGAGAAGTCCCTCTATCATAATCGCCTTTGCCTGTATCTCTACGGCGTTGTTTGCCTGAAGCTTGTTTGAGGCGGGCGTGCATATCCAGTTGGCAAGCATTGAGCCATAGAATGTCGTAATCAGCGCAACACCCATCTTAGGACCGATAGATGAAGGATCTGACATGTTGTTAAGCATACATATCAAGCCAACAAGCGTACCAATCATACCCCAGGCAGGCCCCATCGCTCCGAGTGTGTCCCAAAAACCTGACCTTAGCTTGTGGCGCTCCTCTATACTGTTTAGGTCTGTCTCCATAATCGCCCTTACAAGCTCGGGATCAGTACCGTCAACTATAAGCATTATGCCCTTTTTCATAAATTCGTCTTCAAGATTGCCTGCCGCTTCTTCAAGCGAGAGAAGGCCTTCTTTTCGGGCTACGTTTGAAAGCTCGATAATCTTTTTAATCATCTCAGGCACGTTTTCATTTTGGGCTTTAAATATCAGGCTTATGCTCTTTAGACCGCCTATGAAGTTCGGCAGGCTTACTGATGCCATGGTTGCAAATATCGATCCGCCAAAGGTAATCAGCGCTGAAGCAGGATCCAGGAAATAAAAAAGACCGCTCATGGTGTTACCTGCAGAGTTGAACATACCAAACACAACGAGAACCAAGCATACAAGCAGTCCAACTAAAGACGCTATATCCATTTTCCAAACACACCCCTTTGAATTTTGAACATAAACTCACCTATGTCCATTTTATCTATATATCTATAATACTTTAAGGACACATAAATTGCAACAATTTTCTGAATAATTTATATTATTTATCCATTTATAGAGCTTTTACGCGCCTTGAAACGCCTGTGTCCAATGGCTTCCACATTCGTTTGATGTCACTGCTCGTCAGGGCTTTTTTCGCTGTAAGGCAGCATCTCACCGTCAAAAATCTTTTTAAAATATTCCTGCCTAGTTAATTTTACAAGATTTTTTACGTCTTGTCTACTTTCTTTTGTAATAATTCTTTTCCCGGTCGTCAGGCATATGACTGTGTCGGGCGTCTCCTCGACTGTTTCTATGAGGTTTGAGTTTACCAGTATTTTTACGCCGTTTATTTTTGTCAGCTCTATCATTTTTTGTGCCTCCTGTTGAGCGCTGCTATCCGTAAAAAGCCCACACTTTTGATGTGTGGGCTTTTTTAGTTATTGTTCAATTATCTCTTGAGATTTACGAGCTCCTCAAGGATTGAGTCTGATGTGGTGATTATACGGCTGTTTGCCTGGAAACCGCGCTGTGTGGTAATCATATCCGTAAACTCCTGCGCGAGGTCGACGTTGCTCATCTCGAGCACGCCGCTTGTCATGTAACCCGTGCCGCTTGCTTCGATGTCCACTATGCTTGCCTCACCTGAGCTCTGGCTTTCTTCATAGAGGTTGTCGCCCGCATTTTCAAGTCCCATTGCGTTACCGAATGTCGCTACCGCTATCTGGGCAATGTCCCTTGTCATGCCGTTGCTGTAGTTGACTGTGACTGTGCCGTCCGTGCCAATGCTTACGCCAGTCCATTTGCCGTCCTTGCGCCCGTTGCTCCTAAGACCTTCAAGAGTACACTTGCCCTCGTTGTCTACGTTCTTGGTGTCGGACATGTCGATTGTAAGCGCGTCGAAGTTGCCGAGTTCATTCAATTCATTCAGATTGAGCGTAAATGTATCATTTCCTTCTGAGCCTACATATGAGAACTGTCCGTTGTCTGTATTATATACTAAATCATATGTGACATCACCCAGATTTGAAATATCAACTGTCGCGCCTGTAGAATCCGTCATTCCCAAAAGCGTAAGCTTGAACCTGCCCGCCTGAAAACCGTCCGCATCAATCGTCTCTGCTGTCAGTTCAGATGGAAATGTAATTGGCTCAACTATAGATAATAACGCTGCCAAATCCGCATATGAAACAGTGTCAGGGATTGGGGTGTATGTTGTACCACCATCTGTTGATCTCTCTACAGTCCTGCGTACCTGATCTACGCCCGCTTCATCAGTAAACGATTTTGTTGTAACACGGATTTTACCAAGGTCAGCAGCTGTTATATTATCACCATGTGCATATTTAGTTGTTGTTTTCCCTAATAACGTTTCCATTGTTTCAACAGGAATGTCTAAAAGGCTTTTGCTACCGTCAGCGTTATTCTTATAAACCCCTTTTTCCCCGTCAAACTCTGCCACAACCTTAGTACCATTCCATTCACTTTGATCAGCATTATCCAAAGGAACAGAAGCAGCTGGATCACCACCAGGTGTATCACCCACAAAAATATCTAAGCTTTTTTTGTCAGCTGATGCCTGAATCGTAATCGTAATCGGCTCTGCTACACCAGGCTTAGAAGCTAAATGTGCTGCATTTACAACCTCCTCAATCTTTTTGTCAAGATCTGCAATGCCGCTCGACAAATGAGTTTCAGCGTCTGCTGCATCAGTTGTATCACCACCAGGATATTTTTTATACGTCTTGTTCATCTTGTCATTTACTGACAAAGTTGTTCCTGCATAGTCATAGATAAACTGCTGTGTAGTCACTTCTCTTGTCGCCGTTTCCGTCACAGGCACGGGCTTAATGCCAAACTTCAGATTGTACTCATACCCCATCTTGTCATAAAACTGCAGATTAACCTGTCTGCCTGTGTCAGTGAGGAGATTGCTGTCATTTTTGTCAATGATGCCTGAGAAGTACGCGCCTGTAGTCGAACCCGGGTTATAAGAAGTAAACTGCTTTACATTGATCGGCTTTACGGTAGCGCCCTGTACGATAGTCGCTGTCTCGTCATTTGCCGCATTGTCAGGCAGCGTCCAGCCCATTACGGTATAGCCTGTGTTTGCCATTACAAGGTAGCCCGCATCATCCACGTCAAATGATCCGTCCCTTGTATAATATGTATTTGTACCGTCGCTTACTATAAAGAATGCCTCGCCTGTAAGCTTAAGATCGAAAGGATTTCCCGTAGACTGGTTTGCGCCTTCTGTCGTGATTGATGTGTTGATGGCGCCCGTCTTTACGCCAAGACCTATCTGCCTCGGGTTGATGCCGCCTCGCTGCGTCTCCGTATTTGACGCTGAGCCAGCCTGTGTGGTCTGGTAAAGCATATCAGCAAAGTTAAGCCTTTTTGATTTGAAGCCTGTCGTATTAACGTTTGCGATATTGTTACCTATAACATCCATTCTTGTCTGGTGCGACTTTAAGCCTGATACACCAGAGAAAAGTGCTCTCATCATAATTAAGTGACCTCCTAAACTCTCATAATCGTGCCGTGTGCGTGCTCCTTCCGTCATTCGGGAGCTTTCAAGCCTCCTGTAAGGTCCGGCTTTTTAAATTATTACGGCGCCGTCAATATTTGTGAATATGCTGTCATTCGTCTCTGTCTGATCCATTGCCGTGATTACCGTGTTGTTCTTTGTGTTTACGATAAAGGCAAGCCTGTCAACAAGCACTAAAGATTCCTTTATGCCTTTTGCCTCCGCCTTTCTCGTACCGTCGTTTAACCTTTCCAGCTGCTGTTGCGTCAGCTCTATGTTTCTGTCGCTCAGCCTGTTTGCGGCATGCTTTGAAAATTTTACCTCGCCTGTCTGCTCTGCCTGATGCTTTTGAAGTATTTCCCCAAAGCTGAAACCGTCCTGCGTGACATTATTCCGGCTCTGCTTCTGCTGTTTAAAATACTGGTCGCGAAGCTGCTCTATGGAAAGGTATTGATTGCCGCTTACGTTCATAGCTATACCTCCTAAGCATTACCGCCACTATTCATTGTTGGGTTTTAAACTCTTTTGTTGGAGTATTTAATATTGCTTCCTCGATTTGCTTTTTTTGCTCGGCTGACTCTTCTTCTTTGCCGGCAGCATCTTCTGTTTCTGCAGGTTTTTCTGCCTCCGAACCTCCTGCCGCTTCTGTGCCGCCAGCTTCCGCACTGCCAGCCGCCGCTGAACCGTCTAATGATCCTGAACCTCCTGCCGCTGAAAGCGAACCCAGTTTTTCAAGGATTTCATCCATCTTCTGGTTGAAATTGTCCAGAATGTCATCAAGCGTGGCTTTATCTTCTTCCTCCCCGCCAGGCGCTTCAAACTCAATGCCATAAAGCTGCAGCTTTGCGAGATACTGCTGGAACAAATCAAGATAATCAGCCGCGTATTTCTCCATAAAGCTTTTCTGGTAATCGTCCATAGCATAGTAATCGTCAAACAGCTCTTTAAGCGCGCCCTCATACTGCTCATTGACAAACTGAAGGCTTGGAAGCGCACTGAACTTAGCCGTCCATTCTCTGTATTTGCCAAGCGCCTCTGAATATTCATCGCTGAGCACGCTGTCCAAATCGTCAATGCTGTACTTGTCGCCGTCGATAACAAGCATCGTCTTACCGTTCTCAACAAGCACGTATTCAACTACGCCGTCCTTATAGCTTACCTCTCCTGTAGATGCGTTAGTCACTTTCATGACTACTTCCTTGCCTACCATGCTGTTTGCCCTGAGCTGATCCATAGCGTTGCCCATCTCTGAAAGCTGCTGTACCTGCGTGAAGGTAGCGTACTGTGATACCCACTCGGTATTGCTTGTCGGTTCCAGCGGATCCTGATTCTGCATTTCAGCCACAAGCAGGGTGAGGAATGTATCACTGTCAACCACATTGTTGTTTTTGCCCTTTTTTGTGAGTGAATCGCCCGATTCCGTATGTGTAACCAAATTACCCTTATCATCTACGGGCGCCATTAAACCTGCCATATTACCATCTCCTTCCTAAAAATATAAATTACGCAAGTAAATCCATCGAAGCCCCGTTCATTGACATCATTTCCATTGCAATGCGCGTGGCGTCATCCGCACTGTCGTATTCGCCCGCAAGCTCTTCCCCGTCTTCAAATGAGTTGAGATTGATGCTGCGTCTGCGTAACCCCTGCACGCGCTGTGTCTCCTGCTGCTCAGCGCTGCGCTGCTCCTGACCGTTTTTGTCAAGGTTCTTCTCCATCTGGTGGCTTGCCACTGATACCTCGATTGCCTCCACCTTTACGCCCTGCTGCTCAAGATTTTCCCTAAGCTGCACTGCCTGCGTCTCGATAGCCGCCTTTACCGCCTCATTCTGCGTGATAAACTCTGCGGTAAGCACGCCGCCCTTTGCAGTGAGCGATACGTTTACCGTACCAAGGCTTGCGGGATGCAGCTGCATCTCCATCTGGGTAAGCTGCTCGGTTTTCAGTATTTTTACCGTGTCTGCAAGCTGTCTCATAATATCATAGGTATTCTCGGAAATATAGCTCTGCGGCTTTATCTCCTGTGCTGTCTCTACCGTGCTGTCGAGCTTGTTTTGACTGTTCTGGTCGAAACTGTTCTGATGATTTTCATAGCCTTTGGCGTCTGAATGATTTTCCTTTTCCTCGCCCGACTTCTTTTCATCAGCTGCAAACAGCTCTGTCTTGCTGTCATTTGAAGCTGTCTGATTGTCTGACGCTGTCTGCCTGTCTGAGGCTATGCCTGTGTCCGCCTTGACTGTCTTGGTCTTATCCTCCACTATAATCTCTGGCGCTTTCTCACTGGCTGCCTCATTCTGCACTGTCTGCGCCCCTATGCCATCATTATTTTTGTCCGCGCCAGTCTCCGTGATAGTTTCAGGCGATACCTGCGGCTGCATACCAACTGTCGGAGTTTCTGCGTCAGGCGCAATCTCCTTTAGCTGTTCAAGCACCGCGTCAAGTTCCTCCTTGGTCAGTCCCGCGCTTTCCATCAGGTCTGCCACTGTCTCATCCACTGCGCCAATCATTTCATTAAGCGCCGCGTACATATTCTCATCAGCTACAAGCGTGATAGCGTCCTCGCCTGTGACGGCTGACAAAAGCTGTGACATAAGCTCTGAATTGAGCAGGTCAAGCGGCTGTATGCCAAGGCTCGCCATCACATTCATAAGCTCCTCGTCGGAAATGCCGAGTATCTTTTTCAGCTCTTCGATTATCTGCTTCACCGCGTCATTGATTTCCTCGGCTAAGGCTTCATCAATCGGCTCTGCTTCCTCCGCAACAGTCTGTGTGTCGTTTGTCACATCCGTAGCTTTTACGTTTTCGGTTTTTTCGGCGGCTTGAAGCGTCCTGCCCGCTTCGTCAGTCTGCTTTGGCTGCTCATCAGCCTTGACAGTCTGCGTGTTCTGTGCCTTCTGCGTATCAGGCTGCTGTAAGCTTTTTCCCGCATTGTCAAAAACATCCCCAAAATTTTGGTTTATGCCGCCTGACTTCTGCGTCCTGCCCGCAGGCACTGCCATCTGCGCCGCCTGAAAAAACGAATTGTTTACGGCTGCACTCGTCATTGGTCATTCCTCCTCTCTTAAATTTTCAATGTACATTTTTTTATAGTAATGCAGCTTAGCGGACATTACTGCCAAGGCTAACCTGCGATTACACTGATTATATCGGCATTTTTCACCATAAAGTTAAGAGTTTGGATTCATAATTTTGGTTACTCTTGCCGCTATCGCGGGATCCATCTCCGCCATTATCGCGCCGCGGCTCGCCTTGTCAAGCGCCGAAAGAATATCAGCCACCAAATCAAGGTCGTCTGTCATTGTGTTGAAAATTGCCGCCGCGTCCGCCGCCTCCATATTGCTGTAGGTTTCGGCATACGCCTTTGTCACCTTGTCTGTCTCCGTGCTCTGAACTACCTGCTTGTAAAGCGCCTGCGCCGTATCGGGATCCATCTCCTCATAATATTTGCGGTACTCCTCAGGTCCCGGACCATTCTCGGCATAGACTACTTCCTCATAAAAGTCCTCGAGTATGCGCTGGAACTCTACCTGCTTGTCCTCAAAGGTCTTTAACCTCTCTACCTCGGAGCTAAGCATCTCTATCTGTTCTGAATATGTTTTATTGGTATTTTGAGCCTGCTCAAGCTGTGAGTTCAGGCGGTCTATCTCGTCTACCGCTTCACGCAGGCTGCTGTAGCCACCGTATGCCTCCTCATCGTGCGTCTCCGTAGCCGTTTCAGAAGGAAGTATCTTGTTTATGACAGGTATGTCCTGCAAAATGGGCTTCAGTACATTTGAACCGAACCCGCCTACGTCCATCTTTATAAGCAGGCCCAGTATTCCAAGCCATATAACTATGATAAATATGGTCACTATAACAACAGAAGCGTTTGTGCCGTCTATCTGCTCGTCAAGCTCTCTCTCCTGATTTTCAAGCTCCTTTGCCCGCTTTCTTGCCTCTTTTTTCTGGTTTTTCTGCTCCTTCTTAAACTGCTTTTGATCCGCTTTGAGCTGTTTAAGCTGCGCCTCGGGCGCGTCAGGGCTCAGGTTTTCGTTTTTACGTGCCATAATAATCCTCCATGCCGCTTTAAAAGTTCATTCTTATGTGAAAACGCAGGTACAGCGTTTTGTCCTCACTTTTCCTCCATCAGCTTCTGACCGTGGGTATATGTCGTAAGCTCGTCTATCGCTCTGCTCTCTATCGCCTGTTCTTCCTTCAAAAAGTCCTGGAAAGCATTTTCCTTAAGCTTTTCGTGCGCTTTCCTTTCCTTCATAAGCTCCTCAAGGGCAAGCCTTGCCTTTTCAACCGCCTGCGCCGCCTTGTTTACCTCTATCATCTGCGCGCGGATATAGTCCTCCACCTTTAATGTAGCCATTTTGTTTTCGCGGATTTTCCTGACATCTATCAGCGCCGTTCTCAGCTTGACGCCCTCGTCCAGATAAAAGCGCCTGCGCCGATGCAATTCCTCAAGCTTCTGCTTTTCAGCCTCATAGCGCATATTCGCCGCCGCAAAATCCTGCTTTGCCTTGTCCTCAAGCTTTTCCTTGATGTCAAGTATGCTCTGCATTTTATAGCGAAAAACTGCCATAAAAATCCCCGCCCTTTAATTTGCAAAAAGCCCTTCCAGCTGTTCTACGGATTCTTCAAAAGTAACCCTGTCCTCCGTTGACTGCAAAAGGTACTCATTTACCTCGTCTATTTTGCTGATAGCCCTGTCTATGCTGGGGTTGCTGCCCTTTTTGTAGGCCCCGATGTTTATGAGATCCTCCGCCTCGTTGTAGGTAGCCATTATGTTTTTGAGCTTGCCCGCCGCCGCCTTGTGCTCCTTTGAGACAATCATGGACATACACCTTGATATGCTCTGGAGTACGTCTATCGCGGGATAATGGTTTCTGTTGGCAAGCTTTCTCGTAAGCATTATATGCCCGTCAAGAATGCTTCGCGCAGTGTCGCATATAGGCTCGTTGAAATCCTCGCCCTCTACAAGCACTGTGTAAAGCCCTGTGATAGAGCCCTTTTCAGAGCAGCCCGCCCTCTCCAAAAGCTTTGGCATCTCTGAATAAACGCTGGGCGGATAGCCTCTTGTCACGGGCGGTTCGCCGCTGGCAAGCCCTATCTCCCTCTGCGCCATTGAAAAACGCGTGAGCGAATCCATCATAAGCAGCACATCTTTGCCCTGATCCCTGAAATATTCGGCTATCGCTGTAGCTGTCTTTGCCGCCTTGTTGCGCTCGAGCGCGGGCTTATCCGAAGTAGCCACCACCACTATGGAGCGGCGCATACCCTCCTCGCCCAAGTCTCTTTCTATAAACTCCCTTACCTCTCTGCCGCGCTCTCCTATAAGCGCGATAACATTTATGTCCGCCTTGGTATTGCGCGCAAACATGCCCATAAGCGTAGACTTGCCTACGCCTGAGCCTGCAAAAATTCCTATTCTCTGTCCCTTGCCTACCGTGATGAGCCCGTCAACCGCCTTCACGCCGAGCGGAAGAACCTCGCTTATGATTGTCCTGCTCATCGGATCGGGCGGGGGCGCTTCAAGGGGATATCTTTTGACAGTGCCCGAATCAGGCACAAAACCATCAATACACCTGCCAAGACCGTCAAGAGTCTTGCCAAGCAGACTGTCGCCCACGGACACGCTTAAGGGATAATTCATATTTTCAACCATGCACCCTAAGCCGATGCCCTCCGTTTCCTCATAGGGCATAAGAAGTGTTTTTTTATCTTTAAAACCTACAACCTCGGCAAGTATGCCGTTTTTCTTTTCGGCATCAGTATATATCTTGCAGAGGTCGCCCATCTTGGCGTCAGGTCCTGCGGACTCTATAGTAAGCCCGACTACATTTTCCACCTTGCCAAGCTTTTTAAAATATGTTTTGTTTAACGCCGTCAAATATTTGTCAAAGGATATAGCCGTTTCCATACAAATCCCCTATTATTCTTATGGCTGGTAGGACAGTAGTCTCAGCTGCTCGTTTAACGCCTCAAGCTGCGTGCCAAGGCTGCAGTCGAAAACTCCGCTGCCCGTTTCTATCATACATTCGTTTTTGCCAAGCGTAGAGTCCTCGATAATCTCTATATCGTCAACCGAAATATTAGTGTTCTTAATCAGCTCTCTTTTCTGCATGCTGGCAAAGGGATAATCCTCCTTTGAAACATGTATAAGATAGCTGCCGCTGCCCTCTATGTTTCTCATTGTGTTTTGAATGAGGTACACTATAAGCTCTCTTGAATTTTTAAAGCTTACATGGAAAATATGCTCGTAAATCCTGGTGAGCGTATCTATAAACCTCGGCTCAAGCTCATCAAGCTTTTTCTGGTATTCGTTCTCTATCATGGCAATTTTTTGTGACGCCTCTGAAAATACCTTCTCACGCTCGCTCTCAACACTGGCAAGCCCGTCCTTGTGTCCCTGTTCAAAGCCTTCGCTTCTGCCCTGTTCAAGCCCCGCCTGATAGCCCTCCGCTTTTGCGTCCTCATACGCCTGTTCTTTTGCCTGCTCTATTTCAAGAAGCGCTTCCTTTTTCATAAGCTCAATCTGTGACTGAGCCTCGGCAATAAGATCCTCCGCCTTTTTGGACACTGCCGGCTGTTCTGTTAAATCAGGCTCCTGCGTATCCGCGTCGTCGCTTCCGCCAATGATTTTTACGTCCTCGTCCTTGATTAGCTCGGATACCTTGACTGCGCTTATGCCGCTCATAAAGCCTTCCATAAATTCAGGCTCCTCGCCGTATTCCTGCGCAAGCTTAATTGACATTTCCTTTAGCTTCTGTTCAGCAAGGGCATTTGAATCTATAATCTTTGTATCATTGGGATTGACTACCACCCAGCCTGATTTCAATACGCCGTTCCTAGACAACTATCTCGTCACCTCCACCTCTGGAAATAACAATCTCGCCAGAGTCTTCAAGCTTCCTGATAATATTAACTATCTTCTGCTGAGCCTCCTCAACGTCCTTCATTCTGACAGGTCCCATAAATTCCATGTCTTCCTTTATCATCTCCGCCAGACGCTTAGACATATTGCCAAAGATAGCGTTCTGAACTTCCTCGTTTGAGCCTTTGCAGGCGATGGCAAGGTCATTGTTGTCCACGTCCCTAAGCACACGCTGGATAGCCCTGTCGTCCAAAAGCAGGATGTCCTCGAATACGAACATCTTTTTCCTGATCTCGTCCGCAAGCTCGGGCTCCTCGACCTCGAGTGTCTCCATGATGTGTTTCTCTGTGCCTCGGTCTACTGTATTTAATATCTCTACTACCGCGTCTACGCCGCCGATAATCGTGTAATCCTGATTGACAAGCGATGAAAGCTTTGATTCAAGCACGCGCTCAACCTCCTTGATGACATCAGGGCTGGTCCTGTCCATGGTGGCTATACGCCTTGCGACATCAGCCTGTTTTTCAGGCACGAGCGCGCCAAGAATAGCCGCCGCCTGCCCTGCCGAAAGATACGACAATATGAGCGCAATGGTCTGCGGGTGCTCGTCCTGTATAAAGTTTAAAAGCTGTGAAGCGTCTGTCTTCTTCACAAACTCAAACGGCTTAACCTGCAGCGATGCCGTGAGCTTGCCGATAACATCAAGCGCCTTGTCCGCGCCGAGCGCTTTTTCAAGCAGCTCCTTTGCGTAGCCGATACCACCCTCAGCAATATACTGCTGTGCAAGGCAAACTTCGTAAAACTCGTTTATTACCTTTTCCTTAACGCTTGGCGTAACACTTTTTGTATTGGCGATTTCGAGCGTTAAATCCTCAATTTCGTCCTCCTTTAAGTGCTTAAATATAAGGGAAGATTTTTCAGGTCCGAGGGCTATCAATAGTATAGCCGCTTTCTGTATTCCCTTTAATTCATCTTTTTCTGCCATTAACGCTTACCCCCAGTCTTCGTCAAGCCAATTCCTCAGCAGCGTGGCAACCGCCTCGGGATTTTCTTCCACGAAGTTTTCTATAAGCTTCCTTGCTTCAGACTTCTGCTCTGTTTCTATGCTTTCAAGCTCCTCCTTGCTGGTCTGCAGCAATTCCTCAACTGAAAGCTCTTCTTCTTCCTCGACCTCTTTCTTTGTACGCAGGCTCATGAATACCACAAATGCGAGAAGAGCGAGAATAATTATGATAAGTATAACCTGGATAATATCCTTAAACTCAACTTTTTCCTCTACGGCATCGACAAACTGCACTTCCTCGTTGGCTACAATGCTGACATTGCCCGTGGGCACACCGATTGCGTTCGCCACAAGGCTTACAAGGTCATCATCAACCTCAAGCCTTGTCTTGACATCATTTGCGAGCTTGTACTCCTCCCATGTGATACCGTCAAGATAGCCCTGCAGGCGGACATCCTCCTCGCGGATTACCCTGTACCTGATAGCGGCTACTGATACCGTACTGTCGTCATACACTATCGTGCCGACCTGAGCCTCCTCATTTGTTATCCTCTCATTGGGGACATAATCGCGCTTTGCCTCATAGGTGGATGTGTTTGTGCCTGTGGACTCGTCAATCAGCGCATCTGTTTCGGAATTGGAATCAGTGCCGGGTATGCCGCCTACTCCGTCCGTAGCGTTTGACCTGTATTCCTCCGTATGCGAATACAATCCCTGATCCGCTCCATCCGGGGGATAAAACTCATGCGTCGTGGTTGCGCGCGTCGAAAAATCCATGATTACGTTTGCCGCAACCTTAATCTGGTTAAATTCGCCTGTGCCAAGAAGGACATTCTGAACCTCATTTTTGATGAGGCTTTCCGCGTCCTGCTTGTACATCATCATGGTCTCCGCTTTGTCAAACTGTGCTGCGACCTCCTCTATCGGAAACCAAATCCTGCCGTCAAAATCCGTAATCGTAATATTGTCTGTAGTGTCGTTGCCAAGCCCAGTGGCCGCAAATCTTGCAATCGCCTCCGCATTGTCCTGCGTAAAGCCCGCCCCCTCATTAAGCTCCAGCATAATGCTGGCATAGCTTTCACGGTTTTGGGCTATGAGCGTGCCGTTGTCCTCGGGAATGTCAATCGTCACTGTCGCTGACTTCACAGCGGGCATGCGCGCTATATCATTTTGAAGATTTGTCTGTAAAAGAACTATGTACCGCTTCTGTTTGTCAGCCTCCGTAGTTGAAAAGCTGCCTTCAAGCACATCGTCTATAGTGTATGCGTTCGTAGCTATGAAATTTGAGCCAAGCAGCAGATTCGCGTCGCCCTCCTGTTTTTTGAGGACTTCAAAATTCAAGCCGTCGGAGCTCATATTGTAATCATAGCCGTTTTCGTCAAGCAGGCTCTTAATCAGCGCGCCCTCCTGCGTGTTCTCCGCTGTGGCGATTGGCACATATACCTTTCGGGTAAGCACGAATACCAGTATGCCTACGGCAAGCAGCATGGCGACGCCTATTCCTATAATAATAGTCTTTTGCTTAGGCTGAAATTTGTTCCACCATTCCTTGAACCTCTCCAAAAGCTTCTTGCCAAATTCTAATAACTTGTCAACCATTTGAAGTATCTCCTTCTTACGAAATCAAATCGAAGCGATGATTATATCTGTATCTGCATAATCTCGCGGTACGCCTCAAGAAGCTTATCTCTGAGCGCAACTGTATAGGAGAAAGCCGTCTGCGCTTTGCCTACAGCGATAGACAAGTCATGAGTGTTTTCCGAAATGCCCATGGACCATTTCAATTCTTCGTTTTCCATATCAGACAGTAGATTATTTGTGTCGCTGATATTGCTTACCGCCGCATTAAAAATGGAGCCGAAAAGGCTTTCGCCGCCTGTAGTCTCTGCGGCGTCTGTGTCTGTGGTTTTATACAATGTATTCTTTATCGCGTCAGAGCTTATGTTATATAAGCTGTTTATGTCGTTTGCGGGTAAGATAGTCATTTATGAGCCTCCTGTTTATTTATTCATCTCAAGTCCTTTGAGCGCCATCGACTTGGATGCCTCAAAAGCCGCCTGGTTAGCGTCGTAGCCGCGCGACGCGTCTATCATGTTTGTCATCTCCGTAATGACATTTACATTTGAATAATGCACGTAACCGTTTTCGTCTGCGTCAGGATGCTCGGGATCATATGCCATGACCTCCTCCGTCCATGTGTCCTCATACAGACCGCCTATCTTGACGCCCTGCCCGGGGCTTGAAAGCTTTGCGGAATGTAGCTGTCCGAGCGGCCTGCCCGAAAGATTGCTGAACGCCGTGTCAAGCATATGTGAAAAATTCCTGTTTTTTATGTCTGTCTTTTCCTGAAATGTCACGACCTTCCTGACATAGCCTCCGCCGTCCTCTGTCCTTGTCGTGTTGGCGTTTGCCAGATTTTGAGAAGATATGTCCATGCGGTATCTCTCCGCCGTCATGCCTGACGCGCTTATGTCAAAGGCTGTAAAAACTCCCATAATTTACCTCCGTCCTTTTTATCTGGATTACTGCTTATTTCATTACTGTCTGAAGCATTGAAAAATTCATGTTTACCAAATCCATCAAACCGTTGTACTTAATCTGGTTTTCCGCTGACATTGCGTTTTCGGTGTCTATGTCTACGTTGTTGCCATCGTATCTGTATGACAGCTCGGAATAGTCTATGTATGTCTTTGGCGTGAGCGCCTCGAGCTCAATGTCCTTGACCTTTGCGTCAACGCTGTCCCCGTTTGCGCGCACGAAAGCGTTTTTCAGCTCTGTCTCAAAGCGTATGTCCTTCCGCTTGTAATTGGGCGTATTGACATTTGCAAGGTTATTTGAAATAAGCTCCTGTCTAGTGGCTGCAGCGTCCATGGTCTTACCCATGACATTGATGTAGTCAAATACATTTGTTGCTCCTAACATATGTTTTCCTCCTGTTTTATGCGCAAATTAATATTATTTTGCCTATTAAACATAAATATACACTTTGTCCTTATTTTATTATAGATTATTTTTAGAATATTTCAAGCATTATTTTTGTTTTGTTGGCGGAAGGGAAAAAGAGGATATGGAATGTGTTAAAATAAAAATGCGCAGACCGTCCGTACTGTGGGGCCTGCGCCTGATTTTTTATTCTTTAATTTCATCAATTTCAGTCAAATTTACGTTTAGACTGTTTAATAAAGCCTTTAGATAAATATATTTCTTTTTTAGTCTGGCATACGTTTTTGTGGCATTTTCTTCCCTTGCAATCAGCATATACTCTTGTATATCCTTAAACTCATCCATTGCATTTTTGATTATTTCAGCAGCATTCACTTTATCCACCTCCAACAGCAATACATCATGATTATCAGTTAATATTAATATAACATGGATACCTTGCAAAGTCTATCACAATTTAGTAATTGGCGCTTAATAATTGGCACATTCTCTGCCCTAGGCTTTGCTAAGCTGGCGCTTTAGCGTCTCCACTTCCTCAAAAACCACGTCATTCAGTACTTTGATGTATGTGCCCTTCATGCCTGACGAGCGCGATTCTATGACGCCCGCGCTCTCAAATTTGCGCAGGGCGTTGACTATGACGCTGCGGGTGATGCCTACGCGGTCGGCTATTTTGCTCGCCACAAGAATGCCCTCAGTGCCGTTCAGCTCGTCAAATATGTGCGTGATTGCCTCCATTTCGGAAAAGGAAAGCGTGGAGATGGCGGATTTTACCACCGCTACCTTGCGGTTTTCCTCTGCGCTTTCTTCGCTTACCGCCCTGAGCATTTCAAGACCTACAACCGTCACGCCGTACTCGCACAGTATAATGTCATCTATGTCGTACTGCTCTCCGCATTTGTATATGAAAAGCGTGCCAAGGCGCTCGCCCGCTATCTCTATCGGGGTGATGACAGCCTGAAACCTGCGTATGTCGGGACTTTCAAAGCCAAGCGTCTCGAGATTGACATTTTCCTTGGTGGAGAGCACGCCCAAAAGCCGCTCGTTCAGCATAGGATCTATGAAGCCGCCAACCGTGTCGTCCACGAGCTCCTTCAGCTCGTCTACACCCTCGCAATGCCCCACGCCCAAGACCTTGCCCTTTTTGCTGATGACAAGCACGTTTGAGTTTACTATGTCGCGGATAACCTTGCATATGTCGTTGAACACTACCTTGCTGGAATTGTTGTTGTGTAAAAGCTTTCCAATTTTCCTTGTCTTGTCTAACAGCTGCACACTACTCATAGCAACCCTCCAATTCCGTAAAACCATTACAAAAATTGCATATAAATTACCATTTATATTGTAAATTTTACCATAACAGGGTTTGTTTTTCAATAGTATGCGTCAATTTTTCAAGCTTTCTTAACAATTCGGTAAATTTCAGACTTTTTGCACAATATTCTATTAATTTTGGGAATTTACTGTCTTTACATTGCCGCACTGTTCATTTGCGCAGACAAGCTTATTGCCCTTTATAAGCATTATGCCGCCGCATTTTTCGCATTTTTCCTTTGAGGGGCGCTGCCATACCATAAAATCACAGTCGGGAATAGCCTCGCAGCCGTAGTATTTTCTGCCCTTTTTCGTCTTGCGCACTACGATCTCCCTGCCGCATTTGGGGCACGAAACGCCGATTTTTTCATAGTAAGGCTTTGTATTCCTACATTCAGGGAAGCCAGGGCATGCCAAAAATTTACCGTTAGGTCCGTATTTTATGACCATATTTTTGCCGCACAAATCGCATTTTACGTCTGTGACCTCGTCTGCAATCTTGACTTCCTCAAGCTCCTTCTCCGCATTTTTAACCGCCTCGTCAAGGTCGGGGTAAAAGTTTGATACGACGGT